>ENA-OWLX01000029-OWLX01000029.1-metagenome-genome-assembly--contig:-NODE-29-length-43494-cov-32.598034_pt1 | contig 43494 bp, 36 predicted proteins | sample MGYA00245351_ERZ651106 | MGnify/ENA primary metagenome ERZ651106 (study PRJEB26857, sample SAMEA4031768) | metagenome | biome: human; feature: oral; material: saliva | place: Philippines | collected 2014... | reverse complement strand
TCATTTTATATATTTAATGAAGAATGAATTTACTAATACAAAAATAAAGAACCTTACTTACTCCAAATATTTTTATTATGGTACTAGATGTTGTGTTTTCTCAATTACTTCCAAAAGATAGAGATTATCTTTATAGATTTTCGGCTAAAAAAACTATAAAAATAAGAGTAAACTAATTTTTTATGATTAAACAAGACTCAAATATTCAATTCGAACCTTGTTATTTCGATTTAAATTTATGTTTATTTAAATAACTAGTATCGTTATTATATTTTTATATTGATTATTAATATAAAAATCAAAAGATTCAACACTGTCGTTCTATTCATAAATTTATCTTCTTTCTTCCCATAAAATATACAAGATTTTTCTGTTGCTAATATTTCAATCAACCACTTAAAAAAGCATAGTCTGCTTTCAAATGTATAAAATACAAATTGAAATAGCTACGCTTTAAATAACACTATTCTTCTTTTTTTACTTCTTCTACAGTTTTTTCAACTTCTTCACGGGTCATTTTTTCGCGCCCGTCTTTCATAGCCTTAAGCGTTTTATGTGCAAAAGCTAAAGGTAACCGACAGAATAATAAAATGGTTCTTTTATGAATTGCTTTCATGTACGCATCAGCTTTTGCTAGGTTTTCTTCGGCATAAGCAAATAAGTCTTCACGTGTCCAATCGTCTGGAACAAAACTCACATCTCGCTCCTCAAGATCTTCTTCTTCATTTCTTAAAATATTTACTGCTTGAAGACCACGACCATACCCTATTGCTAGCTCTCTATCTGTTTTCACGCCTGCGCAGAAATCCCATAGTTGAGAAAGCATTACACCTACAAGTCCTGCTACGTAATATGTATAATCGTCTAAATCTTCTCGCGTTTTAATGCTCCAGTTTGCTTTTGCCCATTTTGCCATACCATATGCCATTTCACTAGAAGATGCCATAACTATCGATCTTGTTTGATCTGGGCATGCAGCCAACCAATCCCCTAACCTTACTGTAACCTCAGGTAATTTGTCTTTAACGGGGTTAATAACCTCTAAATATCTTTCTTCATCAAAAGGTGCTTTAAGTAATTCACTGATTTGCATTAACATGCTATGTTTTAAGTCATTTTCAATTTCTTCATGATCCTCGATTTCATCTATTGCACGCATAACTAAATATGCACAAGCTACTGAGTGTTTTAGTTCTTTTTCTAAAAAAGTTATTGGAATATAAAACGTACGGCTTGTCTCTTTTAAAACGCGCATAGCATCTTTTGGGAATTTCTTATCTGCCATTTTATGTCTTCCCCTCCCTTTTCTTGATATTATCATATTATTACATATTAAAATAGCATATGCTATGATGAAGTTATTTTTATTACTATCATTTTCGAAAAGTGTAGATTTTAAGTATAAATTGTTATTTTTAATTTTGTAGGACTTGCAATGTACTTTTTTAATTATTTATAAATAGATATTTCTTTAACAAATTAAAAAGCGAGAATGAAATCAAAAATAAGTGAGTTGATTTCAAATCCCGCTTTTAAATGATAACTGTATTCCTAAAATTTGGCGAATCAAATTTTACTTTGGTTTTACAGTTCAAGATAATACTTATGCAATTTTATACAAACTCTTCATATTCATATGGATTTTGTCCTTCGACGCGTCCGTCTTCACCTTTATCTAAAGCGTCAATTGTTTGTATGTCATCTTCTGAAAGTTCAAAATCCAAGTAATTAAAATTATCTATTTGGTGTATATATTGAGAAGCTTTAACTACTGGGAAAACTTGTTTTTGGTTTATCCAATTAATGATAATTTGAGCAGTTGAACGGTTATATTTTTGAGCTATTTCTTTGATTGTATCGTTTGTTAACACATCGTTGATTTCACGACCTAATGGGCTCCAAGCTTCGGGTAATACACCGCGTTTAAGGCATTCTTGGATTAATGCGTTGTTATTAAAGTATGGTTGTATTTCTATTTGATTGGTTGCAGGTGTTACACCTGTTGCTTCAATAATGTCATCTAAATGCTCAGGCATGAAATTAGATACTCCGATTGTTTTAATTAATCCATATTTTTGAGCATCTACTAAGGCTTGCCAAGCTTCCACATATTTACCTTGTTTAGGATTAGGCCAATGGACTAAATATTTATCAAAATAATCTAAGCCCGTTCTATAAAGCGACTCTTGTATCAGGTTAATGGCTTTATCATATTCATGACTTGAACCTGGTAATTTAGCACTTACATAAATGTCTTCTCTTGGAACACTTGAACGACGAATAGCTTCACCTACCATACCTTCATTGTTATAGTTTGTGGAAGTATCAATAACTCTATAACCTAGATTCAACGCATTTTCTAATTGTTTAACGCCGATGCCCCCTTGAACATTAACAGTGCCTAACGCTATATGTGGTAACATCGTGCCATCGTTTAATAGAAATTTTTCATATAAACTCAAAATATAACTTCCTTTCAATTCATAATATTCAATTAGTAAGGGAATATTGTTATTTTCACCTTTTAATAGTTATATTTATTGTTTACCCACTTCTAATACCTTTTAATCTGTATTTGAATTTCATAATGCCTAATTAAATATTAATAGAACAAGTTAACTTCATGCATTTTTAAATGTACTAACGCCGTTTCTATACAATAAGCGATATAGATAAAAGGAATAAGCGGTATTTTAATTTTTCTTTTCTTCAACTTTAATACTAAAATGATAGCAAAAACACTACCGCTTAAAAATGTTAAAAATAACACATTGATAAAATATATGTAAGGTAATAAATAAGATAACAGAGCACAAATTAAAATATCTCCATAACCAATCGCACTTTTAAAGCATATATAAAAGAGATGAAGTATAAACGTGATGACTAAAAATTGATACACATTTCCCTCAATAATAAAAATACTACTAATGGCAAATATTAAATACATATGTAAAGGGATAGACAAAGTTTGTAAATCATATAACGAAAATATAAGAAGAAATAAATATATCAATAAGAAGGAAGTTAACGCTTCAGAGGTAAAACTGAATAGCAAATAAAATGCTGGTATAAGTGACGTTATTTCGCCGATAAGATAATACTTATTGAGTTTTTGATAGCAGCATGAAGCGCGTCCCCAAAGTTTAATATAGCTGACTACGGGTATCATATCTCTAAATTTTAATTGTTGGTTGCAAAAATCACATTTAGATCTCAAAAGTAAATATTTTAAATTGAATTTTTTCATGAAACACAAGTGATAAAGAAAACTAAACAGTATAGGACATACGATGAGTAGTAGTAGCAATGTTCGCCTCCTGTCCTCATTATATCACCCTTGATTTAAGGTTATAAGAAAAAAGTCATTTATTAAATTATAATATAAAAGAGCAATGAAAAAGCTAGTTAATCACTCAGTGTTTCTCTCACTAACATTGAAAAAACACTAAATCATTACTAGCTTTTTAAATAATCATAAATTAATATATTATAACTAGAAGTTAACTTTAGATTTAACTTCACTGATAAAATACAAACTACCTGTAATCACTAAACCAGACCCGTTATAATTTTCAATAAATTGAACAAAGTCGTCTATAGTTTCTTTTTGCTCGAAACGTATTTCGTCATATATTGTTTCTTTAGTACACGCTTTGGGAAAATCAAAATCCGTTACATAAAAAGTTGAAGCGACTGTTTTCAATTGATCAACCATGCTATGGATTGGTTTTCCTTTAATTGCAGCGTATAAGACATCTACAGACTCTAATTTGTAATAATCTTTTAAAGTTTTAATTAGAGCTTCTACGCTTTCTAAGTTATGCGCGCCGTCTATAATCATTAGTGGTTGATCTTTAACTTTTTCAATTCTTCCTGTCCAATTGACCGATTCAATGCCATCAATCATTTTATTAAAATCTAACTCGACTAATCCTGACTCATTCAATTCTATAAGCGCTGTTATTGCTAATGCAGCATTTTCTTTTTGATGTTCGCCCAACATATTTAAAATAAGTGTTTCTAATTCATAATTTTTATAACGGTACGTAAACTCATCACCTTGAGAAATCACACTAATATCTCTATCTAACTCTATACCTTCTGCATTTTGTTGTTCTACAAAATCTCGAATAACTTTCAGTGCGTCTTCATTTTTTACTGCGTAGATTACAGGTGTATCTGGCTTAACAATTGCGCCTTTATCTTTTGCAATATCTACATAAGTATCACCCAAAATATCTACATGATCTAAACCAATACTTGTTAAAATACTAAGTATTGGTTTAAATACGTTTGTTGAATCATTTTTGATACCTAATCCTGCTTCTACTATTACAAAATCTACTGGATGGATTTCTCCGAAATAAAGAAACATCATAGTTGTAATAATTTCAAATTCAGTTGCTGTGCCAAGTTCTGTTTCTATTTCTAATGCTTCACTTACTGGTTTTACTTTTTGAACTAATGCTACGATGGCGTCATCACTAATAGGCGTACCATTTAAACTTATGCGTTCATTAAATGTTTCTATAAAAGGCGATGTAAAGGTACCGACCTCATATCCATTATCAACGAGTGCTGATCTTAAATATGCAACAGTTGACCCTTTACCATTCGTACCACCGACATGAATACCATTGATATTAAATTGTGGGTTATTTAATCTATTTAACATCCACTCCATGCGTTTAACACCTGGTTTAATGCCAAATTTAGTTCGTTCATGTATCCAATATAAGCTGTCTAGGTAATTCATGTTTAGGACTCCTATGCTTTTAATTGATTAATACGTTCTTGTACACCGTCATATTTTTCTTGATATGTTTGTTTTTTTTCACGTTCTTCATTAATAATTTTTTCCGGTGCCTTATTAACAAAGTTTTCGTTAGCTAATTTTTTATTAACACGGTCCAACTCTTTTTCCCATTTTAATAGCTCATTTTCTAGTCGTTCAATTTCTTTATCCATGTCAATTAAGCCTTCTAATGGTAATACAACTTCACCTGCAGATGTGATGGATGTCATTGCTTTTTCAGGAATTGTGATAGATGTATCGATAACCAATTCACTTGGATGACAGAATCTATCAATGTAATTTGAATTATTTGTTAACGTATCTTTTAAATTTTCATTTTTAGCTTGAATGAAAATTGGAATTGCTCTTGATAATGGTGTATCTACCTCTAATCGGGATTGTCTCACTGATTTAATGATTTCAACTAGTTGTTGCATTGTTTCTTTACTCTCATCAAATACGAGCGCTTTATTTACTTTAGGCCAAGCCGCATTGACAATGGTCTCACCTTCATGAGGTAAGTTTTGCCATATTTGTTCTGTGACAAATGGCATAAATGGATGTAGCATTCTCATCGTATTATCTAAAACATATGTTAATACAGATCGTGTTACTTGTTTTTGAGTTTCATCTTCGCCGTTCATTGGTATTTTACTCATTTCGATATACCAATCACAGAACTCGTCCCAAATAAAGTTATAAAGTGCTCTACCAACTTCGCCAAATTCATATTTTTCACTTAAATCTGTTACTGTATCAATTGTTTCATTCAAACGAGTTAGAATCCATTTATCTGCTAATGAAAGATTACCAGTTAAATCAACATCTTCAACTTTAAAATCCTCACCAATGTTCATAAGACTGAAACGAGCAGCATTCCAAATTTTATTGATAAAATTCCAAACAGATTCAACTTTTTCTGTAGAATAACGTAAATCATGACCAGGTGAAGATCCTGTAGCTAAGAAATATCTTAAGCTGTCTGCGCCATATTCGTCTATAACATCCATTGGATCCACACCATTACCAAGTGATTTACTCATTTTACGCCCATCTTCTGCACGTACTAATCCATGTAATAATACATCATTAAATGGACGTTGGCCAGTAAATTCTAAACCTTGGAAAATCATTCTTGCTACCCAGAAGAAAATAATGTCATAACCAGTTACAAGCGCATTGGTTGGATAATAACGTTGGAAATCCTCGCTTTCAACATCAGGCCATCCTAACGTTGAAAATGGCCAAAGCGCACTAGAAAACCATGTATCTAATACATCTTCATCTTGAGTCCAATTTGCTTCATCTTTAGGTGGCTCTTCCCCCACATAGATTTCTCCAGTTTCATTATGATACCAAGCAGGTATTTGGTGGCCCCACCATAATTGACGAGAAATTGTCCAATCTCGAATTTCTTCCATCCAACGGTTAAACGTTTTTTCAAATCTATTAGGTACAAAATCAATTCTATTATTTGTTTTTTGGTTATTTAAGGCTTGTTCTGCTAATGGTTTCATTTTAACAAACCATTGTGTAGATAAGTAAGGTTCAACCACTGCGCCTGAACGTTCAGAATGCCCTACTGAGTGTTCATGTTCTTCTATTTTAATCACTAAGTCTTGTTCTTGTAAATCTTTAACTAATGCTTCACGACACTCAAATCTATCCATGCCTTGGTATTTACCAGCATATTCATTCATATGGCCAGATTCATCCATAACAGTAATACGTTCTAAATCATGTCGGTTACCTATTTCAAAGTCATTTGGGTCGTGTGATGGCGTTACTTTCATCGCACCACTACCGAATTCAATATCAACATATTCATCTGCTAATATAGGTAATTCCCTTTCTACTATTGGTAAGATAACTTTTTTACCGATAACATCTTTATAACGTTCATCATTAGGGTTTACCACGATAGCAGTATCACCTAACATTGTTTCTGGACGCGTAGTAGCTATTTCAATATAACCTTCGCCATCCGCATAAGGGTATTTGAAGTGATAAAATTTGCCTTGAATATCTTCGTGGATAACTTCTATATCAGATAAAGCTGTACGCGCAATTGGATCCCAATTAATAATATATTCACCACGATAAATTAAACCTTTATTATACATGTCAACAAAGACTTTTTTCACGGCTTTACTTAAACCTTCATCTAATGTAAAGCGTTCTCTACTATAATCTAGCCCTAAACCTAATTTAGCCCATTGTTGTCTGATAAACGTAGCGTATTCTTCTTTCCAATCCCATGCCTTTTCTAGGAATTTACTTCTACCTAAATCATGACGAGATAGTCCTTCTTCTTTAAGTTTTGCTTCTACTTTAGTTTGTGTAGCAATACCTGCGTGATCCATACCAGGCAAGTATAATGTATCGTACCCTTGCATGCGTTTCATTCGCGTAATAATATCTTGTAATGTTGTATCCCAAGCATGTCCTAAATGTAATTTTCCTGTTACATTCGGGGGCGGAATGACAATCGTATATGTTTCTTTTGAATGATCTTCTGAAGCTTTAAAATAGCCATTATTAACCCACTCGTCATAACGTCCAGCTTCAACTTCATTTGGATTATATTTTGGTTTCATTTCCATATGTTAAAATCCTCCTTAAATAAATAAAAAACCCATCCTATAAATAGGACGGGTTTTCCGTGGTACCACCTAAATTCAAGAAATTAGCATTCCAATTTCAAGCACTCAAAATTATGATTAACGCTCAAACACGCTTTAACTTAATCTATAATCAAAACCAATGATTTATTTCAGTCAAAGTTCAATGTGGGCTACCTTCAATAAGTTAAATTGTACATTTTCAGCAACCATGTACTCTCTGTTAAATTTCAGCTTATTTACTCTTCCCAGTAGACAATATTCCTTTACTTGATTATAGTATAATGGATATGAAAATAAGTCAATAAAATGGAGTGAAATTTATGAACGAATGTGCATTCGGTACAAAAGATCCTGTTTATATTCATTATCACGATGAAAGTTGGGGCCACCCACTTTATGATAACCTAAAATTATTTAAACTAATAGCTTTAGAATCCCAACATGCTGGACTTTCATGGTTAACTATTCTAAAGAAGAAGTCATCTTATGAGCAGGCTTTTTATCAGTTTAACCCAGCACAAATTGCACAAATGACTTCAGAAGATATAGATAGGTTAATGGTATTTCCAAATATTATACATAACCGAAAAAAATTAGAAGCAATTGTAAATCAAGCCAAGGGCTATTTTGAAATTGAAAAAGTGTATGGCAGCTTTAATGATTTTTTATGGTCGTATGTTGATTTTCAACCTATAGATTGTGGGTACACTAATCCAAGTGAGCGTGTTACAGTCGATGCACGTGCAACTGAACTCTCTAAAAAATTAAAACAGTTTGGCTTTAAGTTTTTAGGTCCTGTAACTGTTTATTCATTTTTAGAAGCTGCAGGTTTGTATAATGCACATTTACAATCTTGTCCATTCAATCCAAAGTATTATAATGGCAAAGGGTTTGAATAATCAAGGTGTTAGATAGCAGCGATATTGCTTAAACGACTACATTGTTCTGTGCCGTTCTGCCTCTCAAGCGTGACAAAATACAAAAGAATAACTGCTCGCTTATTTTGTACAGCCTCATTAATTTCACACTATTATATCAATAACGCTCTACTCTCTTTAATTTATTTCAATTACAAGATGATTTAAATTAACTATAAATCTATTCCTAACTATGTTCTAACCTTGTCACTGATTTCAAATTTCAAACAAAAAACCACTCCGAAGAGTGGTCAAAGGATGAAGTACCTCCAGTACTTCATCCTTTATATTATCAAACAAAATTATATTGTTCAACGCAATAATTATTAAAATATTGTAAACTTGTTAAAGTGTTAGGCGAGATTGTATATTCAACAATCATTTTTCATTATGATAACCTTGTCTTGCTCTATATTTAAGAAAATAATTTAACATCGGTGCAATTAAAAATAGTATAAAGAATATTCTAAAGATATGATAACTCGATATCATAGCTACATCAGCACCTGTTTCAATGGCAACTAACACAATTTGACTCATTCCCCCAGGCGCTGCACCTAAGAATAGTTCGTTTACTTGGTGATGAGAAACAGAAGATATAAATAGTACCATTACAAACGCAAGTAAAATCAATAAAATATTTTGAAAAGCGATTGCTACAGCAATTCTTCCTTTCATTTGATCTAATAGTTTTGCAATTTGTATACCTATACGTATCATATATATGATTTGAGCAGCAGCAATAATATAATTATCTAACGTAAACGTCGCACTAGTAAATAAATTCCAACAAATAAGTACAAGTATTGGTGCAAGTAATTGCTTCGTTGGAAAATTTATTTTTTTCATAACAAAATAAACAACAGTTATCGCAATAATTAATATAAGTATATTAGGGAGGGTTAAAGCTTGTGTTAAAGTTTTAGTCTTATTGGTAGCAAGAGCCCCATCATTATCTGGATTTTTAAAAAAGTAAGATAAAAAAGGTACGAGTATTACAACAAAGATAATTCTAGAAGTTTGCGTTAGACTCACTACCATAATATTCGCTTTTTTATTCTCTTCCGCCATAATTAACATCTGGCTCAAAGCACCTGGAATAACGCTAAGTATCGCTGTTTCAGTATTAACATTGGCAATTTTTTTAAAGAAATACGCAATAATTAACGCTAATACAAGGAGCATGACAGTAATCATAACGATGGTAAACCAATCATCTTTAATATCTAAAATAACAGTTTTAGTAAAAGTAGAACCGATTTGAACACCTAATAATACTAATCCTATTTGACTCAACCAAAATGGCCATTGTACATCTAGGTGTAAATAACGTATACAAACGATACTAGCAATAATCGGACCAAACATGAATGGAAGTAAAACATGTGCCGCATTAAGTATCAAACTAAAAATAAGTGCTAGTATTAATACGATTAAGTTACCTTTTAATTGCTTATTCATATTCTCACAACTTTCTTAAGTATCGTCACCCTATTATGTAAATTTAAAAGGAGCGAGTTAGAAATCAAAATGTTTAATTTGATTTCGAATCCCCGCCCCCAAAGGTAAAAAAGAACTCTAAAACACTTAGTATACTTACTGTAACGAAACCGGCCATCTAAAACCCTTTACTGTTTCCATCAGTATAGTACATTATTGATGTTAAATAAAGTTGGTATATATTAGACAATACGACTTAAAGCAGTATCAAACGCTTCTAATGTTTTTTGGATATCTTCCTCAGTGTGTGCAGTTGAAAGGAATGTGCCTTCAAATTGAGATGGTGGTAAAAAGACACCTTCTTTAGCCATTTCTCTGTACATTTGGCTAAACATTTCTAAATCACTTTGATTCGCCTCTTCAAAATTGGTTACTGGCCCTTCATTTAAGAAATAGCCTATCATAGAACCAGCACGATTAACAGTGATTGGAGCATTATGTTTTGCAAAAATAGTTTTCAAACCATCTTCTAATAGGTCCCCAAGTTTATTGAAATAATCATACGACTCAGGTGTTAATTGTTTTAGTGTTTCATAACCACTCGTCATTGCTAATGGATTACCTGATAACGTACCTGCTTGGTAAATATTACCTGAAGGTGCTATATGATCCATAATTTCTTTTTTTCCACCAAAAGCAGCTGCAGGCAAGCCACCACCAATCACTTTACCTAAACACGTTAAATCTGGTGTCACATTAAAGTATCCTTGCGCACAGTTATAACCTACTCTGAAACCAGTCATTACCTCGTCAAAGATAAGTAATGAGCCGTATTCATTTGTGATATCTCGTAGTCCTTGCAAGAACCCTTCAACTGGTGGCACAACGCCCATATTACCAGCTACTGGTTCTACAATCACGCCTGCGATATCGTCACCATATTCTTTAAATGCAACTTTAATAGATTCTAAATCATTGTATGGTACTGAAATTGTGTTTTTAGCTATGCCTTCTGGTACACCAGGGGAATCAGGTAGCCCTAATGTCGCAACACCAGAACCTGCTTTGATTAATAGTGAATCACTATGGCCGTGATAACAACCAGTAAATTTCACAATTTTATTTCTACCAGTATAACCTCGGGCTAAACGTAAAGTATCTAGCGTTGCCTCTGTACCTGAAGAGACCATACGTAATTTTTCAATAGAAGGAACGCGGTCTATAACAAGTTCAGCTAATTTATTTTCAATAATTGTTGAAGCACCAAAGCTAGTCCCATTGTCTACAGCCTCATGTAATTTTTCATTTACTTGCTTATTCTTATGACCCAAGATTAAGGGACCCCAACTTAGTACGTAATCAATATATTCATTACCATCAATATCATATATTTTTGAACCTTGTCCATGATCCATAAAAATAGCAGGTGTGTCTACTGATTTAAATGCTCTTACTGGACTATTTACGCCGCCTGGCATCAGTTGTTCGGCTACCTTCATTGCTTCTATAGAATTATTATATCCCATTAAAATTGCCTCCTTATTGTTCATCAATATATTTACAAATATCTTTAGAGAAATAAGTGATAATCATGTCAGCGCCTGCACGTTTCATTGAAGTCATTTGTTCCATCACTACTTGTTTTTCGTCAATCCAACCGTTAAGCGCTGCAGCTTTAGTCATACTGTATTCACCACTCACATTATATGCGACTACAGGCACATTGGTTGTATTTCTTACATCTCTGATGATATCTAAAAAGCTTAATGCAGGTTTAACAATCATCATATCGGCGCCTTCATGTAAATCACTTTCTAGTTCTCTCAATGCTTCTCTTCTATTGGCTGGATCCATTTGGTATGTTTTTCTATCTCCAAATTGAGGTGTAGATTCAGCAGCATCACGGAATGGTCCAAAGAAACTTGAAGCATATTTAATACCATAACTCATAATTGGTATATTGTAATAGCCTGCTTCATCTAGACCTGCTCTAATTTCAGCAACAAAACCGTCCATCATATTACTAGGCGCAATAATGTCAGCACCTGCTTCAACTTGGGAAATGGCAGTTTTAACTAATAGTGGTAATGATTTATCATTATCTACATCTTGCGTTTTTTCATTAATGACGCCACAATGGCCGTGATCTGTATATTCACATAAACATGTATCTGCTACGATAAGTAAATCGTTGTACATTGCTTTGGCTTTCCTAGTCGCTTCTTGAACAATACCATTATGGTCATAAGCGCCTGTACCAACAGCATCCTTTTCGTTTGGTACGCCAAAGAACATAATACCTCTGATGCCTAATTCATAAGCTTCTTTTATCTCTTCATCAATTAAATTTAAACTTAATTGGTATACGCCTGGCATAGATTTAATTTCTTCTTTAACATTGTCGCGTTCAACTACAAAAATTGGATAAATTAAATCTTCTTTACGTACGTATGTTTCACGCACCATATCTCTCATAGATTTGCTACTGCGTAATCTTCTATGTCTATCAAATTGCATCATTTTCCCAACTTTCTAAGATTTTATTTGTTAATGAGTCTAACGTTTGTATATCTGAAATAGTGGCATCATAGCCATAGTGCATTATAGTATCCAATGTTTGCTGACCTATTGCATAGTAATGGTTAAATACAGGCGTTGGACCTTGTTCAAAAAAATATTTCACTGCTGATGAACTCGCAAACGTGATAGCATCTAATTCATTATATTTCATCATTCGTTTAACCATTTCAATGTTATCTTTATGTGGTATAGGTCGGTATAAATCAATTTTACATACATGATGCCCTTGTTGTTTTAAACTATTTTGTAATAAAGGACGCGCTTGTGCACTAGAAGGTATCAAAATATTACTACCCTTTATAGTTTTAAAGGATTTAAGAAAACCTTCTTGCGAATAATCCGATGGATAATATAGAACATCAAGCCCGATTGACTTGCAATATTCTGCAGTTTTAGCGCCTATTGCAGCAAATTTTTTCACTTTCACTTGCGATAAAAATGATTGAAAATATCTGACTGCGTTTTTAGACGAAAAAATAAGCCAGTCATAGTCGACTTTTAACAAATTTAAATCAAACGATAACGGTTCCACATCTATAAAAGGCTTGTGTAGAATATTTATACCATCTTTTTTAAATTCGTTAGTTTGTGTCATAACTATCACTGGTCTCATTATTTTCACCTCGAACGATTATTGTTCTTCGTTAAGTGCTTTAATTATTTCATATGCACCTTGCGCATTTAAAACTTCAGTAACTTTTTCACCGAGCTCAACTGGATTTGTACCACGCTCTGTGTGTTCGTAACGTTCTTTACCATCAGGTGACATGATTAGTCCTGTAAATACTATTGTACCATCACTATTTTTACTAGCATAGCCTCCGATAGGCACCTGACAGCTTCCATTCATACGCTCTAAAAATGTACGTTCAGCGGTTACACATTCGGCAACGTCATGGTTATGGACTTGTGTTAATAAGTCTAATAATGCTTTATCATCCGACCGACATTCAATGCCTAAAGCGCCTTGTCCTATTGCTGGTATTAGCGTATCTTCATCCAAGTAGTCAGTAACGATGTCATCTGACCACCCCATACGCTTAAGTCCTGCCGCAGCTAATAGTATAGCATCATAATCTTCATTTTCTAATTTACTTAATCGCGTGTCTATATTTCCACGAATCCATTTTATTTGTAAATGAGGATATTTAGCAAGTATTTGAGCACCACGTCGTAATGAACTCGTACCAACTATACTATTATCAGGTAATTCATGTAGAGGAACATGATTTTTTGCTATATAAGCGTCATAGGGGTTTTCTCGATCGGGCACACATCCTAAAGTTAATCCTTCAGGTATAACACTTGGGACATCTTTTAAAGAATGTATAGCCATATCAATTTCTTGACTAAACAAGGCATTTTGGATTTCTTTAACAAATAAGCCTTTGCCTCCAACTTTAGATAATTGTTTATCTATAATACGGTCGCCTTTTGTTACGATTTCTTTAATTTCTATCTCTAAACTAGGGTCAATCGCTTTTAATTTATCAATAAACTGTCTGCTTTGCGTTAAAGCTAATTTACTTCTACGTGAACCTACAACTAATTTACGCATCATGCGCAACCTCCTAGAAAAAATCTATTTAACTTAATCATACATCATTAAATACCTGTCCATTGATGAAAATCAGATATATGCGAAGCGAAAAATAAATTAATCATACTAAGACAAAATAATATGATATTAAAATAAATCAATTTGTGCTTATTTATGATTTTTTTCACTCTAAAAATCAAATAAATTCCATATAATAACGTTATTATTAACGACATGATTACTTTAGGATCTATAAGAATATATCCCCCTAATGTATTGAATCCCCATTGTGCACCTAATATGATACTAAATATAATGAAAGTAAAACCTATTAAACTACTATAGAACACGACTTGTTCAAGTGTAGCTACACTTCCAATCCTAAAATATTTTTGATCAAATTTCTTTTGTTTCAAATTATTATATTGTATTAAATACAATATACAATTGACAAAAGCAAATGCAAATAATGCATAGCTAATGACCGCAAAACTTATATGGACTATGAGCAATTCATTTATAATATTTAATTTCTCACCCGTACTTTGATATCGCATCGGTTGGAATGTATTAACAGCAATTAATAGAAAGCCAATAATATTAAATAGAAATATCGACAAATTAATTTGCTTAATCACACTAATCACTATTGAAATAGAAATGATTAACCATGCTAATGCAAAGAACACATCAAAAATGTTTCCTAGGGGGATTTGTTTTGTCACATTTATATATAAAGATAAAGAGATTGTTTGTAACATCCAAACAACCCCTAATGTAACAAAACCAATCGTTTTAATCCTATGGTTTTTTCTCACAAAATCAAAAAAATAACAAGCAATGCTAAGTAAATAAATTAATAAAATAAGTTCATTTAGTCTAATGAACAAAAATTCTTGCATATCATCACCATTTGCATATGCTTATTCAAAACTAAAAATTTGACTTGTCGTAGCTACATTACGCTTTTTCTTTTTGGGTTCATAAGCTTGTTCTGCTTCAATGTCAAAAATGTTTTGAAATAGCTCTAATTTTTCGTTACCTTTTTTGTCACTACTCAACTCTTTAGCCTGCTTAATAGGATCTTTTAACATTTGGTTAATGATACTTTTGGTGTGTTTTGATATAATTTTGCGTTCTCTTTCTGTTAAACCTGGGAGTTTTCTATCAATACTACTCATTGTATCTTCTTGTATATTCATTGCTTTTTCTCTAAGCGCACGAATTACAGGAACGACACCTAGCATATTAACCCATTCATTATGTGCGTCAATTTCTGCTGGTATTCTCTGCAAGATTTCATTGGCTGCATTCTGACGTTCTTTAAGGTTAGCATCTACTAATCCTTTCAAATCGTCAACATCATAGTTAAACACATCTTGAACAGCATTTATATCAGGTTCAATATCTCTTGGAACTGCAATATCTATTAACACAAGTGAATCATTTTTTCGTTGCGATTGTATTGAACTGATCATGTGATCCGTAATAATATACGTATCTGAACTAGTTGAACTTATAACTATATCGGCATGAGCCAAAAGTTGTGGTAGTGCTTCCATAGATTCATATTTAACATCATGTGCTATAGCTAACTGTTGCGCTTTGCTCACAGTTCTATTTACTATAGTAATATCTGTTACATTTGAACCTATCAAATTTAAGAGTGATAATTCACTCATTTCCCCTGCACCGATGATCAAAGCTTTTTTATTATTAATTTTGCCAAACACTTTCTTACTGAGTTCAACTGCTGCATATGAAACACTTACTGCATTATCTGCTATATCAGTGTCATTGTGCGCTTTTTTCGCAAAAGTAATTGCTTGTTTAAATAAGTGATTAAATACAGTACCCGTCGTATCTTCTTCTTGAGCAACAAAGAATGCATCTCTGATTTGTCCAAGAATTTGAGTTTCACCTAATACTACAGAATCTAATCCTGAAGTAACTTGCAATAAGTGTCTTACTGCATCGTCCCCCACAGTTACTTCAGTCATAGCTTTAATCTCTTCTACTTCAAATCCAAAATTTCTCGCTAAAAAACGTTGAATATAATAGCGACCTGTATGAATTTGATCAACAACCGCATATACTTCTGTACGATTACAAGTTGATAATATTACATTTTCTAAAATAGATTTAGTTTCGAATAAATCAACATTGGCTGAACGTATGGCATCATCTTTAAAAGCAACTTGTTCTCTCAGTGCTACATCTACTGTACGATGATTAATGCTTATCGCAATTAAATGCATTTATAACGCCCTCCATACATATTACAATAAGTAAATTATAACACAATTATCATTTGAGTTAAGCAACTTGCACACGTAAATTAGAAATATTCTAATTTACATTCAAATAGTTGTCATAATTTGTACAATTAATGTTGCCCATATCATTGTTATTAATTTTTATAAATATTTTTCAATTATATTCCATACCTGTTGTTGCTTACTATTTTTTATAGAAGAATAACTTATAATTTCATCTTCAGGTTCCATTTCAAGTTTCCGTTGTACATTGGATAAATGTTTTTGGACTTTACCTTTTGCGATTTTATCTTCTTTAGTTGCAACAACCAATATTGGAATATCAAAATATTTCAAATAATTATACATTAAAACGTCATCTTCTGTGGGATTATGTCTTAAGTCAACGAGTTGAATTACCAGTTTTAGAGACGCTCTCTGCGAAATATACTTTTCAATCATTTTCCCAAACGCTTCACGTTGTTTTTTGCTTACTTTGGCGTAACCATATCCTGGTACATCTACAAATACAAGCTGGTTATCAATATTATAAAAATTGAGCGTCTGCGTTTTACCAGGTTGTTGTGATGTTCTAGCCATATTTTTACGACCAATCATGCTATTGATAAACGTTGACTTACCAACATTAGATCGGCCACTCAGCCCAACTTCACTCAAACCTGTTTCAGGATATTGTTCAGGCTTGACAGCACTTATTAGTAATTCAATTTCATTAGGATTTATTTTCATTACCGACCCTCTTTTCTATTAAACATACTCCATTATTATATTACACAATTTCAAATAATAATATGTATTTTTCTATGATTTTATACCTTTTAACAAAGAAAGAGGCTAAGACATAAATACGTCTCAGCCTCGAATTTCATATCGGCACTACCGCTACTTGAAAATAAATTTTGTGTCAAACTTTTTCGAGTTTAGCATGTTCGCCGTTACACAACAAAACAATCTTTTTTTAGGAAAATTGGAATTGTATCGTTTTCTTTTGTGTTACTAAATTAAGCAGAAGTTTGTTCCTTGTTTACAAGGTTTCCTTCTTTATCGTATAGTTCAGGATTTTTTTCTTCATTAATTGTTTCTTCAGTTATAACTACTTTTACAACACCTTCAGAAGATGGCACATCGTACATAATATCAATCAGTGCTTCTTCGATAATTGAACGCAATCCACGTGCGCCTGTTTTACGTTCTATGGCTTTATTACTAATAGCTGATAATGCTTCATCTGTAAATTCTAATGCTACATCATCAAGTTCTAACATTTTAGTATATTGTTTCACTAACGCATTTTTAGGTTGCGTTAAGATGTTTTTCAATGCATCTACATCTAATGTTTCTAAATTAGCAACAATTGGCACACGACCGATAAATTCAGGGATTAAACCATATGATTGTAAATCTTCAGGTCTAATTTGTTCAAGGATAGCATCTTCATCATATTTAGATGCTTCGCTACTTGAAAAGCCAATCACTTTTTCTCCAAGTCTACGTTTGATTACTTCATCAATACCATCAAATGCACCACCAAGTACAAATAAGATATTCGTTGTATCAATTTGAATTAACTCTTGGTTTGGATGTTTACGACCACCTTGTGGCGGCACGCTTGCAGTAGTACCTTCAAGAATTTTTAATAATGCTTGTTGCACACCTTCACCAGACACATCTCTTGTAATAGATGTATTCTCTGATTTTCTAGCTATTTTATCAATTTCGTCTACATAAATAATGCCTTTTTCTGCTTTATCTACATCAAAATCAGCTGCTTGAATTAAGCGTAGCAGAATATTTTCAACATCGTCACCTACATACCCGGCTTCAGTTAGACTCGTAGCGTCTGCAATCGCAAAAGGTACGTTTAAAGTTTTAGCTAGTGTTTGAGCTAGAAGCGTTTTACCGCTACCTGTTGGTCCGATTAATGCAATATTACTTTTTTGTAATTCAACATCATCTTCGTTTGGACCTAAATTTTGAACACGTTTATAATGATTGTACACTGCAACTGCTAGAGACTTTTTAGCTTTTTCTTGGCCGATAACATAATCATTTAATTGGTCCATAATTTCTTTAGGAGTTGGTAATTCTGTTAGCCCCTCAGATTCTGACTGAGCTAATTCTTCTTCAACTATTTCTGAGCATAGCTCAATACATTCATTACAAATGTATACGCCACTTCCTGCAACCAACTTCTTAACTTGATCTTGGTCTTTACCACAGAAAGAGCATTTTAAATTTTCTTCATCTTCATTGAATTTGAACATTCTATTTACACCCCTATTCCCTAAAGACTATACTAGATAGCATTTTAATATGCAACTTGAAGAAAACTCAAGTTTTTTGCACAAAACATTGTAGCAGACACATTGTTCAAATGCATCTGCTACTAATTTACAATATTAAACAACTAATCTATATTCCTACAAACAATATGCTTGAGAAATGTTTAGTTACGCTTCTGAGTCATCTTTAGATGGTTCTACTAATTTTGCTTCTTCAACTAATAAATCGATTACTTTTTGGATACGCACATCATTTTTCACAATGTCAGTATTTCCAAGTGTTTGTTTAATATCTTCAACTGAGATATTAAATTGTTCACTCATTTTTTCTAATTCTTTATCGATATCAGCGTCAGTTACTTCTACTTCTTCTGCATCAGCAATCGCAGTTAAAGTTAAGTTTGTTTTAACGCGTTCTTCTGCGTCGTCTTTCATTTGTTCTCTTAACTGTGACTCATCTTGTCCAGAAATTTGGAAGTAAGTTTCTAAATTAAGACCTTGTTGTTGCATACGTTGTCCAAATTCTTGAACCATACGGTCTAATTCAGTTTTAATCATAGCTTCTGGAATATTAATTGTTGTGTTATTAGTTGCTTTATTGATAGCTTCCTCTTTTTGAGTGTTCTCAGCTTCAGTTGCTTTTTGTTCAGCTAAACGTTTACGTAAATTGTCTTTGTATTCGTCTACTGAGTTAGCTTCTGCATCTAATTCATTCGCAATTTCATCATTTAATTCTGGAACATCTTTATATTTGATTTCATTTACTTTTGTTTTAAAAGTAGCTTCTTTTCCAGCTAATTCTTCAGCGTGGTATTCTTCTGGGAAAGTTACGGTAACATCTTTTTCTTCGCCAGCTTTCACGCCTACTAATTGTTCTTCGAAGCCTGGAATGAATGAACCTGAACCAATTTCAAGGTCATAACCTTCAGCTTGTCCACCTTCAAATTGTTCACCATCGACATAACCATCAAAGTCGATATTGACAGTATCACCGTTTTCAACTGCGCCGTCTTCTTTAACAACCATTTCTGCTAAATGACCAAGTTGATGATCGATTGATTCTTGTAATTCTTCTTCTGTTAATTCAGTATTTTGTTTTTCAACTTCTAAACCTTTGTACTCACCTAATTCTACTTCAGGTTCAACTACAACATTTGCTTCAAATGTCATATCTTCACCTTTTTCAATTGATGTCACGTTAATTTCTGGTTGATCAACTGGTTTGATTCCAGCTTCGTCAATAGCTTCACCGTAAGCTTCTGGTAATAAGATATCAACTGCATCTTGATACAATGCTTCTACACCAAAACGTTGTTCAAAAATTTGGCGAGGTACTTTCCCTTTACGGAAACCTGGCACATTAATTTGTTTAACCACTTTTTTGAAAGCTTGATCAATTGCTTTGTCTACTTTTTCTGCTGGAACAGTAACAGATAAAACGCCTTCGTTACCTTCCTTTTTTTCCCAAGTTGCTGTCATGTATAAAAACCTCCATGATTATCCTATTTTATTTTTTCAACTTCATTATTATAGCACACGTCAAAGCTCGACACAAATTATGAACTTTATATGAATAATCAATGAAAAATTGAAACTTATTTTACTTTTATATTTCCTTTTTAACGTTTACCCATGAATCAAATAAGTTAAATACAAAATCCACTATTTTTCTTTATCTAAAGAAACGATAAATGTAATAACATGGTTTGTTTCATCTAATATTTCTAAGCCTACCATAGATTTAAAGTAGTTACTATACGCTTCTACCCAAGCATCTTTGGTTGCAATGTTTTCAATATTTATTGGATAAAGTAAAATGGCATGATTGTTCAATAAGTGAAGCGCTTCTTCAATAAGTTGCGCTGCGTCATCCTCAATATTTTTCAAAACATTTGGAATAACATCAGTCTTAAACGTCGTGTGTTCCAACCCTTCAAGTTGGTATGGTATCACATCAACTTCAAATCCAAATTTATGGATGTGAATTGTTGATTCGCATTCAGCAAACCGTAAATATTCTAACATAATACTTACAACGTTTGGTGCTAAATGTCCGTCATTTAATAAATGCATAACTGTTTCTTGGTAACGATATTGACTATAATCAATTAACGATAAAATTGTATTAACTTGTTCCCTTAACGTTAAAGCATCAAAATTTTGTAGCATTTGTGCTGCCCGTGTATTATGCTTATCTATTTGACTCAAAGCATATTCTTTAATAGGAAAAAGTTCCATTCTTGTCTTATGGTCATTTACTTCATCGATAATTTGGTTGATGATTTCGACAACTTCAAAATATTGATCCAAACCATTTAAGCTTTGTACATAATAGATGATTAAATCATCGTAATTTGAAATGCCTTGTTTTAATAAAATGATCGCTTCTTCACGTAACTCTAAGTAATGTTCCATCTTATAAAGCATAGCACATTTCAACAGAGCCATTTGTTCATCAAGTTCAAACTGTGCTTCTAGTGACTCAAACAGATTATACATTGTTTCAAAGTCATGCTTATTATATGATTGCTTTATTTCTCTAATCAATTTATCTTTTGAGCGTGGAAATGGAATAATATCAGACATTGATCAACACCTCTATTGTATTGCCTGTAATATGAGTGCACTCCATGTTTCAAAATCATCATATTGCTCTATCTTATTATGATTTACCCATTTGATTTTTAAAGTGTCTGTTTCTTTAGCCTCTACATCATTACTATCGACTTTAATTTTAAAGACAACACCCAAGTGGACTTCACCAACTTCATTTGTATCATCATTGATAAAACCTATGTATGCTAAATTTTGAGATTTATGCTCTGGTAAACCTACTTCTTCATCTAATTCTCTTTGAGCATTTACTCTGAGCACTTCGTTAATAGATTCAGCGCCTTTAACATCATTCATATGACCACCAACGCCAATAGAAGATTGGCCATGCAAACGAGATTCTCCACCGCCAGAAAGACGTTCATAAACTAAAATTTCATCGTGCTCGTTTTCTAAGATACAATATGAAATAAGTTGTTTGTAACTTGGATCTTCTTCCATGTCACCACGACGTTTAATTTCATATTTAGAAAGTGTTTCAAAAATGTCTTGACCTTTATTAGAATTTTTATCTAAAAAACCATTAAATTGATTATTTTCGTTATCAAATAAAACTTTTCTTGGTACTACTGTAATCATTTCATCAAATTTAGACATTGGTTTCTCCTTCATATGTGACTTCCTTGTCATTTTATCAAATCATTTACATATCTCAAAATGATACTACAGTTAATAAGGTACAGACAGAAATACAAAATTTCAATACCTCGAGATCTCCCACAAAACGTTTCTGCCTATGAGACAAAACACAAGCGTAGAAGCATTTTCATACACAATGGCATGTTCCAATCATTATATATAAACGATTCGTTTCCATAAGCAGAAGATGTCAACTAAAACGCATGCACAAGCTTTACTTTAAAAGGCGTCGTTCTCTAAACATTTGATACTCATATGTTTCATCTACATAATCATTGCTGACACCACATAAAACAGAGCGAGATAGAAATCACATTTTGCTAAAATGATTTATCTAACTCGCTCCGATAAGATGGTTATAAAAAAGTATACAAGCTTGATATTAAATACATTTTCATTTTAGTTATTTATATTGTCTATATATCATTTAAGGCCAAGACATTACATATGTCTTAGCCTCTTTTAACTTAAAAATTATTTTAAAGCGTCTTTAGCTTTAGCAACTAATTCAGCAAAAGCTTTTTCATCTGAAATAGCAATCTCAGAAAGCATTTTACGGTTAACATCAATACCAGCTTGTTTTAAGCCATTCATTAATCTTGAATAACTCATATCGTGTTGACGTGCAGCTGCGTTGATACGTGTAATCCATAATTTACGGAAATTACGTTTTCTTTGACGACGATCACGGAAAGCGTATTGTCCTGATTTCATAACTTGTTGTTTTGCAACTTTATATAATGTGTGTTTAGCACCGAAGTAACCTTTAGCTAATTTAATCGTTTTTTTACGACGCGCTCTTGTTACCGTTCCACCTTTAACTCGTGGCATAATAAATTCCTCCTCAAAATGTGTACATTCTTAATTTTTCGTTGTTTCTTATAGCTATATCATCAATTATTTTTTATAAGTTAATAATTGTTTTACACGTTTCATGTCTGATTTGTGTACTAATGAAGATTTACGTAATTTACGTTTTTGTTTAGTAGTTTTGTGTGCAAACATATGTGAAGTGAAAGCTCTTGAACGTTTTAATTGACCTGAAGCAGTTCTTTTAACACGTTTAGCAGCTCCACGGTGTGTTTTCATTTTAGGCATGATTCATTTCCTCCTGTATTATCAAATATTATTTTTCATTTATTGGGTTAAGCATAATGAACATTTGACGTCCATCCATTTTAGGTTTTTGCCCAATAGTTGCAATATCTTTGCATTCTTCAGCAAATTTTTCTAAAACACGTTGTCCAATCTCTTTATGCGTAATCGCACGACCTCTGAAACGAATTGAAACTTTACATTTGTCGCCTTTTTCTAAGAATTTACGTCCGTTTTTCAATTTAGTTTGGAAATCATGTTCCTCAATTGTTGGACTTAAACGAATTTCTTTAAGGTTAATTGTTTTTTGTTTCTTCTTCATTTCTTTTTCTTTTTTCTGTTGTTCGAATTTATATTTTCCATAATCCATTATTCTTGCAACAGGTGGTTTAGCATTTGGAGCCATTATGACTAAATCTAAACCAACTCGTTCAGCCATTTCTAAGGCTTCAGATTTCGATTTAACACCGATTTGTTCTCCATCTTGCCCTATTAAACGTAATTCTTTTGCGCGAATCTTTTCGTTAACTTGAGTCTGATCTTTTGCTATGGTTGACACCTCCAAGATTTTTACGAAATTATCCCAAGCAAAAAGAGCGAGTATATAATATACCCGCTCTTCTCTACACATGATCTTTCCATGTATATATAGACCTGCCAACTGCATTCAGCGTCGCTACAGGTGAGAAGCGGGAGCTTCTACTTGGTTCGTTTCGTATTCAACATTACCTATCTTAGCAACAATACTGATATAAGTCAATACTTTGTTTGAATATTATTTTATTTCATCCATATCCACGTCTTGGCGAAGGTTCACTTTTTCTAATGGTACAATTTTAGTTTTATAGCGTACTTTATGATAAATAAAGAATGCTAGGAATACTGGGATACCCATGTAAGTAATAATAAAGCGATTCAAATTAAAGTCGCCCGTTTGTATAAAATCGACGTCTTGGCCAATGATTACAAGCACACATAGTACGCCTGCGAAAATCGGGCCAAATGGGAATAATTTAGCTTTATATTTCAATTTAGATTTATCATAATTCTGTTTATCAAACGCTTTTCTAAACCTATAATGGCTGACCGCGATACCTACCCAAGCTATGAAACCAGTCATACCACTTGCTGCAACGATGTATTCATACGCATCGCCACTTAAATGTTGTAAAACAAATATGCCAATCACAATGATTGCTGTTGCGATAAGTGATACATAAGGTACACCGCTTTTATTTGTTTTACCAAATATAGGGTATGCTAATTTATCTTTACTCATCGAATATAACATTCTAGTAGAAGCGTACATACCTGAGTTACCCGCTGATAGCACCGAAGTTAAGATGACCGCATTCATAAACGATGCCGCAAATGCTAAACCAGCGTTTTGAAATACAAGCGTAAATGGCGAAGTTGCAATATCATCACCGCCACCCATCAATGATGGGCTATCGTACGGAATCAACATACCAATTACAAAAATAGCTAATATATAGAAAATCAATATTCTCCAAAATACTTGTTTAATGGCTTTTGGCACAGCACGTTCAGGATTTTCAGATTCACCCGCTGTAATACCAATCAATTCAGTGCCTTGGAACGAGAACCCTGCAACTAAGAATACACCTAAAATAGTTAGCAGACTGCCACCCAATCCATCTCCAAGTATTGGGCCGCCACCTTTAGTAAATGTATCGAAGCCAACAAATTCTCCGCCCATAATACCTAAGATGGTTAGTAATCCTATTGCGATAAAGATAATAACTGTTACAACTTTAATTAATGCAAACCAGTACTCGCTTTCACCATATACTCTAACTGATAATGCATTGAGTCCGAATATAATGATTAAAAATAGACAGCTCCAACTCCATGCTGGGATACCTGATAATGGCGTCCAATATTGAATAACTTGGGCTGCAATTGTAACATCAGCTGCAACTGTTATTACCCAGTTAAACCAATAATTCCAACCTAGTGCAAACCCTAATGATGGATCAACAAAGCGTGTCGCATACGTACTGAATGACCCAGATACGGGTAGGTAAGTAGCCATTTCTCCTAATGATGTCATAAGGAAAAACACCATTGCTCCAATAATTGCGTATGCAAGCAATGCGCCTAAAGCGCCTGCATCATGAATTGCGCCACCAGAAGTCATAAACAATCCAGTCCCAATACAACCCCCAATTGCTATCATGGATATATGACGATCTTTCAATCCCCTTTTTACTCCATTATTCTGAATTTCTTCTTTTGCCATAGATGCTCCCTTTCTTTTAAACTTAGAGGTTAACTTACTAATATAATTAAAAACGCAAACTTATAGTAAGTAGTGATATTACCGCTAGAATAATCATGTCGTTTACACAATTTGTCGTAAATTTTTCCCGTATTTGTATGAATGATAATCTTTAACCTAAAATAAAATGGTTGCATACCTATTAGATATGCAACCATTTTAATAATAGCATTTATATAGGTAGCACATCACATATGTGACAGTCCAGTTTCTTTCGATAACTGACCCAACCAACAGCGCATCTGGTCACTGTTGGTTTCGGCGTCTTCACCTTTCACAAATCCTACATATGCCCCAAATAGCTACCGGACTGTTACTGATTAAAAACGCAACCTCTAACTCAAATTCAATATTTTTTATTTCACTAACTTGTAATATACATGATTTCAATAAGAGTTTCAAGACTATCTTTGTTTTTTAAGTCTAATCTCGTCTACAAGTTCCCAAATAAATGTTTCTTTTTCAACAGTTTCTTGATCTTTTGAACCGTATTTTCTTACGTTGACTTCATTGTTCTCAACTTCTTTGTCACCAACTACAAGTTGGTAAGGGATTTTTTGCATTTGAGCTTCTCTTATTTTATACCCCATTTTTTCATTGCGATCATCGATTTCTACTCTCACACCCTGTGATTTAAGCTCATCTTGCAGTTGTCTAGCATAATCATAATGCAAATCTACATTAACTGGTATAATTTCGACTTGTTTTGGTGCCAACCAAGTTGGAAATGCACCTTTCGTTTCTTCAGTTAAGAATGCAACAAAACGTTCCATTGTTGAAACAACGCCACGGTGAATGACAACAGGTCTATGTTGTTCGCCATCTTTACCTATATAAGACAATTCAAATTTTTCAGGAAGTAAAAAGTCTAATTGTGCTGTAGATAATGTTTCTTCTTTACCCATAGCAGTTTGAACTTGAACGTCTAATTTCGGACCATAGAATGCAGCTTCCCCAATGGCTTCTTCATAATCTAAACCAAGTTCATCAACCGCTTCTTTCAACATACTTTCAGCTTTGTTCCACATTTCATCATCATCAAAATATTTTTCTTTATCTTCTGGATCTCTATAACTTAAACGGAAGCTATAATTTTCGAAACCAAAATCCTGATAAACATCAATGATTAAATTAACAACGCGTTTGAATTCTTCTTTAATTTGGTCTGGTCTTACAAAAATATGTGCATCATTCAATGTCATACCTCTCACACGTTGCAAACCAGATACTGCGCCACTTGCTTCATAGCGATGCATTGTGCCTAATTCTGCAATTCTAATTGGTAGTTCACGGTAAGAATGAGGTTTATTTGCATAAATCATCATATGGTGCGGACAGTTCATTGGTCTTAAGACCATTTCTTCATTCTCATCTAATTTCATAGTTGGGAACATATCTTCCTGATAGTGGTCCCAGTGGCCTGATGTTTTATATAAATCCACATTTGCCATTACTGGAGTGTAAACATGATCATAACCCATGCTTACTTCTTTATCCACGATATATCGTTCAATTTCACGACGAATTGTTGCTCCGTTTGGCAACCACAATGGTAGACCTGCACCTACTAATTGGTTGTTCGAGAATAATTCTAATTCTTTACCAATTTTACGGTGGTCACGTTCTTTACGTTCTTCAAGCATTTTTAAATGTGCTTTTAAATCTTTTTTATCAAAGAATGCAGTACCGTATATACGTTGTAGCATTTTATTATCACTATCGCCACGCCAATAAGCACCTGCAGTTGATAATAATTTAAACTCTTTAATTTTTGACGTTGAAGGTACATGGACACCGCGACAAAGATCAGTAAATTCGCCTTGTGAATACAAAGTAACATTTTCATCTGATGGGATTGCATCGATTAACTCTAACTTATACGGATCGTCAGCAAAAAATGTCTTCGCTTCATCTCTTGAAACTACTTTACGTTCAATTGGATAGTTTTCATTAACAATTTGTTTCATTGTTTTTTCTATCTCTTCAAAATCATCAGAGGAAACGCTTTCTGCCATATCAAAATCATAATAAAATCCGCCTTCAATTACTGGGCCAACACCAAACTTCACATCTCCATATAAACGTTTTAAAGCTTGGGCCATAAGATGCGCAGTAGAATGACGCAACACTTCTAATGCTTCCTCACTGCCAGGCGTTACGATTTCAATTTCGCCATCGTTTTCAATTGGACTTGTTAAATCAATTAATTGTCCGTTCAATTTACCAGCGACTGCCTTTTTTCTTAAACCTGGGCTAATAGAATGCGCAATTGTTTCAGTAGTTGTACCCTTATCAAATGCTTTCGAATTACCATCTGGAAATATAATATTTATTTGATCCATTTAAATTCCTCCTATATCTATACTTGCCTTAAATCTTCACGAATAGCTATAACTTACACAAAAATAAAAAGACCCCATCCCTAAAAGGGACGAGGTCTTCGCGGTACCACCCTAATTAAAGTTACAATCATATCAATTGCAACTAAACTCTGCATAAGGTAACGGTCTTGAGCCGGATGTTTATTAAAACATCTATAATGAAGTAGTAATCAATAATGATACTTACCAATTTCTCATCAAACATTGGCTCTCTGTGAAGTATGATATTATTCATCTTGTCTTCATTTTATTTCGCTTGATTTAGATTTAACTATATTATACAACATTTTTTTAAGAATTCAATCGTCTCGATAATTTTTTCCTTCTAAAAAATAGGGTTTTGCCAATGACTTAATCCGTTCCATAATCCGAGCTGCTTTTGTTTTTTCTGTGCCGTCACGTGTGACAGATAAGTGATATTCTAATTCTTCAAAACTTAAATTAGAACTGAAGAATGTTGGTAATTCTTGGACCATTCTATAATGTAACAATGGTCCAATCACTTCATCTCTTGCCCATGGGGTGATTTCTTCAGCACCTATATCATCTAACATAAGGATATGGGACTCGCGGACTTTTGCCAATTTGGTTTCAAAACTACCATCTTTAAATCCACCTTTTAAAGCGCGAATAAACTCAGGTAAATATACAATGGTCGACGAGACTTTTTCAGCTTTTAATTGATTTGCGATTGCACCTAATATAAATGACTTCCCAGTGCCAAAAGGTCCATGTATATATAATCCTTTAACTTGTGGTGTTTTGCTAACTATTTTTTCACAAATATCAGTTGCTGCCATAGCAACATCAATACGATCCCTTCTATCCATATATATATCGCTCAATTTTGCATTCAATGTATCACGTTGCATATGATGTGAAGAGATTAAATGCGCATTAAATTTCTCTTCGTCATATTTTATTTTACAAGGACAAGGAAGGTAACGAATCTTGATATGTTGATTTTCTACGTATAATTCTGGAATATGACCTTTAACAAAGTTAGGACAGTCTTTAAAATCGTGGCCGTCATAATGTTTTTCTTGGTCTTTATATTCTTGCAAAATATTTAAATCTTGGTCGATCATTGCGTTTGTTACTTCAGATTGGTGTGATTCTAAAAATGTTTTTACGTCAGGATCGTTTATGACATCTTTTTTAATCTTTTCAATTCGTTTACTTAAATCTTTAGAATCACCCATAATATGATTGAAAGACTTCATATATTATTCCTCCTCTCTCTTGCTATTTAATCGTTTTAATAACGCTTCACGATCTCTTTTTAATGTTTCATCTTCATCAGCATTTACATTATTATCTGAAGTTTGTGAATTAGAAGCTTTGTTATCACGTTCTTCTAACCATTTCGGTGTCATTTCTCTAGAAACAAGTTGTTTAGGTTTATATTTACCCTTTGTAACTTGATTGGAGTGAGTGTCTTTGGGTTGATTTACCTTCTTCGCGTAATGATAAGCCTGTTCTGCCGTCTTAATTCCCTTTTTCTTCCAATTTGATGCAATTTCAAAAATATATGATTTAGGAAGTTTCATATCTTCTTTTAACATCACGAATTGTAAAAGTATATTAATCACACCAAATGGCAACTGTTCTCTCTCAATCAATTCTTCAATCATGTATTTTTGCTGTGTTGTCGGTTCAGATTCAGACCAAGATGCAAGCATATCAATTGGACTCGTTTCATCTAATTGCTTTAACCAATTGTTAGATGCATCAGATGGTTGTATATTTTCCCCACTATTTTCATTATTATGATAGTTTGTTTCTTGAGCATTCAGTTTCGGCAACTGTTGTTCATGCTCAATAAGATAGTACGTTCTTGCATGTTTACGCAATTCTTCAAAAGAGAGTGTTTGCGCACTCGTAATTGATTTCAAAATAATACGTTTCATGGCTTCTGGTGTTAAACCATATAAAGTTGCAATTTGCGTTATCAGCGTTTTCGCTTCATGATTAATAATCTTTGTACTGATAAAATGGTTTTGTAATAAATCATATAGTGTTTCAAAATCAAAGTGCACATGTGATAAATCCATACCACCATACGCCTCTTCACTTTCAATCTGTTGTGTATCTACAGTCATTGATTTATTAGGCACTTTAAAAACATCAGTAAAAGTACGTGTGACATCTTGGTACTGGTCTAAATCGATAGACACGTAATCCTCAAAATGTGTCTTTAATTGAAAATAGCGTTGTTTACTGACCTCGCTATATAAATATACTGACAGCATAGGGTCATTGAAAAATTGCTGAGATGATGGCGGTTGAATTAATTGATATACAAAAGAAGAATGTTGCTGATTATGGTTAACATAAGATTTTACTAATCCTATGCCCTCTAACAAATCCATTTCTTTTCTAAATTCAAGTAAATTTATCTTCAATTCACTCATGATAATATAATGTGTCAATACCATATCTTGTTTAAATTCAACAAACTGGTTTAAATAATGGTATAAACCAATCGCCTTTGATCCTATCATGGGCGTAAATAATCTATTTAGTATTTCTAAATGTTTATGATTTAGATAAAAACGGCGTATGACATGGAAATCGTCATGTGGCCTCAAACCATAATCATAGGGCTGTAATCCCATTTAAGAATCACTCCGTTTATTCTCTGCTAAAATCCCTTGCATTGATTGCAATAATTGATCAACATCTTTAAATTCTTTATAAACTGACGCAAAGCGTACGTAAGATACTTGATCGACATGCATTAATAAATTCATCACATGTTCTCCTATTTCTCTAGAAGAAATTTCTGCATGTCCTTCATCTCGCAATTTCCATTCTACATTATTTGTAATATCTTCTAACTGTTGATAGCGTACTGGTCTCTTCTCACATGAACGCACTAAACCATTTAATATTTTTTCACGTAAAAATTGTTCTCGTGTACCGTCTTTTTTCACAACGATTAGCGGTCGTTTTTCAATATGTTCGAACGTAGTGAACCTTGTGCTACATTGTTCACATTCTCTTCTACGTCGAATCGCATTTACTTCATCAGCATGTCGTGAATCTACAACGCGAGAGTGCGTTGAACTACATTTCGGGCATTTCATCGAATTACCACCCTCTCAATTTGATTACCTTACATTATACTACAAATCTTTAAGGCACAAAAGATTGCTATTACACAATTCAGCAATTAGTTTTAAAAAGCATTTCGTTTATAATAAATATTTGAAAATAAAAACTACTTTTAATGTAAGATATCTGTTCTTACTTTAAAAGGAGTTTTGTATTATCTTCAATAATAAATAAATATTCATTCATAATCAATTAATTTAGATAATGTTATATTTTGTGTTTATTAAATAAGGTATTAATGTGCTACGGTTGAAATATTATTTTTTAATAACTGACCAATTTCTTCGGCCACATCAACCACTCTGTTTGAGTATCCCCATTCATTGTCATACCAAGCAATCACTTTTACTTTGTTATCACCCATTATCATCGTACTTTGCGTATCAATAATTGCTGAATGTGGGTTTGTATTAAAGTCCATTGATACAAGCGGTGCATCTTCAGTTGCAATCACATGGTCTAACGGGTGGTTTTTAAATGCTTCGTTAACTTCTTCGGCTGTTACTGAAGTATCTAAATCCACTACTAAATCTACTAAAGATACATTTTTAGTTGGCACTCTTAACGCCATGCCATGTAGTTTACCTTCTAATTCAGGTAATACTTCTTTAAGTGCTTTTGCAGCTCCTGTGGAAGTTGGAATGATGCTTTCATTGCATGAACGTGCACGTCTTAAATCTTTATGTGGATTATCAATGTTGTTTTGGTCATTAGTAATAGCATGAACAGTTGTCATTAAACCATTTTGAATACCAAATTGGTCATTTAATACCTTAGCTACAGGTCCGATACAATTTGTTGTGCATGAGGCGTTGCTAAAGATATCGTATTTTTCGATATCTAATTGGTCATCATTAACACCTTTAACTATCATTTGCACAGCACCGCCTTTAGAAGGCCCTGTTAACAATACTTTTTTAGCGCCAGCTTTAATATGTGCGATAGCTTTATCCCCATGGTTGAATTTACCTGTAGCTTCAATTACAACGTCGATATCTAGTGCTTTCCAAGGTAAATTTTCTGGGTTTCTATCAGCTACAAGCTTAATTTTATGATTATCGACCATTATACCGTTCTCCACCGGTTCTACTTTTAAATCGTAGTTACCGTGTGTCGTATCATAATTGATTAAGTGTGCAATTGTCTCGGGTGGATAGCTAGCATTAATCGCTACTATATTCATATCCTCACGTTTTAATGCAATCCTTAATACCATTCTACCTATTCTACCCATGCCATTAATTGCAATATTTGTCGTCATTCAAAGCACCCCTTGTCTTAGTGTTATACTTTATGGAATTAGTATAACATAAATAGATGAATGAGAAAGCGTTTTCTTGAATAATTTTTAAAAAATTTAAAGTTTATAAAATTGTAAGTTTGCGATATTCATTCTTATCATACAACCAAATAGCTTGATTAATATTTTCATAACCTAAAAAAAAACGAGAGTAGGACAAAATCAAAGTTTTAGTTTGACTTAGTCTCTACACCCGCATTTATAAATTATTGCAATTCATTATTTAACGATTCAATGAACGCAACCATTGTTCATCATTTAAACTTCTTGAGAATGGTCTGTTGCATTCTCAATATAACCTTCATCTACTAATAATTGTTCTAAATTTTGTTTCAACTCTATTTTAGAATCTCTATTATCTATCACATGATCCGCCATTCTACGTTTTTTATCTATAGAAATTTGGCTATATACTCGCGCTTTAGCATCTTCCATAGAAATATCGTTACGTTGCATTAATCTATCTATCTGTATACTTTCTGAAGTGTAAACGAGCCACACCTCATCCACTGTATCTTGTAAATCATTTTCATATAATAAAGGGATATCCATAATAACATTATATCCATCTTCTAAATAAGCTTCTTTTTCTTTTTCCATGATTTCTCTCACAATTGGATGTACGATTTCATTCAATTCTAACCGTTTTTCTGGATGATTAAAGACAAGATCGCCAACATAGGAACGATTCATGTTACCATCTTCACCAATTGCTTCATCTCCAAATGTTGCTCTAACTTGATCAAGGCCTTTCGAACCCTTCTCTACTGCTTTACGTGATGCAATATCAGCATCCACTATTTTAAAGCCATGCACAGATAGTAATTCTGAAACAGTCGATTTACCTGATGCGATACCACCAGTTAATCCAATAACTTTAGGCATAATTTCACTCTTCCTTCATTTTTGACATGTCGGGCAGAAATGACTATTACGTGTTGCAATCACTTGCGTTTCAATATCATTTCCGCACACTTTACATGTCTTTTGTTTATATACGTTTAAATGCATTTGCATCGTACCTGTGCTACCGTCAGCATGACGATAGTCTGAAATGCTAGTACCACCATATTTAATACCCGCTTCTAATACTTCACGAACATAATAAAATAACATTTCTTTTTCTTGATGGTTCAATTCTTTAGACTTGCGTGCAGGGTTAATACCGGCTCTAAATAATGCTTCACAAGCATAAATATTACCACAACCAGAAATCACCCTATGATCTAAAATCATTTGTTTGATTGGTTTATTTTGATATAACCTCTTATCAAACCAAGCCATATAGTGTGATAAGGCCTCTTTGTCAAAAGGTTCTGGCGCAATCTCTAAGAATGATGGATATGCGTCAAAAGAAGCTACATTTCTAATTTCTCCAAATCTACGAATATCTGAATAAACAAGTAGTTTATCATTATTTAATTTAAAAATCACATGCCAATGTTTACGGTAATTAGGGACGTTGATGTCTTCTAATTTATCTACAACAAAAAATCCACCAGCCATGCCTAGATGACTAATTAATATTCTTTGTTCAGAATTATTTTCAATATAAAAAACGATATATTTACTTCGTCGTTCGATATCATATATCGTATAACCTTCAGTATAACGTTTAAATGTATCTAATGCTAAACCTTTTATAATCGTTTCTTTGCCTTTATCTTTACCCTCTATCACTTTATCAGAAAAGATAACTTCTTCAATTTTCTGCCCTTTTACAAAAGGCTTAATCCCCCTTGTAACATGTTCAACCTCAGGTAGTTCAGGCATGTTATTCCCTTCTTTCTATTTTGCATCATACCATGTTTGCCCATAACTAGATTCCACTTTCAATGGAACGTCTAACTTAAGTGCATTATCCATTATTTCTTCAATAAATTTTTCAAAATCGTTTATTTCTTCTTTTGGTAATTCGAAAATCAATTCATCATGAACTTGCAGCAATAATTGCGCATGGAAATTCGTATGTTTGGCTTCATTTGCAAAATATACCATCGCAAGTTTGATAATATCTGCTGCACTTCCCTGTATTGGCGTATTCATTGCTGTTCGTTCAGCAAAACTTCTTAAATTAAAGTTTCTGCTTGTGATATCAGGGATATATCTCCGTCTATGCAGTAATGTTTCTACATACCCTTGTGCTTTACAATCCTTAACGATATCTTCCATATATTGTTTCACACCCGGGAAGCTATCTAGATAATCATCTATGAATTTTTTAGCTTGTTTTCGTGTTATACCTAAACTTTGACCCAAGCCATAATCACTAATCCCATAAACAATACCAAAATTTACTGCTTTAGCTTGTCTTCGCATTAAACTATCTACTTCTTCAGGTGCAACATTAAATACTTTAACTGCTGTTGCAGTATGAATATCTTCATCATTAATAAATGCTTGTTTTAAACTTTCATCTTGCGTAATATGTGCCAATACCCTTAGTTCAATTTGTGAATAGTCAGCTGAGAATATAACATTATTTTCATCACTAGATTTGAATGCTTTTCTTATTTTTCGACCTTCGTCTAAACGCACAGGTATATTTTGCAAATTAGGATCAACTGATGACAAACGTCCTGTTTGAGCCAATGTTTGGTTAAAGCGTGTATGAATACGATTATCTTCACCGATAACCTTTTGTAAACCTTCAATGTAAGTAGACTGTAATTTAGCTAGTTGTCTGTATTCTAAAATATATTCAATAATTGGATGTTCACCTTGTAACTGCTCTAAAACATCTACTGCAGTCGAATAACCTGTTTTAGTCTTTTTAATTACCGGTAATTTAAGTGTTTCAAATAACACAACGCCTAATTGTTTTGGCGAGTTAATGTTAAACGTTTCACCTGCTGCATCATAGATATTCTCAATCAAAACGTCTAATTTACCTTGGATTTCTTTCTCCATTTTTTGTAATTCACTGATTTCTGTATAAATACCAGTTTCTTCCATTTCACTTAATATACGCGCTAATGGTAATTCCAAGTCGTATAATAAATCAGACTGATTATATTCATCTAATTGTTTTTGAATTTTGGATTTGACTTGATCAATCGCTTCAATAATTGTTCCCACATATGGGTTTAATACCTCATCTTCAGGAATATGCTTTTTCTTACCTTTACCATATATTGCAACACTTGATTGTACATAATGTTGGCCATAATTTGCCACTACAGAATTGACATCATCGATTGTACGTGAAGGGTCAATGATATAACTTGCTAACATAACATCAAAAACGATATGTTTGATATTAATATCTAGCCGATGCGCTACGATATAAGATTTTTTAGCATCATAAACAATTTTCTCTGTAGTATCATCTTCTAGCCACGCTACTAATGCAGGGTATGTTTTTATTTGATCTGCATTGATTACTACATGATGCTCACCATCATATAATCCAAATTTTAAAATATTATCTTTTAGATAATTAACACCATCTAATTCAAAATGAATTGTCGCGGAACTTAATGTTTGGAAATCTACATTTGAAAAATCTTGCTCTATCTCAATATCCATTTCTTCTGCACTAGACGTATCATTTGAAACATCCATTTGATTTAAAAGTTGATTAAACTCTAACTTTTTAAATAATTCAACCTTATCCTCAGTATGGGGATGATCTGGTAATTTTGTATCTTCTAGCGCAACTTCAATAGGGCTTTCACAATTAATTGTCGCAAGCGTCTTACTCATTAAAGCATCGTCTTTACTATTTTCAAGTTTTTCTTTTAATTTCTTTCCGGACACTTGGTCAATATGATTATATACATTCTCTACGCTTGAAAATTGCTTCAGCAGTTTAATTGCAGTTTTTTCACCTACCCCTGCTACGCCTGGGATATTATCTGATGTATCACCCATCAAACCTTTCATATCAATGATTTGTGTAGGTGTTAATCCATCATACTTTTCAGCGATAAATTCAGGCGTGTAATGATCTACGTCTGTAACACCTTTTTTAGTATAATAGATTGTAACGTCATCTGTAGCTAGTTGTGTTAAATCACGGTCACCGGTGATGATAATAGTTTGGAAGTTTTCACTATTGGCTTGTTTACTTAAAGTGCCAATAATATCGTCCGCTTCATAATTTTCAAGTTCGTAGCGTTTGATTTGATATGCATCTAATAGTTGTCTAACATAAGGAAATTGTTCACTTAACTCGGGTGGCGTGGATTGACGCCCTCCTTTGTATTCACTGTATTGTTCATGTCTGAATGTTGTTTTCCCTGCATCGAAAGCAACTAAAAAATGTGTAGGCTGTTCTTCTTTAATTATTTTTTCTAGTAACATCGCAAAACCATAAACGGCATTCGTATGGATACCAGCTTTATTTTGTAATAATGGTAATGCGTAGAAAGCTCTAAAGCTTAAACTATTACCATCAATTAAAATTAATTTGTTCAATATTTTAACCTCCAACACATATTTATATACTATTTTAGCATAAATGATATGTTAATCAGTATTCATTCGACATACAGATTTCTAAAAGAGCTTTTTAAAAGCGATAATAAAAATAAATCAATCGATTTAACCCTAAATTGCTAGGGTTAAATCGATTGAAATGATTGGTTATAGACATATTCTATTCGAAAAATGTTACTCTAAACGTCGAACCTTTTTCCAGCTCACTAAATACATTGATTCTGCCGTGGTGTGCTTCCATAATATGTTTAGTGATTGACAGACCAAGTCCTGTGCCACCAGAATCTCTGCTTCGAGCTTTATCTACACGGTAAAAACGTTCGAATATATGTTTTTGGTCTTGCTCACTTATACCAATACCAAAATCTTGAACTTCTAAAATACGCTTATTGCCTTCTTTAAAAACACGCACAATGACTTCTTCTGAAACTTTAGAATAACTTATCGCATTGGATAGCAGGTTAAGTGCTACTTGTGAGACTTTATCCTTATTTGCTTCGATAATAATATCACGATTAATTTCGTTAACGATTGTGATGTTTTTATTTTCAGCGATATTTTGCATGTTTTTTATTGTAGTTTCTGCGATTTCGGATAAGCTTGTAGGCTCTGTTTCTAATTGTGTCTGCTGTTCCACATGAGACAAATCTAACAAATCATAAACTAACGTTTCAATACGGTTAGATTCTTTTGAAATGATTTCTAGGAAATCGTTTAACGTTTGTGCATCGTCTTTAGCGCCGTCTAGTAAAGTTTCTGCAAAGCCTTTAATTGATGTAATAGGTGTTTTTAATTCATGTGATACATTGGCAACAAATTCGCGTCTTAAATTTTCTAATTTTTTTAAATTTGTTATATCATGCAGCACGACCACCATACCATATAAATTTTTTTTGTTTTTAGATAAAATTGGAATACACGCTGTATCAAAGTATTTTTGATGTACTTGGTCAATCGTTAATTTGATTTGATCATATGTAGATTTTTCTACTTTAAATGCTGCAGCAATCAATGGTTGTATCTCAGGATCAATAAAATCAATATAATTTTTATGTTCTACTGCATCCTCAGGGTTAAATACATCATAATATGATCTATTAGCTACTACGATGTCTCCATATTTATCAATCATTAAAATTGAGCTAGGTATGTTTTCTATTGTTGTCTTCAAACGGTTAGATTGCAATTTTTGTTTGTGATTCAATCGCTGTAGTCTTCTAGCTAACTCATTTGTGGTAACAAATAGCTCTCTTGTTTCTTTGACATTGCTTTCAGGCACTCTGACATGGTAATAACCTTCAGCTAAAAGATTTGTTGCGTATGTGACTTCGTTGATAGGTCTAATGTAAGTCCTATTAATGCTTCTAACAACAAAGAAAATGATAATTAAAACAAACAAACCGATTAGTCCCACGTATTTCCAAATACCAACTTGTAATTCAAAAATTTCATTATCAATACTACTAATTATAATATCTTTATCTTTTAAAGACGTTTTGAAAGTGTACCTATGATTGTCTCCTACTTTATCGTATATCAACTTAGAAGGGTTCGCTTCATTATTAATATCTTTATTAATATGAGTGCCTTCATTTGTGGAAAATATTTTGTCGTTATCTTTAGTAATGAATAATGTGAATTTTTCACTCTTAGCAATGTCTTTAATTTCATTTGTTTTATCTTGATTGTATAAGCTTACGAGATGTTGTGCTTGATGTTCTAAGTCGCCTTCTTGGTTTGAAATAACAGTATTATAAATAACATGTGTAATAATCGCACCTAACGCAATAAAACTAACGATAACAATTGTACATAATAAAAATAATAGTCTCTGGTGAAACTTCAGCATTAAACTTTAGGTCTTTCCAACTTATAGCCTAAGCCTCTAACTGTTTTTATCAATTTAGGCTGCTTAGGATTTTCTTCCAATTTATCTCTCAAATGACTAATATGTACATCCACAATTCTTGAATCGCCAGCAAATTCATAATTCCAAACAGAGTTTAACATATGTTCACGCGTTATAACTCTTCCTTGTCTTTCTATAAGGTATAACAATAATTCGAATTCTTTAGGTGTTAATTCGAGTAATTCATCTTCACGATAAACTTCAAAGTATTCAGGTCTAATTCTTATTGAACCAATTAAAATATCATCTTCGTCTTCATCACCTGGTACAGCCTCACTTATCATTGCTGAGCGCCTTAAAATTGCCTTGACTCGAGCTACCACTTCCCGTGGAGAGAATGGTTTTGTCATATAATCATCTGCGCCAAGCTCTAGGCCTAACACGCGATCAAATTCATCATCTTTAGCAGTTAACATTAAAATTGGCACTAAATTTTTGTCTGAACGAATCGTTTTACACACTTCGATACCGTCTTTTTTAGGAAGCATAACATCCAATACAACCAATTCTGGATTTGAAGTATTTACTTTTTCTAAAGCTTCTTCGCCATCATAAGCAACTTCCACTATGTATCCAGCTTGCTCTAAATTATATTTTAACAAGGTTACGATTGATTGCTCATCATCTACTACAAGTACTTTTTGTGACATAGTATACCTCCAATTTTATGATTACAAATTAATTATAACTTATATTTTAATAAAAATAACATACTTAAAAGTATTTTTACATAAACTTAATAAATCATTGATCGTTAGTTATTTGTAAAATAATTACAAAAAAATTGTATTGTCTTATTTAACAAATCACTAAGGGATTTCAAGATAAATAATTTAAGCCTAAGTATTTAAAAAGTTAATATTTACTTAACATTTACTTTATATTTCAACGCTTATATTTTCTATTATAAGCAAAAATAATTTAGTTATCACTATTTAATATCTCCTTCTTAGATAAATTTAAATAAAAAAGGAGCAAGATAGAAATCATAACGTCATCTGATTTCTATGCTTACTCCTGTAAAAGTATTTCAATTTATATAAACACTTACTTTGATGATATATTACTTAATGTTTTTAATAAGTTCGTCTGCAAATTCAGAAGTTGATACTTCTCTAGCGCCGTCCATTAAACGTGCAAAATCGTAAGTGACAACTTTTGAAGCAATTGTTTTCTCAATAGATTCAGTTATCTTGTCAGCAGCTTCTTGCCAACCTAAATGTTCTAACATTAAAGATGCACTTAGAATCTCAGAAGATGGATTCACCTTATTTAACCCAGCGTATTTAGGAGCAGTGCCATGTGTAGCTTCAAAAATAGCATGACCCGTTTCATAGTTAATGTTTGCCCCTGGCGCTATTCCAATTCCACCAACTTGTGCTGCTAATGCGTCTGATACATAATCCCCATTAAGGTTCATAGTAGCAACTACATCATGATCTGCAGGACGCGTTAAAATTTGTTGTAAGAAAATATCTGCAATTGAATCTTTAATAATAATCTTACCGTCTTTTTCAGCTTGTTCTTGAACTTTATTTGCTTTTTCTTTACCATCTTTTTCAACAATTTCATCATATTGTTGCCATGTAAATACTTTATCACCAAATTCATTGTGTGCTAAATCATAGCCCCATTGTTTAAACGCGCCTTCAGTAAACTTCATGATATTACCTTTATGCACTAAAGTTACTGATTTGCGATTGTTATCTAATGCATAGTGAATCGCTGCACGCACTAAACGCTCTGTACCTTCCTTAGAAACAGGTTTTACACCAATGCCTGAAGTTTCTGGGAATCTAATATTTTTAGCACCCATTTCATCTTGTAAGAAGTCAATTAACTTTTTAGCTTCTGGCGTACCTTCTTTAAATTCAATACCCGCATAAATATCTTCAGTATTTTCTCGGAAGATAACCATATCTGTATCTTCTGGGCGTTTAACTGGTGAAGGCACACCTTGGAACCAACGTACAGGTCTTAGGCAAGTAAATAAATCAAGTTCTTGACGTAAAGCAACATTTAAAGAACGGATACCACCACCAATTGGTGTCGTAAGCGGACCTTTAATTGCAATTAAATATTCATTAATTGTATCTAATGTTTCTTTAGGTAGCCATTCACCTGTTTCGTCGAATGCTTTTTGGCCAGCTAATACTTCTTTCCACTCAATTTTCTTTTCGCCGTTATAAGCGTTTTCAACTGCTGCATCAATCACTCTGCTTGCTGCTGACCAAATATCTGGCCCAATACCGTCACCGATAATATAAGGAATAATAGGATTGTTTGGAACTGTTAACCCTTCTGATGTTTTAACTACTTTTTCTCCTGCCATGTAAATATACCTCCGTAATTTGAATTGTTTTTTAGTTCAATAGTTTTATAATTTTTAAAAAATGAGTAATATTCAGATTATCTTTCTTCTATTGGTGCATAAGTTCTATTTGTTTCACCAATATATTGTGCTCTTGGACGCATGATTCTATTATCTCTGTATTGTTCTAGTATATGCGCAATCCACCCGGAAGTTCTACTTACTGCAAAAATAGGTGTAAATAAGTCATGTTCAATATTCATGCTATGGTATACAGTCGCACTATAGAAGTCAACATTTGCGATAAGGCCTTTTTCTTCTTGCATTTTATCAGCTATCTTAACTGAGATATCAAATAACTGACTTTGGCCTGTTTCAGAAGTTATCTTTTTACTCATCTCTTTTAAGAATTTAGCTCTTGGGTCACCATTTTTATACACACGATGGCCAAAGCCCATTATTTTTTCTTTATTTTTAATTTTATTATCAATGTACTCATCTACTTCATCAATTGATTTAACCTCTGAAAGCATACTCATTACACGTTCATTTGCCCCACCATGTAATGGCCCTTTTAATGAACCAACAGCTGCTACAATGCCAGAATACATATCAGATAACGAAGATACTGCACATCTAGCAGTAAACGTAGAAGCATTTAGTTCATGATCCGCATGTAATACTAATGCTTTATTAAATGCTTCAACTTCGATGTCTGTTGGTAATTCACCACGCAACATATACAAGAAGTTTGCGGCATAATTTAAATCACTGCTCGGTTTGACAGGTTCTTTGCCATCTCTTACTCTGGCGTATGCAGTAACAAGAGACGCAATTTTTGCTTGGATACGTACGGCACGTTCCATTGTCTGATCATCGCTTTCATCCTCGGCATGTTCATCAAAGTGAGCGATGTAAGACACTGATGTTCTTAGCGCTGTCATTGGATGTACATTGCTTGTTGCATACTCTTTGAAATGATTATATACCCTAGGGTTTAAAGTCATATATTTAAAGAGTTTTTCTTTAAATGCTTGCAGTTCCTCTTTATTAGGTAATCGATAGTGCCATAGTAAAAAGACAACTTCTTCGAATTCAGCATTTTCAGCTAAGTCATCAATTTCATAGCCTGCGTATGTAAGTTGACTATCAATAATTGAGCTTACTTTAGTTTCTGATGCAATTACCCCTTCTAAACCTTTTTGTAACTCTGCCATATATATTCCCCTTTTCTATTTCATAATGAAATGGCTTTCATAGACCATTATAGACAATATTTACGTTTTTGTGAATATTTCAGTTTATAATCACACCAATCATTAAGAAATGATAATTAGTTTATATGCCCTTAAACACGCCATATGATTGCGTGTTGCTATATTCTCATTCTAATATGTAATTACCCTTTCTTCAATTTATAATGATTTTTAATTGGTTATCGTGATTAATAACAAATTGTTAATATAAATTTACACTAACACTAGTCTATAAAAATAAAAAAAGAGTTGTTTTATTTTAAGTTGAGTATCATAATAATAAATAACTTAATAAAGGAGTTAAAACTTATGTCAAAACAACAGTTACAAAGAGAATTGAGCAATCGACATATTCAGTTAATTGCTATCGGAGGTGCTATCGGCACAGGTCTCTTTTTAGGCGCTGGACAAACAATAGCTTTAACTGGCCCTTCAATTTTACTGACATACATTATTATCGGGTTTATGCTATTTATGTTTATGAGAGGATTAGGAGAAATACTAGTAACAAACACTCATTTTAGATCTTTTGCCGATGTGACAAATCAATATCTCGGTCCGTTTGCTGGATTCGTTACTGGGTGGACATACTGGCTATGTTGGATTATAACTGGTATGGCTGAAGTTACAGCAGTGGCTAAATACGTCAGTTTTTGGTTCCCACATATCCCTAACTGGATAAGCGCTTTGTTTTGTGTACTGATTTTAATGTCATTAAATTTGCTTAGTGCCAAATTATTCGGAGAATTAGAGTTTTGGTTTTCAATTATTAAAGTAGTTACTATCTTGGCACTTATTTTCGTTGGTATTGTGATGATTGTAATGGCATACGATACACAATTTGGTCATACATCGTTAACAAATTTATATAATAATGGGATTTTTCCTAAAGGTGTTAGTGGATTTCTAATGTCATTTCAAATGGCCTTATTTTCTTTTGTTGGTATTGAATTGATTGGCGTTACTGCTGGAGAGACAAAAGATCCAACTAAAACAATTCCTAAAGCCATCAATAGTGTGCCTATAAGAATTCTAGTATTCTATGTCGGTGCTTTAACGGTAATTATGTCTATCATCCCTTGGAACAACATCAATCCTGACGAAAGCCCTTTTGTTAGACTATTTGCTTTAATCGGTATTCCATTTGCAGCCGGTATCATTAACTTTGTCGTCTTAACTGCTGCAGCGTCATCTTGTAACAGCGGCATATTCTCTAATAGTCGTATGCTATTTGGCTTATCAAATCAACAGCAAGCGCCGCCTATTTTTGAAAAAACAAACAAAAACGGCGTACCTCATATAGCCATTTTCGTTTCATGTGCGCTGTTATTAATATCCGTATTGTTGAATTATATTATTCCAAATGCAACATTAGTATTTACATATATTACGACTGTATCTACGGTATTATTTCTAATTGTTTGGGCGTTAATTATTGTGGCGTATATTAATTATCATCGCCATAACCTTGAATTGCACAAAAAAGCTACCTATAAATTAATCGGTGGTAAATATATGGGATACATCATTTTGATTTTCTTTTGCTTAGTATTTTGTTTATTGTTCGTAAACGTAGATACAAGAAGAGCAGTTTTTTTAACACCTATATGGTTTATCATATTAAGCCTGATGTATTTAAGATATAAAAAAGTGGCAAATATTAATTTAAAATAA
>ENA-OWLX01000028-OWLX01000028.1-metagenome-genome-assembly--contig:-NODE-28-length-45259-cov-10.393461_pt1 | contig 45259 bp, 56 predicted proteins | sample MGYA00245351_ERZ651106 | MGnify/ENA primary metagenome ERZ651106 (study PRJEB26857, sample SAMEA4031768) | metagenome | biome: human; feature: oral; material: saliva | place: Philippines | collected 2014... | reverse complement strand
GAGCCCGCAGACAGCCCGCCGAGGGCCTCGCGGGCCTTCGCCGGCAGGGTGGCCCCACCCCGGCTCCGAAGGCGCCTCAGAGGCCATTCCCGCGCGTCTGAGGGGCGTCTGCGGGCATGGGAAGGCCCCCGCCGGAGCGGGGGCCTTCGGGTCAGCCTTCGAAGTCTTCCAGGACGTCCGCCAGGTCTGCGGTGTAGTAGCCGCCGAGCTCTTCGAAGAAGTCGATTTCGATGTCCATCGGGGTTTCCTTTCTCTCTTTCCCCCTTGTTGTACCTCCATTCTATCGACCGCCACCCCCCCGTGTCAAGCCCTGGCGGTGTGTCCTTCGCCACATTTCCAGGCACCATACGGCACCGTAGGCTACCCCAAGGTAACCTTCACCGACGTAGCGGTAAGTTACACCTACGAAGCCGTAACCTACCCCGCAGTAACTTACCAGCCGGTAACTTCCGTCGACGTAACCTACCCGGGGGTAACCTACACATACGTAGCAGTAACTTACGGTTACGTAGGTAAAGGTTGTCATTAAACGTTACAAAGAGGCCCCTTTTCGATTTTCGGGGGCAGGTTTCGGCTACAAAGAGGACCATTTTCGAATTTCGGGGCTCAAAGATAACGGAAATTAGAACGGCGGTCGGCGGTGGACATCCGTCCGAGGCGCACACCGCACAGCGCCGGGCGGTCGAGCGGCACCCCCTCAGAATCACGAGGATCGATTCTGAGGCGATTTCAGCCCCCGACCCAAGCGACCCTACCGGGGCACCCCCGAAATCGCCTCAGAGAGCAACCTCGTGATCCTGAGGGGCAACTGGGCCCGCGAGGAGGCGCACACCCCCAGGCGCACAGCCCACCGAGCGGAGGCGTGTGAAGGATGTGACAAAACTGAACAGACGCAAGACACGTTGTTCTCAAACAGCACCAAACGGTAAGAAGTGCGGATTCGGCGGGGATGTTTTCCCTCCGTAATGATCAGACACATTGCCCTGATCCAAGAGGATTTGTAATTTCAAAGGAGGAGAATCCAAGGAAATACAAGGAAAATACAATACCTAGATATAATGTGGTAGTAATATGTGGGGGGGTGGTGTATTAGGGATTTGACTCGTCCTTATTTCGACATATAGCGAAATAACTAATACGTTCAGGGCCGAACGATTCAAAATTCAATCATTCAGTCCTGAACGATTTTCCTTTCGACACCCGTCGATCCGCACCATCTCGCCGCTTTGCGGTGTGCGCCGTGGGTCGTGTGCGCGCGGGCGCGTGATTATAACACAACCCCTCACAACACCCGTGTGACCAAATTCACAATCCACGATTTGACTTGAAATCGATCCGACACTAAGGTAGAAATCGAGTTGAAATCGATCGGCCGATCTGAGTCGAAACCGATCGAAAATACATTTTCGAGTGAGAGGGGAAATCGAAATGAAACGGATTACCGTGGCGATCGAGGTTGCCGATGAAAATCTGTGTGCGCAAGAGCTGCGCGTGAACATAGCGGAGGAATACGGAGTGAGAACGGTTCTCAATTCCGTATACGCCGACAAGGCGCTCCTAATAGTGCCGGAGCCGATGCGAATAGGCGGCGAGGGGTTCATACCCCCTGTGCGCATCGCTGCCCTGAGGGCCGCGCTCGAAGCCCTCGGAGTGGCTGTGGCCACGCCGTCGACCCTTGACGATGCACTGCTGTCGGGCGCAGAGAGAGAGGGGATTTCGGCGAGGAAGCGCCTAAGGCTCATGTTCCGCGAGTTCAAATCGAATCCGCTGTCGGGCGTGGACCTGCGAGGAAAGGACCCGGCGGACCCCTCCAAACGAGCCCGCAAAGAACGCGCCAAGCGCTTCAAGGAAGCCTTCTACGATGACTTGGCGGAGTTCATCTCCGCACACCCCGGCCTCTCGTATAAGGACTACTGGGACGCGGACGGCCGACCATACGAGAAGCAGTGGCCCGAATACAGGGCTGCGGTCAAGAGGGCGAAGGCGATGAAGCGATGAAGCGGATACGCTATACGATGCCGGCTAGGTCTCAAGGAAAGCTGCATATGCAGAGGGCGATGGCCGAGCTCGTCGAAAAGGACGTTCACAGGCGGCTTCTTCAACGGCTGAACGGCTTCTACTGCGGCGTGTACATAACCTGCACGCCGCACATGTGTTCGCACCCGGCTATTCAAGCCCGGGACGCTGTGACCGCCCTGGTGGAAGCGACGGGACCGAACCCCCGCATGTCGGTGTGCGGGTGGCCTTTCTGCTCGGACGACTTGGGCGGCGTAGACGGCATGGAAAGAGGGATGATATGACGATCGTGGCTTTTTTCGACACCGCTTTTCTGGCGACGCTTCCGGGCCGCACGATAGAACCCGCCGTGATGGACCGCCATGGGACTGTGCGCTCCGGACCCCTGACGCTGTACGGCCGTAGTCCCTTCGGGCGCTCAATGTGCGTGCAGCCGCGCGAAGACAAGCGGAAGCCCTTCACGGTGGGGCTCGTCCGTGTGCGCACAACGCCGAAGAAGGCGACGTTGGAGCTGTGCGATAGACTCTCCAACCCCTTGATAGAAGTGGATGCGTTTGTGCACAAGAGCATACCGTTGGATTGCGTGTGCGACTTGGGCTATGGGGTAGCGCCGGGTATTGTGATCGACGAGGAGGCCGTGCCCCTCCCTGATTACCATGTGCTGTGGCCGGGTAAGCCGACGACGAACACGGTGTGGACCGCGGTGGAGGACTACACGTGGTTCGAGGCGTTCGCAGACAATGGCTGTGCGACGGGCGTAGCCTGCACACCCGCGCCGCATTCGCAAAGTGAACGGGAGACGATAGATGAAAGGGGCGAGGGATGACCGCGATGTACATAGCCTTGGAGGGGCCTGACGGAGTGGGGAAATCGTCCACTGCGGCGGCGTTGAGAGTGCTGCTGCAGGGCCGCCTCTCCACCCCCGCATACCCGGGGACCCCGTTTGTGGCTGTGCGCCACTTCCCGACCGACGTGTTGACATTGTGCGCCGAGCGAGACGACAGCCGCCTGACGGCTGAAGACTACCTGAAGGACATGGAGAATTGGCTCGGCTTTCGGCCGGGCCCCGTCCTGTATCCTGACGTCCCGGAACGTCCGTCTCTCCGCGATGCGACATGTATCTATATTCTGGACCGTTGGGTGCTCTCAACATCCGTCTACGCACACATCCGCCGTGAAACGATCCCGCCCCGCCTCGACCCCGCGTTGGAGTGGCTGGCGCGGATTCCGCTCGTCACGTTCGTGTTGATGCCGCGTCGAGACCAGACCCCCGACCTAGTCGACCCCGATTACCCGGGGCCCGCCCCCTACAACCCCGTCCAGACCGCTGAGGCCTACAGACGGTTCATGGAGGGCGCACTCCTTCAGGGCCCGCTGGACGCGTACGTCCCGATTGCGGTGGACCGCACAGTTGACACGCCGCAGTCCACGGCGTACACTATTGCCGAGTGGTTGGAGGGGGCCCCCAACCACTCGGCAATCGGCTGAGAGAAAGGAGACAGTGATGAAGATGATCCAGCGTTACATGCGCCTTCTACAGCGTTACTTCGATGTCGACCCTGATTCGGTGGTATTCGACCGCGATGCACCCGATTACACTGTTGACCGTGTTGTTGCGCGGTACGAGACGACGGGTTCTTGTGTGCAGTTGTATAACGCACAGGACGACGTGGTCTTTTTAGACATGCGTATAAACCGCGCCCCTTACCGTGTGCGCGAACTGCTTGGTATGAAGGCTTGGGACTCACGCCTGGACGTGGGTGGTTTCTTGAGCATGGCGGTGGACGACAGCCAGAAACCGACGTCATGGGTCCAGCCGGATGTCTTCCCTCACATTGATGTGTGCGTCGCGAGGGAACACATGGCGGGGCAGAATATCACGGGGGCGGAGTTCGAGTACGTCGAAGACACCGTGAAGTTGTCTGTGTACTCGGGCAGCCAGTTGCTTGTGTGCGCTAGGGGGCCCCGGGAAGAGAATGAGGTGTCGTCTTTCTTCAACGAGCCTGTAAAAACCGAGACTGAACGAAACACTGCAGAGAAAGGACTACAATATGCTGTTTTATGACCATGATGGCTTCGTGTGCGCATATATTAGGAACCGTGGTTTCGTGTGCGTGGACACGGCGAGTTCGCGTTTCGACGAGGCACTGGAACCCGGTGAGGACTTGACGACGTGTGACGAGGCAGCACCGTACACGAACCCTTATGGTGACGTTCTGCTGTCACATTACCGCATGCCGTGCGACATGTGCTACAACACCGTGTTGCAGGAGCTGGTGCCGGAGGACTGGCATAACATGTTCCCTGTGGAGGACGGCGAGCGGAACCCGTATACAGAGATGCTGTTCGGTGAAGTGAATGCGGACCTGGTTCAGCCTGTGCCGGATGAGCCAGGCGTCGGGCGGAAGACGCTCTATCGTAACGTGTGGTTGTCCTATGACTCGAAAGGCAAGAGTGTTCATGTTCACACGGAGAGGGATGGCGATGGGCTTACTTGTCTTTTCGCAATGAAGAAGGGCGATTTTATTCGCCTCTATCATGTGAGGTGTATTGACTGGTGACGCACAAGGACATCGCCAGGGCGATTGCGAACGCCTACGAGCCGCCCACTGAGGGCGAACCCAACGCCCCCCTTGTGCGCTATTACAGGGCCGATGGCACAACGGCTGTTAAGGAGGGCGAGGCGCAGTACATGTCCCGCTACAACCCGCTGACGAAGCGGTTGAGGGTGATGCTGTATACACATCGTGAGACGATCGGTTTGTTCTATTTGGGCTAGTTTGAGAGGAGACGAAATGAGATGGCTGTGAAATTGATTCCGCCCGGTCAGGGCCGCAAGCTGAGAGAGTACTACATCCGTTTCGAGGGTTCGATGTACGGTGTGTTGCGCGTGGATAACGAAGCGCACACCGTAGGTCTGGTCCCTCTTAAGGAGCTTGATAACGTTCCGGTGTTCATAGAGCCATTGGATCCGTACAAGCTATGTGGTGTGCGGGTGTTCGACTCGTCGAGTTTCCGCATGGTGCTGTGCTTCTTCGACCGTTTCTATGTGACGGTCGGCGAGATGCACATATTGGAGTTCGACAGCCCCCAGGCTTATATGGAGCACATGCACGTGTCTTTGTACGATGCGGTGTTGTTTCCGCCTGTTGTAGAAGGTCAGGAGACGAACCCGTGGCGGACGCTGTCCCGGTCGGATGACATCGGCGCTGTGTGGCTGTGCGATTTCTCCCCCGTGGATGAGGGTGTCGACCCCGGTCCGGGCAGCGCACTGACCCGGGTTCTCGGCAGGCTGTGGAGGGAGGTAGACGGCTCTTTGACGCTGAAGCCGGCCCGGAGCCACGCGATCTGCGACGCGTGGGAAGAGAACAACTGTTCGACGGGTTCGTGGCGTTTGACGTCTGTTCACAAACACACAATGCTGTAACGGATAGTGACGCATCTCACAGGGCGGGGGCTTGACGTCCCCGCCCTTTCCGTATACACTGCTTAATACGCACATCACCGAGAGAAAGGAGAATACACTATGGACTTCGAAAAACCGCAGGACTACGTGGAGTCCTTGAAAGGACTTGAGGGGTTCCCCCTGATGGGTATGGCGATCGAAGACGGCTGGTTGGTCTTCCATAGCCTGTCCCGCCACGTGGCGCTTCCGATGGACAGATGGAGGGGGTATGGTTACGGCATCGTCGACTATGGCTTGCACAAGCTCGACGTGCTTGTGGACCATGTGAACTACAATGACCATTTCAGGCAGGTCTTGCTCTTCGACGAGGACAGCAATGTCATCGCACACGTTACCATTAAGAACCTCGCCCGGAAAGAGTGGCTGTTAGGTGAGCTCTATGGTAAGAACCTGCACAGCTCGATGAACGTCAACCAGTATAAGAAATACGCTCTGCTTGCTAAAGGCGTGGTGTTCACGGCGGAGGCCGACGGCTTGACGGGCGTCTTCGTGAATTGGCTGGCGATGGATTCACCCGTGGACCATATTATCGACCGGGGTGACCGCATCTGCATTATGACGGAGAAGGGCAGCGCGGTCGACATGTTTTTCAAGGACGAAGATCGCGATGACTAAGACTGACATTATGCTGGCGAACGATGCATTCGAACTGCTCGACCCGTTTGTGAAGGCCGGGTGGACATTGGACTGCGCTGTCTTTATGTTCGACGGCGTCAGTTTGTTCTTCGACAACGGAGCGACGGCGACGTTCAAGAATTCGGAGTACCGCATTTCAGAGTATTGCGAGTACAGCGACCCCGCCCCGCTGGGATCTATGAGGCGTGTGCAGCGCCCGGACGGAACCGATGCGTGGCGGCTGTTCGATGTGGAGGGCCGCAAGGTCATCACGATCGCGCTCGCACAGCCGACCGACCCGCTGCCGGTGTACGTCGCAGCGTTGAAGGAAGCCCTCGTCGGTTCTCGTGTGCAGAGTGTTACGGTGTCGGACAACGGGCTGTGTCTGCATTTGGACGACGACTACGACGCTGTGACGAACGGATCATCCCGTGTGCGCGTGGACTCTGGACGGGTGCCGTTCACTGTGGGCGATGTGTTCGTGAACCGCGGCGGAACAGGCCTCACACTGTGTATATGCACGCAAACGGAAAGTAAACCGGTTGTGGCATTCAAGATCGATCAGGACGTACTGGAAAGGGAAGAGGTGGTGTTCAATGTTATCTGATAAGCACATTCGCAAGCTGGCTAAAAAGAAGGGCCTTGTCTACCCCCTCAATGAGGAGTTCCTGCAGCCCGCCAGTTATGACGTTCACCTCGGCCCTACCTTCATCAACGTGAAGACCGGTGAGCACCGTATAGCCGTCGACGCGGAGGGGTACTTCACTCTTCCGCCTGGTGAACTGTGGCTGGGCGCTACATCTGAGTCTTTCAGTATCCCCGACGACATCGCCGCTCAGGTGGAGGGGAGGTCCAGTTGGGGCCGCCTGGGCCTGTTGACGCACATCACCGCTGGCTTCATCGACCCCGGCTTCGAGGGGGTGATCACGTTGGAGCTGTACAATATCGGGGCTTATCCTTTGGTTCTTCCTACTGTCTTCGACTTGTCTGTGGATAATTCTAAGGTAGAGCCGATCGCTCAAGTGTCGTTCACGAAGCTCTCATCCAAGGCGAGAAAGTCGTATCGTGTACGGGGTCACTACATTGAACCGATTGGGCCTGAGGAGTCGAAGCTTAAGGAGTATGTGGAAAAGCCTTGATGGGCCTCAGGGGGCCAGCGGCTTCGAAACTATTTCAGTCAAACCGAACACAAACGATTAGGAGAAAGGGTTATGTGTTATGTCTTACTTCTACGGGCGGATTGCCGACTATGAGAGCATGTTCGAGATGGATCAGGACGGGGTTGTAAGACCCTGCGACGCTTTCGAACAGGAGTATGTGGACCGTCTCCTCGGTGAAGGGCACACCGTGGACATCCTTAGTTCCTGCAAGACAGGACTCCACCCGCTGTATGACTGCGAAGGTCGGAAGCACTTCGTCCTTCACAAACATTACGATCGGACCTTTTTCCATAACGTCAGCGACGACACCGTGTGGTGTCTCCCCCATGACGAGAAGAGGGTATTCCACTGTATAGAGGACGAATGCCCTTTGACCTCGTTTCTGAAGCTAGCGGTGGAGACAGGGGCTAAAGTCACGTTGTGGGACAAGATTACAGAGGGATATGAGGGGGTTAGGAAAGAGGAGCACGGCTGGACGGTGTTCGCTCGGTGTATGGCACCGGGCCACCCGGTGGATAAGATACGGGTGCCGGGAATCGATTGCAACCGTTATGCCCTGTGCGACCCGACGCTTAATGGAACCAGCTAGCTATTGGAGGCGAGAGAAGTGGGTCCGCGACGCATTGTGCGCACAGCCCGGTGTGTCGGCGGACCTCTTCTTCTCGCCCGGGGAAGGACTCGACAAGGAAGACGACCCTTACTACGACGACGCGTTGATGTTCTGCTATTTCTGCCCTGTGCGCATGGAGTGCAGGGATTACGCGGATCGCATGGAGGAGGGTCAGAAGTATCTGTTCGGCGTGATCGGAGGGGAGGACCCGTTCGAGCGCCGGGAGAGGAGGAAGAGAACTAATGAGGCAGCTGTTGTACGGGAAGAAGGGGCCTCTTGAAGGTTGGTTCGCCGTCAACCCGGACGACACACTGGAGTATGTGCCGACGTCGGGTGAGGCGATGCACAATTCCTACCGAACGACTGTAGAGGATGCGAAGGGCAAGCCTTTCCGTGCTATCAGCATCGGGTATGCGTCGGAGCGGCAGGTGTTCTACACCTGCAACGGGATCCGTCTGATTCTGGTCAAACAAGATGAGCCGCCGTTCCGTCCCGGCAAGGCGCCGTCTGGATATTACTATGACGCGTCGAGGCACACCGTGGACCGCTTCTACGATCCGCCGTTCCATGTGAAGGGCGAGGAGTGCCCTGCCGACTCGGTGACGGGTATTCTGAGGTCTCAGGGGTACGTGTGGTGTCGTCGTAAGTACGATGGCAGCGAGTTCCTTCTGACGAAAGACCCCGAGGGCAAGACGGATGCGGACAAGTATTACATCAAGGCATTCTCGATCGGGTTGAACATGGATGTGCTGGTGCGTTCGATCGATATCTCGTGTGCGAAATTCGAGGTTGTGCGGTCATGACCGGCACCCCGCTTAAGCTCACGCCGGAGCAGTCAGCTAAGGTGGAGGCCATCGTCGCACAGCAGGATGGTCTCCGGGCCGCTTTGGACGTGTCGGACACGGGGACGGGTAAGACCCTGTGTGCGGTGGAGGTGGTGAAGCGACTGAACCCGACCACGACGTTGATCGTGGGGCCGGCGAAGCCGCAGATTGTATCCGCATGGAAGGCGACGTTCGCCCGTCAGGGGGTCGATCTCCCTTTTAAGCGAATCGAATCCAAACACCTAGATTATTTCGATGACTTAAGTCAACATGTCCCCGGGGTCTACTACGTGGGCCGGGAATACCTCGGCCTGTCGGACTTGAACGGCAAGAACGCTGAGAAGGGCAAGAAGAACCTTCTACCGTGGATTAAAGCCAAGCCTGACTTCGTCGTTTACGACGAAGTGCAGTCGGCGTCTAACCGTAAATCCGGACGGGCGAAGGCCATGTGGAGCCTGCGGAATGCCGGCTTCAAGCTGGCGATGTCCGCCACGCCGCAAGGAAACCGATTCGAGGGGCTGTGGTCTATTTGCCGGTGGCTTTGGTGGAATGTGGAAGATCCGCACAGGGTTCCACTGTCTCACGATAAGAGAGACTGGTTGTACGTGGAGGGTTCTTTCCACCGCTGGAAGGCGAGGTGGTGTATCGTTCAGAACAGCTGGATTCACGACAGGTACGGTAGGCTGCAGGAAATCGAGACGATCGTCTCTGAGAAGGAGCCCGGCGCTTTCCTTCGTTCTTTGCCGTGCGTGGTGGGGTTGCCGGCCGAGAGGAAGCCCGTGGACACTCGAATCGTCGAATGCGAGTTGACGCACAAGCAGCGTGAGATATACGACAGCTTGCAGTACGAATTGATCACGGAGGTCGAGGGCGGCTTGCTGGTGGCGTCCCTCCCGATCGTGAAGCTTGTGCGTTTGCGTCAGGTGGCGCTGGGCGAGCCGTGCATGGTGTACGACCCGGATATCGACATGGATCGGGTGACGTTCGATCCGGACTGTCGTTCTAGGAAGCTGGACATGTTGAACGCATTGATCGAGAAACATCACCCGAAGGATAAGGTGCTGGTGTTCACCTCTAGCCAGCGGTTCGCCAATGTGATCGCACAGAGGGTGTGTGCGAAGACGGCCCTGTACACGGGCGCACAGTCGGCTAAGGCGCGTAGCGAGGCGTTTGCAGGCTTCACAGCGGGGGACGTGCAGGTTCTGCTGTGCACCGTCGGCGCCGCCGCAGAGGGCCTGGACGGCCTGCAACGGGTGTGCCACGTGGAGGTGTGGCTGGATGAGGACCTGAACGGGATGCTGTGCGAGCAGGCGAAGGGCAGGTTGAACAGAATGGGCCAGCCGGCCGAACGGATCATCCGCTACTACTTCCAGGCTCGGGACACGACGGACGACGGCACGTTCCAGCGTCTCGCACAGCAGGCGGAGAGCAATCGTTCAGTTCTGAACAAGTGATGTATATCACACACATCTGGCTTGCACGGGCTGCCCCTGCACATGTACTGTGGGGGCACAAGCCGACCGAGAGAAAGGACCACATCATGACGATCACGGAGTTCATCGAAGACCTTGAGAAGGCCCGCGCTAAGTACGGCGATTTGAAGCTGTTCGTGGCGAGAGGATACCAGCTGTACCCGGTGGAGTCGCTCGACCTGTTCGATTGCCGCGTAGGCTACAACGAGCATTATGATGAGTTCTTCGAGTCGAACAATGCCGGGTTCGGGGCCGAGGAGGCCGTAGTCCTCGGCTGATCGAGAAAGGAGGAAAACAATGGATGACTACGTTAATGACCATTTAAAGGGCGCGCCAATGCTGTTCGATAATATGGACAAGCGTTACGCGTTTATTCCGGCTCTTGGTAAATGGTTGGACGTGGATGGTGCGGACCGCTGTCTGGGGTTGGCGGATATGCGCACCCTTATGGACAACGACCTGCTGTATTTCGCATCTGTTCCGTTCGTCCAACACGTGTGGGGTCAGCGTGACACGCAGCGTGCCGCATTGGAACCGCACACCACACTGAAATACAAGGACGGGCCGATCATCCTTCACAATACAGGGGATACGCCCGCTGTTATCGAGTGCAAGCATATCGTTAACTTCGCAATCAATAAAGGCTGGGAGCTTCAACTGGTATGAGGAACGACGAACTGCTGTCACTGTTCACGCCGCAGACGCGGCGCGACAAGCAGGTACGGGTGGGTGCGTCGAACCTGTCCAACCCGTGCGCGCTGTGCTTGGCTGAAGACATTCTGCCGGGCATTAAGGACAAGAGCGGAGTCGAGCTCAAGCCCCGCGAGATGCGGGAGTCGAACTTCGTCATGGGGGCGCGGATCGGGACCGACATCCACCGCGGTTTGGAATACTGGGCGAAGAGGCTCTTCCCCAAGTGGGAGCTAGAGCAGCGATTCGAGCTCGGCCTCTACGAGAACTACGGGCTGATCCGGTCTACGGCCGATGCCTACGACCCGGAGGACGGGACGATCGTCGATTATAAAACGACCACCCGCGCCAAGCTGAAGGCGTTGAGTGCTGTGTTCGCTATGCACGGTGACGTTCCCGACGTGACGGGCGATAGCGCTAAGGCCAAGTACATCGCCTACGTCGCACAGACCCACCTCTATGCGCTCGGGAAAGAGCGCCGAGACGGCGATGGGACTGTGCGCAAAATCAAGGTGGTGTTCATTCCGAGGGACGCATCCCAGGTCGCGGACGTGGAGATCTTCACGCTAGACTACGACCGGGAGAAAGCGGAGCGGGTGTGGAAACGCGGCCAGAACATCATCGATGCACTGTGCGACGGCTTCACTGACTTCCCGTCTTATCCGGGCTGCTACCGTTGCAACGTGCTGGCCGTTAAGAAGACCGAATAAGGAAGCAGGTGTGCGCAGTGAAAGAACACGACGACATCCTCGAATACGGCTATATATCGGGGCTCATCGAGAGCCTCGAAGCCAGGAAGAAGGAGCTCGCCGCTGCTATCAAGCAGCAGTTGCAAGTGGGAGAGTCCGGAGCGGCTGGACCGTACATCGTGACGAGAAGGGAGGTTCACCGTTTCGATATATCGAAGGCTGAAAAGGTTCTACCTGGAGATACGCTTCGACGTTGCTATGTTCAAAAGCTGGATCCGAAGAGAGTGAAATCGCTGGCTTCGGCAGAGGAATATCTCCAGTGCCTTAAGAGCACAGAGCAGCTTTATATTCGACAGGAGAAAGGAGAAGACGAATGACAGATTTCGACATCGAATCATTCATCATCAAACCCGACGAACTCAGCAAACCCGAGCAGATCCTCGTCTACTCCGACTACGGCCAGGGGAAGACGACGTTCGCCGCCTCAGCGGCTAAGTTCGGTCCCACCTCGCCTGTGCTGTACCTCGACCTCGAAGGCAGCACGACAGGCGTCACTCGCGACGTTCCGCCGGAGAACATTGACATCGTTCGCCCTAAGAACATGCCGATACCAGAGGGCATGACCAAGGAGGAAGGCTGGATCCACAATACGGACCGCATCCTCGTGGCGTTCCTCACAGGCGAGATGCCGCGTGAGTACAAGACGATCGTCATCGACCCGCTCAACGTTTACAACGATTGGTGTGCGGATCACTTCGAAGCGGTCGAGATGGCCAAGCAGAACCCCAACAAATTCGCTATTTGGACAGAGGCCGCTAAGAAGACCACCGGCTCGAACGGGATCTTCCCACTCCTGAAGGACGCCGGTGTGCTATCCATTCTCGTCGTCCACCAGAAGACCGACGACAACGGCGTGGCCGACTTCGCTTGGCGCGGCTCCGGTTCGCGGGCTAAGGTTGGTCAGACGCCCGACGTGGTGGTACATTTGTCACTGGACACCGATCGGAAGACCGGCGAGTCGCACACGGAAGCGCAGATGTTCGCATCCCGGACGATCGGGGCGAAGAACCGTTTCAACCTTCCTCCGTTCGTGGAGGACCTGACCATCGAAAAGCTCTGGAAGCTTTGCGACAACCACTGAGAGAGGAGAACACTATGGTACGCAAACCCGCTTATAAGGCATTCAAACTCGACGACAAGGAACTCAAGTCCGCTCTCGGAGCCGACGGCCACTTCGGGGGCCGCGGAGGGGCCGTCAAGGTTCCGGCGCCTGGGGTTTACCGGGCGATCATCTGCGACGTGGAGAAGGGCGAATACAAGTCCGCGGCGAACGCAGGGCTGCCGCGCCTCGTCGTCGACCTGAAGATCATCGAGGGCCCGACCGATGATTACGACGGCGCGATCGTCAAGGACTTCAACGTCCCGCTCCAGCCGCACTGGAAGAACGGCAAGCTTAACTACAGCTTCCCGAACTTCTGGGAGGCCGTCGGAGCCTACGACCCCGACGAGGGGTTCCTGATCCCCGAGGATGAAACCGAATTGGTTGACCCTGACCAGACGGTTCTCGTCAAAATCGGGAACCGACATAACGACAGGGGCTATGTTAATGCCACTGTCGAGTCCTACTATGTGGACGACGGCAAACGCGAGCTGGAGCAGCTCGGCGAGCCGCTGAAACCCAAGGTCGTGCAGGACGCGCCCGCGTCTAAGGTTCAGCCGGCCCGGGACACGATGAGGAAGTTCAGCATCGGATAGAAGAGAGGAGTAAGGGAAGGCCCCATCGGGGCCTTCCCTGCTCTATAAGACGTGACACAGGCTTGAGTGAAAGGAGATTAGAATGGAAGCAATAGAGTTCCTTGATTTGATCTACAAGGATATCGAGGGCTATGTCAACATCGTAACAATGGATCCCCTCGATGAGGAAGAGACTGTCAAAAGCAAGTTCATCGCATGGCCGGCTAAGCGCGACCTCGCGCAGCGCTACCTGTCCATTCGCGAAGATGAGAACACATACTGTTCGGTCGGCGTGTTCACAGGCAAGAGCCGCTCGGGCGACGACGAAGGCGCGCTTTGCGGGGTCGTGTGGGCCGAGGCCGACACCTGCCCTCCGAGTGAGTTCGATGTCGAGCCGACTTTGGTTGTGCGCACATCGAGGAACCGCACGCACTGCTGGTGGGTCCTCGACGAGCCTCATCCGCTAGCCGAGTGCTCCGAGGTGGCGCGGTCCGTTTACCAGAGGCATCGAGACAAGGGTTGCGATTCCGGCTGGCAGGCGTCAAAACTGCTCCGCGTGCCGGGCTCCGTCAACACGAAGTACGGAGCCGACTACCCTGTGCGCGTGGTGGAGAACACCGGAGTCGTCTACACGCTAGACGAAATCAAGGCAGCCTACCCCGTTGTGCGCCTCGAAGAGGCGAAGAAGGTCGGAGAAGCGCCTCCGATGTGCGATGACGAACAGCTTCGCGTCATCGAAGACAAGCTCAAGACGCAGTCGCTACGGTCTATGTACCTCGACGAGATAGAGGACGGGCGCCAGAGCTGGTCTCAGACAGCCAAGAAGTTTCAGATGGAGCTCTTCCGAGCTACGTTTAGCGACAACGAAGTATACCAGTTGATGCTTCGTGCACACTGCAACAAGTACAACCCCGTCTACGCCGGTCGAAAGACAAAGGAAGGCCACGCTATTCCGAAACGCGACAACTGGGAGCTGTGCACGTGGAAGGAGGTCGAGAAATTCAGCAAGGAGTATAAGGACAGCTTCACGCACCTCGACGAGAACGGAATCGCCCTGGGCGATGAGAGTTTCGCCAACGCCATTCGGGAGTATCAGACAGGTGAGATACAGCTTCTCACGGATGACGAGGTGGCGTTCGTCGAGAGCGATGACAATCCGACGTTCATCAAAGACTACATTGACTACGGTCGCACGGTGACGGACACCGCGGACGCCTACCACGCCGCTCTCGGACTGGTGACGATGGCGACGACGATTGGGGCCTTCGGGTCGATCAACACGACGGGGGACGATGAGCAGGGGCTTCGCTTCTGGCCGCTCATCCTCGGCCCCTCCGGTACCGCGCACAAGACCACGGCCGTCAACGGCGCTCAGACGGTCATCGACATGTGCGGCACTCTGATAGGGCGCGCCAACAGCATCAAAGTGGCGAGTGATTCCACTATCCAAGCTATGAAGCGTGACATCGCACCGTTCCACAACACGCCCACCTACATGGCGCTCGATGAGATTCAGGATAAGTTTCGGGACATCATGGATAATCGAGGTTCGTGGAATGGCTTCGACGCCGGCTTGTGCAAGCTGTTCAGCGGGGAGGTCGAGATGACACGTCGTATAACGACGGAGGGCGTCGATAGGGCCAACGCACACCTCAATGTAATACTTACAGGTATCTACGACGAGTCGATCGACATTCTTGAGATGCGCAACTTCAAGAACGGATTCCTCACACGTTTCACGTGGGTAACGTACATCGAAGAAGACAACGAGGGTAAGAGCGATGACAAGCCGAAGATCGCCGCCATGTTCAACAGTCGCCGCAAGTTCGGCAACAGCAAAGATCGCGACAGGAAAGCTCAGAAGCTCGCGCACACGTTGGCTAGCCGAGTTAACCAGCTGTGTCGTGTGTGCTACAAGACCGACGACGTGCCCGACGTAGAGCAGAGGCTGCAGGGCCGGGACATCGATGTGAACCGCATCCTCCTCGACGTGGATGACGAGGCGCTTGACCGCTATGAGACGTGGTGTCTCAATGTTCAGCGCTTCGACATCGTCGAAGACAAGTCGTCGATCTTCGAATCCGCTTTCCGGCGCCTGTGCATCACCGTCCCTCAGGTCGCCGGGCTGTTCAGCCTCATGGACAGAGAGGACGGCGTCATCACCAAGACGCACATGCTGAATGCTATCTACTACGCCAATCATTGGGTGCGGTGCCTGCTTAAGGCGCTCAACGACGTGACGGCGAGCCACTACGTCAAGCAACAGGAGTCGGTCATGACGTTCATTCGCACGCACTGCGACAAGGCGAACCACGCCATCCTGTGCACGAAAGTCCGGGACAAATTCCCCGAGTTGGACGAGTGGACGTACAAGAACATCATCTCTTCACTGCGAGGAAGAGGTCTCATCTCCGGCCCAATCGAGCTCGAATACATTCGGGGCAAGGGTAAGAACAAGAAGTCTAAGGGTTGGTTCTACACGATGGTGGTGGACGAATGAGAACTGTGCGATTCTATCTGGCATCCGGCGACATCGGTATGTTCCAGGAGGTGGCGGTTGCTGCCAGTCCAGAGCTCGGACCCCTCGACTACGAGTGGTCAGACACCGAGGAAGGCTCAGCCGTCTTCGACCTCGAACCGTGGGACGACTGCGGCATCGACACGGCAGCTCAGTGGTTCTCCGGCGTTGTGCGACGCTATCTACTGGACAACGGCGCGTGGGCCTCGCCGTTCGGCGGAGAGTGGTCGAAGGTCCTTTTCCTCGACATCGAATCCTACGGCGTCGAGAAGCGTTGGTCTATGTCGCCTCGCGAATTCTTCCGACTCGGGCAGTATGCGTGGGGCGAAGGACCCGTCGTGCTGACTGAGGAGTACGACGAGGTCATTGACGCTATTCGGAAAGCCGACGGTGTGGTGATCCACAACGGCCACAACTTCGACTTGTCCGTGCTGTTCGGCAAAGACAGCGACGAGCCGCTACGGATGACGATGGCCCGCAAGGTCATTGACACTATGGTGCTGGCGAATATCGCCTACCCCGCCCCGTCCGTCTACCTGGACAGGGCGGGACGCCGCGTCGTCACTGACCTCAGCCCTTCGAATGTGCGCAGATGGCTGTCCCTCGATAACCTCGCATATCACCTGGGTCTGGAAGGTAAGGTCATGGATTTGAAGGACCTCGCCAAGCAGTTTAATCCCCCGGGGACGAAGGTCGCCGACCTCGACTTCGGCCTGATCCCGCTTGACGATCCGACGTTCCGCGAGTACTCCGAGCAGGATGTGGTGGTACTCCGGGGCATCTTCAAGGAGCTCCTGCTTCGTCATGAGGTCGACGAGTACGACTGGCGTGAACAGTTGAAGGCCGCTATTAATGCGCAGATGTCGAGGAACGGTTTTCTCATCTACGCCGACAAAGCATATGACAGGCTTTACGAGCTGGCGGACAGGAAGGAGAAGCTACTTGACTACCTGCATCAGTCGGTGGGGATGCCGCTCGACTCGAAGCAGCCGTGGCGCACAACCAAAGGAAAGCAGTGTGTTCTCGACGCCCTGGCCGCGTTCGGAGTGGACGAGTTCACACATCCAGAGTGGCCTCGCACACCGACCGGCGCTCTGCAGCTGTCCGGCAGTGTCGTACAAGACCTCCTCAGAGGCCACGGAAGCCACGCTGAGGCCTTCGGAAAGGTGCTGGGCGAACTACTGGGCCAGCGCTCACTTGCGCAGCTCACAATCGATTGTCTGCAGCCTGACGGCCGTGTTCACCCCGAGGTCGACGATCTTCAGCGGTCCGGGCGTTCGTCGACGACGAAGCCCGGCCTGACCGTGTGGACGGCCCGAGGCGACAATGCGGTGGAGAAGTCCTACTTCATCCCCGATCCGGGCTGCAAACTCGTCTCGTTCGACTACTCGAACGCGGATGCGAGGATCGTCGCCGGCTACGCACAGGACCCCGCATATATGGAGAATTTCAAGCCCGGCGCAGACCCGCATGAGATCACGGGCCGGGCTGTCTGGGGAGACGATGAGTACGAGGCGCACATGCCAGACGGCTGGGAGACAGACGGAGAGGCGCGCAAGCGCAATCCCTATCGGCAGAAGGCCAAGGCGCTGTCGCATGCCTGGAACTACGGTGGCGGGGCGAAGACGATCTCCAAGGCGTCGGGTCAGCCGCTCGATGTGGCGGAGCACTTCGTCGAGAAGATGGCGGAGGCCTACCCTTTGGTTGTGCGATGGCGTCAGGACTGTGCGGATCAGGGTGAGAGCGGCTACATCTACAACGCGTGGGGCCGGCGCATGAGTGTCAACATTGAGCGGTCATATACCCAGTCCTCGGCGCTCATGGGGCAGTCGGGTACAAGGGAGATCATGACCGACGCGCTCATCCGCATGCTGAACTGTGACCTTCGTCTCGTTCATTGGCTTCGCGCGCAAATCCATGATGAGTTGATTTTCTCAATCCCCGAATCCGAGCTAGACTGGGCGGTGCCGAAAATCGCCGAGCTGATGTCCACGACGTGGAATGGAGTTGAGTTCACAGCCGCACATGGGCAGCCGGCGGATGACTGGGAGCACGCCTCCCACTGATGAAAGGAGAATGTATGACGAAAGCAACACTGTACACGAAGCCTGGCTGTGTCCAGTGCAAGATGACGAAGAAGGATCTGACGAAGAAAGGGATTCCTTTCGATGAGATCGACATCACCGAGGACCACGACGCTCTGTCGTTCGTGTTGGGTCTCGGTTATAAGCAAGCGCCGGTCGTGGTGATCGGCCAGACGCATTGGAGCGGGTTCCGTCCGGACATGGTCAGGAAGTTCGTTTGATGAACACGGTTGACAGGCAATATGAAGATCTCCTCGCCGATGTGTTGAAGAACGGAGTGGAGAAGAAGGATCGCACAGGGGTGGGTACGCTGTCCGTCTTCGGACGGCAGCTTCGCTACGACCTGAATAACGGTTTCCCGCGTATCACGACGAAGTTCGTTCCCATGAAAGCTGTTAAGGGTGAACTGCTATGGTTCCTGTCCGGTGACACGAATATTAAGTGGTTGAAGGACAACGGTATCTCTATTTGGGACGAGTGGGCCGATGCGGATGGCAATCTCGGTCCCGTGTACGGACACCAGTGGCGTTCTTGGCCCGCGCCGGATGGCAGAGGCGTCGATCAGATCTACGAGGTCGTCGAGAGCTTGAAGGCCGACCCGGATTCCCGCCGTCATATCGTGTCGACGTGGAACGTGGGGGACCTGGACGCCATGGCACTCATGCCGTGTCATGTCTTATTCCAGTTCTACGTAGCAGAAGGCAGGCTCTCGTGCCAGCTGTATCAGCGTAGTGCTGATTTGTTCCTTGGGTGTCCCTTCAATATCGCTTCGTATTCCCTGTTAACGCACATGGTCGCACAGCAGACAGGTTACGACGTAGGTGAATTCATCTGGACAGGGGGCGACTGCCACATCTACAAGAACCACGTCGTGGCTGTGCGAGAACAATTCGGGCGCAAACCTTACCCGTTCCCCGAGCTGAACCTCAAGAAGGCGCCATCTATATTCGACTATCAGATGAGCGACATTTACGCATCGGCAGGGTACAAGCACCATCCCTCAATCAAGGCCCCGGTGGCTGTATAATCGAAGACCCATCGTAGAAAGGACGAGATTTTGACTGTTAACATCGACCCGATCTCCACAGTGGAAGAGTACGTGGAGCAGGCGGATTGGCGCGTCAACGCGAACGCGAACCAGGGCTACTCCGTCGGCGGCCTCATTCTCAACGCCGCCGGCAAGACGATCGCGAACTATTGGCTGTCGAAGGTGTACAGCGAAGAAGAAGGAGCCGCACACAGAAACGGCGACTACCATATCCACGACCTCGACATGCTCGCGGGCTATTGTGCGGGCTGGTCCTTGAGGAGACTCATCGAGGAAGGCTTCAACGGCGTCGCCGGGGCCATCGCCTCCGACCCGCCTCGCCACTTCAGGTCGGCCTGCGGCCAGATCGTCAACTTCCTCGGCACGCTGCAGAACGAGTGGGCGGGGGCCCAGGCCTTCTCGTCCTTCGACACGTACATGGCGCCGTTCATCCGGCTCGACAAGCTGGACTATGCAGAAGTAAAGCAGTCGATGCAGGAGCTCATCTTCAACCTCAACGTTCCAAGTCGTTGGGGCAGCCAGTGCCCGTTCACTAATCTCACGTTCGACTGGGCGTGCCCTGAGGACATCAAGGACAACCACCCGCTTATCGGGGGTGAACTGTGCGACTTCACGTACGGGGACCTCCAGGCCGAGATGGACACGATCAACCGCGCCTACATCGAGGTCATGATGGAAGGCGACGCCGACGGCCGCGTCTTCACCTTCCCGATCCCGACCTACAACATGACGAAGGACTTCGACTGGGAGTCGGACAACGCCCGCGCCCTGTTCGATATGACCGCGAAGTACGGCCTGCCCTACTTCCAGAACTTCATCAACTCCGAGCTCGACCCGGGCATGATCCGCTCGATGTGCTGCCGCCTCCAGCTCGACCTGCGCGAGCTCCTGAAGCGGGGCAACGGTTTGTTCGGCTCGGCCGAGCTCACGGGCTCCATAGGCGTCGTCACCGTGAACGCCGCGAGGCTCGGATATCAGTACGCCGGGAATGAGCGGGGTTTGTTCGAACGCCTCGACCACCTCATGGACCTGGCTTCCTCGACCCTGGAGAAGAAGAGGATTAAGATCGCCGAACTCATGGAGCGAGGCCTCTTCCCGTACAGCAAGCGCTACTTGGGCGGGCTCGGCAACCACTTCTCCACGATCGGGGTCAACGGAGTCAATGAAGCCATCCGCAACTTCACCCACGACAAGGAAGACATCACCACAGAATGGGGCCATGCCTTCGCCAAGAGACTCCTCGCACACATGAGAGAGCGCCTCGTCCAATACCAGGAGAAGACAGGCAACCTCTACAACCTGGAGGCAACTCCTGCAGAGGGCACCACATACAGGTTCGCCAAGGAAGACAGGAAGCGGTTCTCCAATATCATCCAAGCTGGAACTGACAAGAACCCTTACTACACGAACTCTTCACAGCTTCCTGTATCGCACACGCAAGACGCCTTCCAGGCGCTGGAAGAGCAGGCTGATCTCCAATCCATGTACACGGGCGGCACCGTCCTGCACCTGTACATGAACGAGAAGATCTCGTCCGGTGAGGTGTGCGCCACATTGGTTAAGAGGGCACTCACCAACTTCCACCTGCCGTACATCACCATTACCCCCACCTTCTCGGTCTGCCCCAACCACGGCTATCTCGCCGGGGAGCATTTCGTGTGCGAGAAGTGCGGCGAGGCATGCGAGGTGTGGACGAGGGTCATGGGGTACTTCCGCCCGGTCGCGTCCTTCAACATCGGCAAGAAAGGCGAGTACGCCGAGAGGACGTGTTTCACGGAGAAGGAGAGCGTGAAGGCCTGATGGAAGGCAAGCCCCTTCAGGTGGCCGGGCTGGTCCCACTGTCGTCGGTGGACTGGCCCGGCCGGCTCGTCGCCACCGTGTTCTGCCAGGGCTGCCCGCTCAGGTGCCCTTACTGCCAGAACTCGGCCATCCTCGACAACCGCACGCCGGGCGTTCTCCCTTGGTCGGAGGTCGTGGGTCTCCTTCAGCGGCGGGTCGGGCTGCTCGACGGCGTCGTCTTCACAGGTGGAGAGGCACTGCGCCAGGAGGCGGTTGTGCAGGCCGCCGAAGACGTCGCCGAGCTCGGCTTCGGGGTGGGCGTTCACACGTCCGGTATGTTCCCGGACCGGCTTGAGCGAATGATGCACGTCGTCGACTGGGTGGGTTTGGATGTGAAAGCCAGGCCTGAGGACTATAAGAAGGCCGTCGGTGTGCGAGGCGACAAGGTGTGGCATACGCTCGACCTCGTGCTGGAGTCTGGCGTCGACTACGAGGTGCGCACAACCGTTTACCCCGAGTCGCTCATCGACTATCACTTCGAGGACCTCGTCTCCCAGTTGAAGCTGGCCGGTGTGCGCACCTTCGCCTTGCAGGAAGCCCGGACGGAGGGCACGTCGGTCGCCTTCCAGTTGATGGCTGCCTCGTGGGATAGGAAACGCTGGGAGAAGCGCCGGCGGGAACTCGTCGAATGCGTTCAGACCGCGGGCTTCGACCGCTATGTTCTCAGGCTCGCATAAGTGACGGACGACACAATCCAAGGTGTTGACGGGGCTGGCTCCTTTCGCTACCATAGAGACATGGAGAAAGAAAGGAGCCAGCCCCATGACACGGACGAACACCCTCAACGAGACACAGCTCATCCTATGCGTCCTCTTCATCGGCGCCATTGCACACCTCGTCGCGTACCAGGTGTGGGCCACGAGAGGCGACAGGGGCATCGACAACTATGACACTCGCATCCGCCCCTTCATGTGGACCGTCTGGGCGTGGCCATTCCACTACGGAGTGTTCGCCTGCCTATTGATCGACTATCTGTGGGGCAGCAAGGCTAAGGAAAGGAAGTACTATGAATATCTGGGTCGTTATTATGCTGCTGGCATGGGCTATGGCTATAGCGCTGCTGGACTGGCAGCTCCGCAGGTCGGCGAAGAGGCTGAACGAGGCGATACAGGAAGCGAGGCGCATTACTATTACCGCCCGGCCACGCGGTCATTCGTCGATGGCGGATACTGGGGTTACGCACAGCAGTACCACGGGCTCTGAAACAGGCGAAGGGAAATGACGACGCTACTGGCTATCGACCCCTGCGGGATCGGGGGGACGACTGGGATCGTACTCGTCAGGTATGAGAACGATTCTCCTGTACGGCTACTCAACTCGTGGGCCCCCGGCACCGAAGAGACGTACGACTGGTTTTACAAGAGGATGTTCGACCGCATGGTCCAGCCGGACATTGTGGTGTGCGAGAAGTACGTGAACCGGAACATCCCTGGCGCCGATATCAACCCAGTTCGCGTTGAAGGCGCCGTCCACCTCTATGGCCGGTTCCTCAGGAGGAATATCGAGTGGCGCACACCGCAGCAGCGGCTGTTCGTCAAGGACGAGAACCTCCACAAACTCGGGCTCCTGTTCGAAAAGGCCGAGGACCACCACCACGACAGGCGAGAGGCCGCGAGACACGGTGTCTCATATCTGGTCGAGCGCATACATCATAAACCCACGTACGAGAGAGGATGGAAATGAGGATAGGGTCACTGTTTACAGGCATCGGTGGATTAGAGCTAGGGATCTCCAATACAGTCACGTCTATCACTATGTACGGAAGTGACATTGAGTGGATCGCCGAAACGGATAAGAATGCGCTGAAAATACTTGATCATTCAACTATGTTCCACGGTGTTCACAACCTCGGCGACGTGGCGAAAATCGATTGGTCTGCGGTCCCCGACGTCGACTGCATCGCCGGAGGGACGCCATGCCAGGACTTCTCGCACTTAGGGACCCGGGAGGGCTTGAACGGCTCAAAGAGCTCCCTACTCTATGCGTTCATCGATGCTGTGAAAGCCAAGCGGCCCGAATTCGTATTGTGGGAGAATGTCACCGGAGCTATCACGAAAGGGGCATACGACGTACTCTTGGATGCGCTGAACGACGCTGGTTATTCGACGAGCTCCGTCATCATACCGGCGAGTAGCTTGGGTATGCCTCATAAGCGTAGCCGTCTTTTCGTCTTCGCTGAGTTAACGGAGGGAAACGCGATCCCATTCAACTCGCGATTAGTCGAAGTAAAGCATGACACAAAGTTACGCTGTTTCCCGACACCTAACAGGTCCCGCATGGATGGACGGAAAAGCCCCGGGTATTCGAAACGCCCGTCGTTCTACGATCTCAAGCACTGGAGCGATGAAGATGTTCGCGCCTCTTACGGAATGGCTATCGAGCGGTGGGAGGGGATCATAGGTCGAGAAGCTCCGCCTCTGGCGAAGCCGAAAGGGACGCTCAATGTCGAATTCATCGAGTGGATGATGGGGGTTCCGGATGGGTGGGTAACAGGTGCAGACGACGTATCGCGCACAGCCAAGTTGGCTGCCCTCGGCAACGCCTGCACACCCCAACAGGCTTCCGAGGCCTTCTACCATGGTCTCCTGCAACTGACAAGAGAAAGGCTGCAAAATGATTAAGAAATGGAACACCGCAAGGTGGATCAGGAAATACTGCTACGACAACGAGGCACTGCACGTCGAAGACTGCTTCGAACTGGCTGTGCGCCTCGGGAAGGCGGGTATCGGTCCCGTCTTTGAGTGGGACGCGGATGACCCGTTCTCCTCGCATCCGTGGAATGGCCAGGGCAACGGGTCCCACAGGTTCTTCGACGTGTTGTTCAACATCATAGGTCCGAGCTGGCTGTACACGCCGAACACAGACATCCACCGGTGGTGGAGACGTTATAAGGCAGGTGAGTAAGAAGAAGCACCCCGCATTAAGCGGGGTGCTTCTTCTATGCGATTGGTAACCGGGTCATCCGAGCGCCACCCAGCTAACGTGCACATTCGTATCCACAGGCCAAGGCCAGTTACAAGCCGCGGAGACTCCAAACTGCTTTTTATCTACCGGGAAGGCGATGATGTTGTGCGTAATCGCGTCTGTCACCTGGCACAGGAGAGAACGCGGTACACGATCAAGCTCCTCCGGGAATGGTACGGTGAACGATTTGTGCTTATACTGTTCCCACCTCTGGTAACCCGTCTCGAACACGCCGGCCGCGAGAACGGCCATCTGTGCGCTGAAGTAGGTAAACCCCGAGCCGTCGTGCTGGAGCTGGATGCGGTCATTCAGGATGTTGAAGATGATAGGCTCATCAGCCGTGCCCTCCACGCCCTGGCGCTTCAGCTCATCCACCTTGTTCTGCGCGTCCCACCGCGTCTTCACCGGGTAGATAACCTGCTTACGCAGCTTGCCCACCACGTTGGACACAGAAGCCGATATCGTGTTGAACAAACCCTGCAGGGGCTTGACGGGGTCAGTACCCTCGATGTGCGCGATCCCATTGCTGTCCGTTGTAGCCATGTTTCCTCTCCTTACGCGTTAGGCTGATTGGACTCCATTACCAGTATAGTGCCGTAGAAATAGTTGTAGAGCTCTTTATGCGGGTTGCTCGTCAACCGGTTTTCCCCGATAAGACGGAAGACCACTTGCGTGACGCGAGGCACCGTAATGTTGAAGAACGAATAAAGGTCGTAGAAACCCGGATTGATCTCGCCATTGAACATTCCCGGCAGCTGCGAGACGTATTGTTCTTCGAACTTCGTCTGCGTTCCACCCACCGGAGTCCAAGCAGTTCGAACGATAAGCTGCATCTTCGAACGGAAAGCGTCGGATGCATTCATGTTCACGTAACGCCCATTTCCGAAGAAGAAGAAATTCAGATAACCCTTTCCGTTCTCGGGGTAGTTGAGTACACTTTCTGAAAGCAGAACCTCGCTAGAATTGGGCCCGAGCTGACGCAAGTCCCCTGTGAGGGACCGGAACGACAGCTTGTTGTTAGTGTTGTCGATGTTGTTCATCAAACCGTTCAGCGAGTTGCGCACACCCCCTATCCCCAGGTTGTTGAGGCCTGTGTTGATAGAAGAGATCTCGTCCTGCACCCACGTGCCCCACGTGTCGCCAGCGCCGAGGTTCTTATTGGGTATCATTCCGGATTGTACTCCTTGTGCGGTTGGTTGAACTGGAAGACGTTGTAGATCGTCTTCGAAATCGTAGCATCATAGTCAGCCAGTGATACACCCGTGTTGATCATATTGGAGAACTCATCGCACGTGACCCGCGACGTGGCCGTCACCGTGATCTCCTGGTTGTTCATATCCACATGCGTCGTCATGAACCGGTCCCCGCCGTAATCGAAAGCCGACCCGGACGCGAGGAACAGGTCATTGCCCGTCGTAGACGGCGTGCGCGACTCCAGGTTGGGCGACGTGAGCGTGATCGTCGGAATTGACCCTGACTTCTCCCATACGGCACGGAGACTGTTGTCTATCGCCAGCGATGGGGTGTTGATCAACGGGTTGTTGATCTGCTCCTCGTCGCTACCCAGTGTCGACGACCCGGTGTGCGTCACATAGGTGTCCTCCGGACCCATCACCAGCCCGGTGCCGCGGAAACGCAGCGAGTTGTAGTAGTTGGACGGCCCGGACGAGGCGGCGATGCGGAACGGCGAATAGTCGGACGTCACCATCCCGCGCACAGTCACAATGATCTGGTTGTGGTTCTTCGGGTCGAGCCTTACAGACAGGCTGCCGCCCTGCCCCAGCCACTGGGATGCCGTGATCGGGAGCCCGTCATTACCGGACACGCAGTAGGCCGTATACTCCAGCCCTGACGTGTCCTTTGCTGGGATGTAGTCTTTGCACTGGGTCACCCACGGCGTCATGGCTTCGATTACGTAGGCGTCGAGCGTGATCGTCTGCTCCACGGTCTTCCGCGCGTCCACTTGGATGATCGTGTCCTTCGACTCTTTACTCAACGGCAAGTATTCGTTGTATGCATAACGCATAGGCCTATAAGTCGTCTTCACGGTCTTAGTGGACTGTGCGAGATCCACGCTGTAGCTCATACCCGTCACGTTGTTCATGTGCTCCTTCAGGAAGTTGTTGTCGCGAAGGAACAGCAGGTTCGAGTTTTGGCGAAGCATGTACACGTTGTGTACGGTGCACAGTGTGTTCAAGTAGTCCCATACGTTGAACTGGCCGCCGGGTGCCATGATGATCGGATTGTATTGGTCGGATTTGATGAAACCATCCACATATATCTTGTCGTAGTCGCACAGCTTGAACAGCTCCACGACAACGTTCCGGAAATTATTGTACTGAGTGGGGATGACCTTCACCTGCTTGAGCTTATAGCACAGGTCGTCGACGGTCACGGTATTCGTCGAGTAGTTAGAGGTGAACGTTCGCACGTCCCCCCGGAACTCGTACACGCTCGACACAGGGTGCTTGTTCGTCCACGTCGTCGACACGTCCGACGGTTTGAAGAACCTGTCCGTCAACGTCATCACAGGGTAGCCCTTAGTGCCGCCCGGTATGCTGTACGACATGCGATCCCACTGTGCGGAGAAATTCTCCAGCGAACGGTCAGTCCTGTACTCGAAAGGCTCAGGTGCGATACTCACAGCAACACCTTCTCGGTGAACGAAGCAGTCACAGCCACCTCATAGCCGTCGATAGCCGCACTGTACTCCTGTATCGAATACGGCTCCTTCTGCTGCAACGCACCATAACCCATACCGGGTAGGAACGGACCGTGGTTGTCCGGCACGTCGTTTATCGTCTTCACGCGGTCCGCAGGATAGGCCCTCAAACAAATACTGGATATTCGAGAGCTCGCCCACATCTGAAGCTCACCCCACGGGTTGTTGATGTTGTTCGTCGGGATCATCGTCGTCACGTAGCGTCCGTCGAACTCGCTGACCGCCGTGACGGCAGTCTCGTTGATCTGCACAGTCCCGTCGCCGCGGCACCCAGCCCACAGGTTATAGCCCTCCGGCCAGTGGATCTTCTGTCCCATCTGCCATATCCACGCCGGGTTCCACGACATCGCCGGGGCCCCGTTGTAGGTGCCCGGCGTAGCGACGTGCGGGATATCGTCCGTGAAAACCGTGGCGTTAGGTATGTAGTGGGACATGAACATCGGCAGAAGGTTCGTCTTCATCGCCAACGGGTCTGCGTAGTAAAGCAGCTCGTTTGTGGACAGCAGATACAGCAGGGCTGCATGCTCCGCCACCGTGTTGGCCGCCCACGTGAGCGTGAACTCCCTGTGCGTCAACGCCGACCTCTTAGCGAAGCCGTCGCCTCGCAGCGTCGTAGCGCTATAGTTGAATCCCGTACTGTTACTCTGGAAGTTCGCCACAGGCGCGTCGATCCAGCGCATGTCGTTCAACGTGCCGAACCACACTTTGGGTCGTTTAGGCATTCCTATGCTCCTCTCCTCGATGCCATGGCGTTAGAGCCGTTGACCATCCCCACTATAGCATTGCCGTCTATCACCGTCGGCTTGTTGACGGCGCTCACCAGGATATGCCTGTCCGTGCCGGACAGCTCGACAAGGATCGGGCCACCGCCGAACCCGCCACCGGCTCCGCCGGACGACGCAGCCGAGGCACCCGAGGCAGCGGCCCTGCCGGAGTTGACGGCCTCCAGGAAGCCATAGCCTACGGTCTGTGCGGCTTGGCGGTTGATGACGAACTCGCCGGGCGTCAACATGGCCGGCACCGTGTCCGTGGACTGCTTCCCACCGCTGTAAGAGGAGCCGCCGACCTTGCCGCCCGTCGAGAACCCCCACGCCTGGTTGAAACCGAACATGAACTGGCCCACCGATAGGCTCCGCAGGTCCCGCACACGGTTACACAGGTTGATGGCGTCCGTCGCAGCCTGGTTCATAGAGAACCCCGCCTGCTGTGCGCTGCTGATGATGCCGCTGAACGCGCCGTAACCGGCCTCGCGGATACCGTTGACGGCGTACGTCATCCAGTTAGCCTTATCGCCGGCTACGTTCAGCGAATAAGCGGAACCGTGAGCCTGATTGCCCATGTTGTTCAGCCCGTGTGCGGCGACGTTAGCCGAGCCGCCGGCCTTCCACATCTCGTAGCCTATGTTGCCGGCCATCTGCCCGAGCTGCTGGAATGTCACGGCGGTCTGCTCCGCAGCCCCGCCGACACCGCCGCTGCCGAGCGCCCCGCCCAGCCCGGAAGCGTCGTTCCCGGTGTTGTTCAGCGAGTTTCCGAGCTTGTCGGCGGAATCCTTGTTGTCGTTCATCGACTGTTGAGATTTGCGGTTCTTCGCCTCAAGGTCGGACAGTGCGCGCAGAGCGGGGTCGGCGTTCACGCCCACCGTGAAATTCCGGGGCACCCCGTTGATGACCTTCGACAGGTCCGTGAACGTCGCCGCGTACCGCTCGGTCTCCGCACGAGAGTAACCCATCGACGTCATGTTGTTGATGAACTCCGCACGCAGAGCCGATGCATAAGCCAACACCTGCTGCTGGCTGGCGCCGGTATTGGCGTAAGCCAGGATTTGTTTCTGGTACGCCTCGACGAGCGACAACACGTTGCCGCGCTGCTCCCTCGCCGCATCTGAGAAGCCGACGAGGTCGCGACGGGCCTTCGCCTGTGCGTCGGAGAGCTTCTGCATCGCCTCATACAACTTCTGGTAGTTGCCTGCCTGGTCGCCCTCAGCGTTCTTACGGTCTGTGCGATTCTTCTGCTGCGCCGCCGCATTCTTCTGCAGCTCGGCCCTGATGTCGTCGGCCCGCAGCGTGTCGCCGTAGTCGACGGCCACCTTCAACTGGAACGTCAGCTTGTTACGGTCCGACTGAAGCTTCGACAGCTCGGCGTCCAGCTCGGCGATCTTGTTCCGAGTATCCTCGATCGACTTGTTGGCGTCGCCGATCTCCTTGTTCGCCGACTGCGCGTCTTTCGCCGCAGACTCGAAATACGACTTGATCGTCTTGAACGATTTCGCCGTTTCATCCAGGGATTTCGGGAACTCCCAGCGGAAGTGGAACGCAGCGTTCGCTACCGATGACAGCTCGCTAATATAGTCGGTGAAGGTCTTGATCTCCTTCGCCGCTTCTTTGATCTTCTTACCAGCCTTCTTCGCACGGTCCCCGAGCTTCCTCGTCCTGTGCCGAGCCTTCTTCGCATGCTTCGCCGCGTTCCTGGCGCCCCTCGCGAACCCCTGGTCGAGCGCCTTCCCGAGATCCTTGATCGACGGCAGTGCAGCAGTAGACGATTTGCCGAGGCCCTGAAGCGACGCAGACGCCTCCTTCGAGAAGTCCTTGCCCGTGGCGATACCCGCGGCGATCATGCCGATCGCCTGGCCCGCCTTCTGTGCGAGTGCAGCGGCCTTCGTTATCTGGTTAGCCGACTGAGTGGCTTTATTAGCCACCGCGTGAAGCCGCTGCTCCACCCGCTCAAGGACCTGCACAGAGCCGACACCGTGGGAGCGCAGCAGTTGCATGATCTGCTGAATATAGGCGTTCATCACGCCGGCGTCGCCGCCGGACGCCTCAGCCGCTTGGCGCACAACGGCATAGAGGGCCTTCAGGTTAGCCCTGCCGGCCTCCGAGAACTCGTCGAAGTTCATGCCGTTCTTGTACAGGCTCTCGCCCAGGTTGGCGACGGCATCCTCCAGGTTGACGAAAGCCTCATCCCCGGACAAGGCCGAATCGACGACCTTCTTGAGCTCCTTGGCCGCTTTGTCAGCCTTCTCGCCCATATTATCCATTTCGTCCGCAGTGTCGGCCGTGTCGCCTTTCAAGCCCTTCAAGGTCTGCGATGCCAGGTCAGACTCGTTGCGCACACCGTCGAATGCCTTGTGCGCATTGTCGTCGATCTTCTGCAGCGTCTCGATGATCGCCTTGCCGTCGATGAAGTTGATCTTGCCGGAGGCCACCATCTCCTGGATCTTGGCCTTGAACGAGTCGATGTACTGGCTCGACTTCTGGGTGCTGCGCTCGATGTCGTCGGCCAGGAACCCGAACCCGCGGTTCCTGAACTCCTCCGCCATCTTCTTCTGCGAGTCGGTCATCTCCGAGTTGCCCTGTGTGACGAGCTTCGAGTACTCTTGCACAGAGAAACCCAGCTGCCGGAGCGTGCCCAGCTGGTCGTCGGCGAACTGCTTGAAGCCCGTGTTGCCGGCGATCTGCTCGGCCATCTTCTTCAGCGAGTTCTCGCCGATCGCATACGTCTGCTTGTCTATCTCCTCCGTGGACTGCCCGGTCTTCTGTGCGAGAAGCTCCTGAGCCTGCGCCATAGCCTTCGTCTGCGCGTTCGCATCAGAGGTGGAGAACAACTGGGAGGAAACCGACTCGCCGGCCTTGTTGGTGGCCTTCGCGAACACGTAGGCGGCGCTGCCGCCCTCCTGGAAGGCCTTCGTGTCCTGCATCACGGACTGCGCGAGGTCAGCTTGGGCTTGCTCCAGAGCCTTCGCCTCGGCTCGGGCCTGCTCGGAGCGGCGCGTCCAGTGCTCCGTGAGCTTAGACAGACCGGTGAAGAACAGGGAGATACCAGCCCCGGCGGCGAGCCCCTTGAAGGCGCTCATAAGCCCTGATGTGGCCTTAGCCGCGTTTCCTATCGAACCCGCTGCATCAGCTGCGCCACCTGACGCAGCCCCGGCAGCGGACCGAGAGGCAGCAGCTTGGCCCGCCGCACGCTGCGATGCAGCGGCTGACTGTGCAGCCCCGGCGTTCTTGTAGAGAGCGCCCGTCTGCTCGTTGACAGACACCGTGGACAGCTTGTAGAGCTTGACCGTCTCCGCCAGGGCGGACAGGAGCGAGCGGATCGACGTAATCGGGTGCTGCATCGCGATACCCATCGACCGCTGCGCCGTCGTCAACGCGTAGGCTCCGCCGAGCACAAGGGCCTGCTTCGCGTAGTAGCCGGCCAGGATACCGCCGGCCGTCAGGAAAGCGCCGGCTAGTTTGGCGATCCACTGCGCGGCGGGGTTCTGCACGAGGTTCGCGAGAACCTGGACGAGACCCGTGAGGGAGCCGAGCATGTCGCCGATGCCGGAGTTCGTCGATCGTCCGATCTCCGCCTTCAGGTTCGACCAGGCGTTCTTCAGCATCTCCAGTTTGCCTGCCGTGGTGGAAGCTATCTGGTTGTACTGGTCATTGAGCGTCTTCGAGTCGTTGTAGCCCGATTCGGCGTCTCGCATCGTCTGCTCAAGTGTCTTGTGCGCCTCGGCCAGACGGAGGATCGTCGGGACGTCACGGGACGCCTTGATACCCAGATCTTTGAGCACACCGATAGCGCCCTGTCCCTGGTTCTTCAACCCGGCGATGAACTTCACGAAGATATCGGAGAACTTCGACGTACCCCATGCAGACTGGACTTCCTGTGCGGATACCCCTGCCACCTTGGCGAACAGGTTGAGCTCGTCTCCGCCGCCGCGGATGGCTTTCTGCATCTGGGTGAACATACGCGTGACGACGCCGCGGGAAAGCTCCGGCGCCACGCCGATCGACGCCAACGCACCGGACAGGCCGACCACCTGGTATTCGGTGAGGCCGGCGAACTTGCCCATCGCGGATATCTGCGTCGACGTGTTGGCGATCTGGGATTCCGTCGCGGCCGAGTTGACGCCGACCTTCAGGATCGAGGAGGCGATGTTGTCGAAGTTTTGGCCGGTCGTGCCCATGATCGTCTGGAAGCGCGCGATCGTCTCACCCGATTTGTCGAGCGACAAGTCCGTGGTCGCCGAGAGCTTAGCAACCGTCTCGGTGAAGTCGGTGATGGATTCTTTGGCGACGCCCAGCTGGCCGCCGAGAGCTGCGATGTTCGACAGGTCCTTGAAGTTCGTTGTCGTCACCGAGGCAGCCATCTGCTCCAGCTTGCCGCGAAGCTCATCCGCCGACTTGCCAGCGATGTCGTTGGTTCGCTTCACCTGTGCGAAGGCAGACTCATACTCCATCGACTCTTTGACGACCGTGGAGAAGGCGCCGAAAGCAGTCTTCGAGATATTCTGCATGACGGCGGCCACGTCGTAGAGGGCATAGCGCATGTTGGAGATGCGCGACTTCGCCTCTTCGGCTGCTTTACCGGCCCGGTCGAAGCCCTCCCCGGCCTCCCTGCCTCCGCGGCCAGCGCCATCCAGGCCTTTGCCGATGTCGGCGCCGACGACCTTGCCTTTGATGTTGTCGAGGGCTTGTGCGATGGTGTTGATGGATTCTGCAGCCTCGTGGAGTTCAGACGTGCCCTGCACGTTGAACTCGATAGTCTGCTTAATATCAGGCATCACTCACTCCTGTTGTAGTAGTCCATCCTCGTGGGCAGGTCTCGCTCCGCGTAGTCAGGCATGTACGGTGTCATCACGGTGTCCTTGCCCCATTTCTGCTTCTCCTCATAGGGAGGCGGATCGGTGGCGCGGTGTGTGCTGACCCAATCATGCATCATCCTTGCTTTAGTAGCATAGCATGTTCTGTCCTCCGCACGCCATGCTATATCAGGATCCGTCGAATGACACAACCAGATAGGATTACCGCACCTTTGACACGTCTCGTCCTTAACCGTCTTGTAAGCCAACACAAGCTTATAGTCCAACTCCGTCCAGTGCCCGAAAGGGTCAGGCTGGTTATAGATGACGGCGGTGGGCCTCATGTGCAGGTCCACCGCCGTCCTAACCATCGATAGAGCGCCGCTCCCCCCTTTATCTTGGAGGGCGTCTATCAGAAATCCACCGTCACCGCGTTATCGTAATCCGCAGAAGCACCCAGAAGGTTCATCGCACACACAAGCAGACCGAGATACTGCTCGCCGGGTAGCGCGTTCAGGATCTTCCGGATCTCCTCCGAGTTGAACCTCCGCTCGTCTGCATTCCCCTCGGCGTCCTCGATCTTGTACAGCGTCTTAGACAGAAGCGCCAGGTAGGCCTCCGATACGCGCTTCGCCTTGTTCTTCGTTTTATCGGCACTCTCGATGCCGAGCATCAGCTCTTCGCGCACATCGGCGGTCACCGACTGGAGGTGGAACGTCAGCTTCGAAGCGTCACGCCTCTTCACCGCCTCCTTGATCTCGTCGGCGTCAGCCTGTTCCTTGATCAGCCGCTCCACGTCCTGCACGGCCTCGGCATCCAGGTACACGACCTTCTTCGCCTTCGGCGCATTCGAACGGGACAGGACCTCGAAAATGTCCATAATTTGAATTCCTCTCTACTAGGCGTTAGGGTAACGTCGTAAACAAGAATAGCACAGGGCGGAGAGGAGACGCCCTGTGCTATTCGGTATGGTGTGCGCGTTACGCCACCGTCACCTTGACGGTCTTATTCGCACAAGCGGGGTGGCTGACGATGATATCAGCGCTGCCGGTCTTTAGCCCGGTCACCACGCCGAGTGGACTCACCGTAACAGTCGACGTGTCCTTCGACAGGTAAGAACACACGGAACGCGCCTGGTGGCCATGGATCTTCGGGAGAAGCGGGCGGTGCTCATTCAAGGAAATCGTCACATCTTCGGTATCCGTGATCGCCGTCGTGCTGTCCTTGAAGATCCCGTTGACAGCAAGCTGGCCCTGCTGCAGGAACGACACCGTGTACCGGGTCGGGTTGTCACCTTCAAGTGTGTTCTTGTACGTGGACTCGATCATGAGGAACGCACAGTACCACTGGCCTGCCGCGATGGGATCACGGCCCTTCAGAACACCGCGCACAACCAGAACCAGGTCGACGCGGGTCTTCTTGAACATGCTCCACGCCTTCGCGTAGATCGAGTTCACGTCGTCGGGGTTCGTCGGGTAGTACATCGTGAGCGAGCCCTCGTACTGTGCGGCACCACGAGACGAAGAACCCGCAGCGTCGAGCAGCGACAGGGACGACTGCTCCTTCGACGCCTTAGCGGCAGGAATAGTCGTGTCATCCCAGTTGATCGCGTCACCGATAGCCACCGCGGAGTTCATCTCCTCCACGGTGATGGCGTTGATGTCCCTCACAGACGCCTTGGGGAGGACCCAGACGTTGACGTGCTCATTGGAGAGTACTTTCTTATCCATTATGCGGCCACCTTCTCGTTGAGGATGAACGCGCCGTTCTGCAGGAAGTTCGGCTCGTACTTGATGAAGCCATTCGACTCGTACCCGTCGACGGGGTAGTCGGTCTGGAAACGGTAGATGCTGAACACATCCCCCACCTCGAACGGCTTGTTCGGGCGCTTGCCGATACGCTCCACGATGAACAGCGTGATGTCCGGCTTCATCGTGATATCGCGGATCATGTTGAACACGCCCTGGTCGTCCACGCTCTCATCCCGGAGAGCGGTGAACTTACCCTCGTATTTCGCGAGGGTCGGGTTCTCCACCTCGGAGATGTCGCAGATCGTACGGGTCGTGTCGGTGTCCGGGTCGGTCTCGCCGAGCGAATAGCCGTCTAGGATCGCACACGACACATTGAACACCAGGTTGCGCGGGTTGTCGGTCGCGCTGAACTGCGCGTTGAGTTCCGCCGCCGTAGGATGCTGCCAGTCAGCGAACGCTTCAGGAGCGGCGAAGAGAATAGTCACGTTGCCGCGAAGCATGCGAACTTCGTTAGCCACTGTGCCTCCCCCTTTTCTCGTTGTCGTTGTCAATGAAACAGTCGCTACAAGGCTCTTCCTCAGTCACCGGCACGAGCGTACCGAAAAACTGTGCGAAGTCATCCGGGTACGTTCCGACGTCCCCGGTGTTCATGTCTTTGTAGAGGCCCATATACACCATCCTATCAAATGCGATTTTTGAGGTTCGTGATAAAGGAGCAGTACAGCTCGTAACCGCACTGCACTACTTTGTGGTTCGTCCCCGCGTAGTTCAAGCCCTGTCCGCCGTGCACGGTGATGCCCCCGCTGTTGTCAGGCTCGAACCCCACCAGGCCCCACAGGATCCTCTCCCCTATCTCCCGTGCATGCTGTGCGGTGAGGGCTCGCACATGGCACAGGAAGAACACCCTGTAGCCGTCGTTCAGTTGGGAAACGATGCTCATCGCCTGGCTGATGTGCGACGGCGTGCCGAACACGACTGCGATATACGGCATCTTCTGACCTTCGTCGAAGTTGGGGAGTGCCACTTCTTCGCACACGCGATTGGCCGGCACCTCTGAGAGTTCGCGAACTTTGGCCATAACGTCATCGATGTACTTGGCCATGCGTCACCTACCCCACTTCCAAACACGGCGAGTCTCGGTGTAAACCTCTTTACTGGTCTTCTCGGCGAGCTTCACCTGCTTCTCCACCTTCTCTAAGGCTTTCATGCCCCACACTCTATCATCGCCGTACTCCTGGCCGAGGATGTAGTCGTGGTCCCAGCCGCCGTCGAACTTGTTGGACCCCTCGATCCAGCCGTACTCGACCGTTACGTTGTCAGGGACGATGACGCTCACACTATCGTGCATGTGCCCCGTCCAGATACGGCCTATCTTACCTGGTACGAGAGCAGACGGGGTTTTCTCGATCGTATCCTGCAAAGCCGGCGGAATCTCCTCCGACAGCTTGTCGATGACGTTCGCGAACAGGTCGTATTCGCGGAAGTCCTGGACGCGCTTAGCGTACTTCGTGAACTTGTTCGCTCCTATCTTCGTGCGGATTTTCATGTGGGTTACGCCTCCGCCTTGTTCATCGGCGTGTTGCAGATGATCGTCCGCTCGAACGACTGCGAGGCATCCACTAAGGAAGCCACAGTCATCAGGTAGCCAGTCATGTGCGGGGTGTCCTGTGTCTTCGTCACCTTGATCCTGGCAGCCATTGGGATGTTAAGAGACATCGTCGACCGTGGCAGCTGTATGCGCACACGGTTAGTCGTCTGAGGTGCTATCTGATCGTTGGCTACCTCAGGTTGGCGTATCGGCTGTATACGCGCTTTCCCAGTATATAGGACTGTGCCATAATCATAGCTGTCAGTCTTAGCGTCGTATTTGATATTCTTGCCATCGTAGATAGTCACCTCATCGACCATGTAGCGTTCGACACGTTTAGCCGCCATCGCCAGGCGGCCCTCAGCGATACCGGCCAAGGAACTCCCTCGCTCTCTCGAACACGTCATCGCCCCTCATCGGGACGAGCACAAGCCCCTCCCCATTCTCCAACGCGTCCCCCTGTGCGTCGTACTTGTCGGCCAATGCGAGAAGTGCGTCGATGTTCTTGTCGCCGCCCGACAGCGTGAAGTCGTCGGCCTTGACATTCTCAACTCCACCCTCCGACACAAGCTTCGCAGCATATGCACGCAAAGCAGCCGCAGCGGCCTTGAACACGTTCGTGTACAATCCGCACAGCCGTTCGAGTAGCTTAGGGTCGAGGTCGATACCCGGCAGGAAAAGCTTCAGCTCATCCACGGTGATCTTCGCCACGTAGGCTCCTTTCTCCCATGTCTGCAGGAAACCCCGCCCCTTGTGAGGGCGGGGTTTCCATCCTTGTCGGGTATCGTTATCAGGCGCCCGCACCGCTGGAGGCCAGAGTGCCCTCCGGGGCGATGAAAGCAGACTTGACGAGATGACGGATCTTCGTCCGGTAAGCGTCGTTATCGAACGAACCGTCGAGCTCAGAGCTGTTCGTGGTCTTCTCGACGAAGATCTTCGGCGCGGTCTCGCCCTCAAGGAACACGTTCACGATGTTCTTGCGGGGCATCGAGTTCTTCGGGGGCAGAAGGAACCAGCACTTGTCGGCGTAGTCGCCGGCGATAAGCGCAAGCTCGGGCACCTCGAAGACATTCGCGACCTTCCCGGACACCGTATTGCCCATCACCTGGGTCTCGGTGCCGTTCTGGCGGCGGATCTCGACGACCTTCATGATCTGCTCGGCGCGGCTAGCCAGGGCCGGGGGCACGATCAGGTTGAACTTCGTCGGCATGATGATCCGGCGGCCGTTGTACTTGGTGGTGGCCAGCTGTGCGAAAGCCTTCTCAAGAGCCTCGATGCTCAGCTCGGGGTTGCCCGCCAGGACGTTCTTGTTGGCGGCCTTGAAGTTGGTCGTGTTCAGGCCGGTCGGCTGAACCAGCTGCAGGGCGGCTTCGATCGACTCCTGGTTGGCCGCGCGGCGGCCCAGCTCCTTCGTGATCCTAGGAATCAGGCCCCAGTCGGCGCCGTAACGCTTAAGCGTCTCCCAGGAGAGCGGGATCTGGACACCGGCCTTCGCCAGCTTCAGCTTGAACTGCTCCGCCTTCAGACCGAGGATCGGGTACTCACCGAGCTCGCCGATAGCAGGCAGCCCCTGTGCGACATAGCCCTTACCGTCCTTGCGCACGGGGATATTGTCGTCGGTGAAATCGAAGCTGAAGTAAGGCACCGTCTCGAAGTCAGGGGTTTCAAGCGTGTCCGCCCATTCGCGCCAGTTCGACGGGACCTGCTGGTACTCGCCCTGCATGATCTTGTTCATGGTCGGGCCGAGGTTGACCGGAAGGTCAGAGGTCGAGATGGCCTCGCTCAGGTCCTTACGGGCCGAGTTACGCACACGAATATCATCGGCGTGGAGCGCCTTATGCAGAAGGATACCCGCCTTGTAGGCTTCCCTCGCGTTGATTGCCATGTAGATATCCTCCTTAGAGCCAAGCCTGGGTCAGCTTGACGGCGTACTTGGTCGATGCGCTCGACAGCGGGTTAAGCACAAAGCCCACCACTATCTTCCCCTTGGGGTCGGCCGCGATCTCGGGCTTAGCGGCCTTTCCGGTTTCGGTGGCGCCGTCGATCGTGACGATGTCACCGGCCTTGACAGACCCGTCCAGGCCGAGGTGTGCGATGCCTTCGAAGGCGAGCGTCGAATAGAAGTTGTTGTCTTCCTTGGGCATAGCGGACGTGAGGGCGACAGCCCCGACCTTGCCGACGGCGACGACGTCGCCCGACTTGACGGCTGCGTCGACCTGGACCTCGTAGGTGTCCCCGCCCTTGACGTGATTCTGTGCCATATGCGTGTCCTCCTTACCAGGTCAGCTTGGCGAATTCGGCTTCGAAGTCGTCGGCGCCCTTACCGGAGGGCACATGCTCGGGGGCGAAACCGCCCGACAGGCTCTCGCGGATAGACTCGACGAGCTTGGTTTCGCGGTCCAGGATGGCCTTTGCGTCATAGCCGCGAGCGATAGCCTCGGCGACCCGCACACGGGAAACCTCGGGAAGGTCAGAGTCGGTGAGAGCAAGGATGGCCTCTTTAGCCTTCTTGGCCTTGTCCTCTTCTTCCTCCTTGGCCTTCTTGGCGTCCTCTTCGCCCTCTTCGTCCTTCTTCTTGGCCTTGTCGGCGAGGGCTTCGACGAGAGCGGAGAGTTTAGTGTCCAGGGCCTCCAGGGCCTCCTTGAACTCAGTGTCCATTCTCTTCCTTTCGGAATTGTGTTTGTTGCTACCGTCCATAATAGCATTTCTGTTTTTGAACGATTCCAGAGCCTCGACGAGGCGCCCGCCAGCACCGGGAACTGTGACGAAATCCACGGAATTAACGGGGGATGGTATGAACGAATCTATCACAGGCGGCGAAGGCTCCCCCGCCGTCACAATATCGTCGCCCTGTGCGAGGGTCGCACCGCAATGGATCGACACGCCGATGATGTCAGCGACCTGCTCGATGAACGGAGCCCACTGCTCGACCACCTCGACCGTCGCATACATGCCCGGCTCCGGGTCGTCACGCCAGTAAGGCGTCTCGGCTATAACAGCCGCCAGCTTCGTCAACGTGCCCTCGGGCCGCTCGTCGGTCTCAGCCTCGGTCGCATGGTCGATGTACATGTGCGTGCCGACCGGGAACGCTTCGGCGAAACTGCCCTGCAGCGCTTCCCTCGTGTACACACCAGTAGAGCCCTGGCCCTCCGTTATGAGTCGCACAAGCCACTTGCGCGTCCCGTTGATAGGCTTGAGGACGCTAGTGGTCGTACTCTCACTTATCTTCATCTTCAGTGTCTCCTTGATTGAAACCGCCGGGAACGGCACCCTGGTTGCCTTGGCGTGCCACAGGGTCGCGCACAGCATCGCCGTCGTCCCCACCGGACACATTACCATTCTTCAAAAAAGCGTTCGGCTCGGGCAGCTCATCCCCGTGGATGTCGGGCACAGCAAGCAGGCTCAACACAGCCTGACGGTACTCATCTTGATGGATAGCCCCAGTCGACATAGACGTAGCAAGCGACTGCAAAGCCCTATAAGTCGGGTCCTGCTCAATCGACGGGAACTTGATGTCCACGTCCTTCACCGACGGGTCCACGTCCCTCATCACCTGTTTGAAGAAGTCCCGCCACTTGCGCTGCTCCAGCTTGAAGCCGTTGATCGTCGGCCTGTCCAGCGTCGTAGCCGCGCCGTACGAACCGCCCGTAGCGCCAGGGGACGACAGCAGCGCGATGACCGGAATCCCGAAACTTGCAGCCACAAGCGCGGCCAACGGCTGGCCATTACCGTAGTTCACCTGTGCGCTGGGGACGCCCACGCCTGCCAGAGACTGGTTCGGCCCGAGGCTCGCCGTGGCGCCCACCACATCTCCGCGGTTCGAGATCTCTACAGCCGACTGGCGCTTACCCTGGTTGTTGCTGTTGACGATAGCCCACGCGATCTTCGACAGTGCCTTTGACAGCCGAGCCGAATCCCGCAGGTAACCCGAATAGGCGACGCTCCACAATGCTGCGGCCAGCGAATCCGGAGCGCCGAACGCATGCCCCGCATGCCTGCCAGACGACAGGATGTACACGACGTAGTTGCCGTTCACCTCGTAGGCCGTGTTCGGCGGCTTCCTCAACCGCTGCACGCTCCGCCTGTACTCGGCCGTCGGGAACCACTGGCTGACAGTGCTCTGCCCATCCGGGGTCCATGTGCGGCGCACATACTTCACAATCGACGAATCGAACGAGTCACGAACGATCTCCTCGATCTCCTCCACAGGAACCAACGTCAGCTTGTCGGTGTGCACCTCGCGGAACAGGAACACGTTCCCCGCACAGAACCTCTCCAAGTTCAGGCTCTCCATGGCCGACGCGGAGAACAGCGTCCTCTGCGCCGACTCCGACTTGATGAACTTGTCAAGCTTCGCAGACGTGTCGCTGAACACCAAGTCGTCGCCGAAAATGTAGCTGGTTCTCAGCTGTGCGCCGCGCTTATGCAGCGGGTGGTCGCGAGCCATGTCCCTCAGGCCGCGCACAACCTCATGGATGAACGCCAGCGTCAGGCCCTTGTCGTCGGCGTAGCTGACCCAGTTGGCCCCCTCGTCGAGGAGGTAGGACCTCTGCGCCTCGTTGATGAACGCAATACCCTCGTCGCTAAACGAGTATGCGGTCGAATCCAAAACTCTCCCCCATTTCCATTAGGTAGCCGTCTTCGTCGTCATCCATCATGTCCCCCGCGTCGGAGAACACGGTTTCCTGTTGGATGGCGTCTCTTATGTTCTGGTCCGTTATAGCAGCATATACTGCGGCATCGGCCAAGTCGGGCGACTTGCCGACATCCTTTTTCAGCTTGTCCTTCGAGTCCAGGACAAGCCCACCGGACATCGTATTATACGAGTAGCCGACAGACAGAAGCTCGTCGTGCAAGTCGATGTCCAGCGGGTCCAGGTCCAGCTCCCCTGTGCGGCACCGGTATCTGAACGAATCCCACATGTAGGAGCGGTAGTTGTGCCACCGGCCCCTGTCGGGGCTCGACATGGAACCTCGCACAGCCAGAATGTCGTATGTGCGGTTGGCATAGGCGTTGAGGATGTCGAACATTCCGCCGCCTATGCCGTCGCAGTCGATCGCCACCGCATGTGCGCCCTCGCGAAGCGCCAGATCGTGCACCCGCTGTGCGCTGTGCACAAGGTCCGTCTTCGCCCAGGAGTCCACGAAGCGCACAACCCCGTTGACGCACAGGTAAACCACGGAGCGGTCCGCGCCGAAGCGCGCTACGTCCACGCCCAGCACGGGCCGGCCGATCCGCTCCCTCTCAGTGAGACACGCTGTCTCAATATCGCCCGGTAGGATCAACGAGTCCTCGATGTCGAAAGCGAACTCGCCCAGCACGCGGGCCTTGAATCTCGCGCTGTCCTCCCCATACTCCTGCTTCTTCTGCTCCACATAGGACGGCCCGGTAAGCTTCTGCAGCACATTGGGGGGCATCGGCTCGCCTGTGAAGTTCGGGCTCTCCAGGACGGAGATGGACAGGCGCTTCCAGTTCTCCATCTCCTCTTTGAAGATCTTCCCCAGGTAGCTCATCGGGTCCGTTGGGTTAGCAATCAGCACACGCCGAGAGGCCTCGTTCGTCGTGATGTTCGCCAGGGCGTCGATTAGCTCGCCCGACAGCCCGCAGGCCTCGTCGCCGATCGCCAACACGTCGCCGTGGATGCCCTGGAACGAATTCCCGCCCAGGTTGTCCGGCGGCTTCCTACCACGGCCCAGCGGGAGCTTCGTCACGTCGTCCTTCCACTGCACGTCCATCGTGATGCGCCCCGGGAGCTTGTGGTCGACCAGCCCCTCCTCGAAGCGCCGTTCCACGATGTCCTTCAGCTGCATCACTTCGCGCCACAAAACGTCTTGCACCTGCGCCATCGACGGCGCCGTCGAAATCACGTAGCAGTGCGGGTAGCGGGTATCCACCCACCAACATATGAGCACAGCCATCAGACGGGACTTCCCCACGCCGTGGCCGGCCTTCACGGCCGTCGAGTTATTCTCCACCACGGCCCGGGCGATCTCCCGCTGTTTGCTCCACAGGGTGCCTTCGTCCGTGCCCAGCATGTATTGAGCCCAACCCACGGGGTCCGACTTGAAGCTGTCCTGCCTCCTGTGCGCCTTGACGGTGGCGATAGCGCTGTCGATCGCGCTAGCTTTGATCAGCATGTGCCTCCTTCAGCGCCTGGTAGAAAACCTCGTCCATCGCCTCCGGGTCGAGTAATTGGTTATCGGCGTAGGCGTTGGATATGTGAATGCGCACACGTTCCCAGGCGTCCTCTACCAAGTCGAGGATTAGCCGGGTTTGCTGCTTCGTCACCCGGGCCTCTTCTTCGTCGTTGTACTCCTTCACTTTATCCAGGCGGTCGCCGAGCTGCTTCAGGACGCTGTTGACCGCCTCGATGTGCCGGGCGGCTATCTCGTCCGACTCGAAGCACCTCTCCAGGAAGTTGAAGGCGCGCGTCTTCAGGTCGTACATGTCGGCGATCAGCATCTGTTGGCGTTCGAGGTTCGTCCACACGTCGTTGCGCTTCAGCATGGAGCGCACACGGGCCAAGCAGGTCTCAGCCGGCAGGCCGAGCTCCTCAGACATCTCCGCCGGGCTGGCCCCCGCCTGTGCGAGGGTGAGCAGCCGCCTGTCGTCCATAGCCAGCTCGCCGGTCGACTTCTGGATCGCGAAGCGGTCGCGCTGGTTCTTCACCAGTTCCTTGGACGCGACCGGTTGGGCCTTCTTTTTCGTCTTAGCCGGGGTTTTCTTCTTGGCTTCGGCCATCACAGCCCCCTGTACCGGATCACCACCGGCGCCTCAAGCGGGTCGCACACCTTCACGGTAGGCCGCTCGGCTTGCGTCGTCAGCGTCACGCAGAACGTGCCGCCCTCCGTGTTCAGCGACGTAACCTTCGTCTCTGCTGCACCGGTGAACACCGTCAGGTACACGGCCTTCACGTCCTTAGCCAGCGCTACGTCCAGGTCGAGGTTGGGCAGCGCTCCGCTGAGCGTCGCAATCGACCCGTTAACGGTGGCTAAGCGGCTCGTTTGAACGTCGATTCTCATGAAACTCCCTCTCTAGTCAGGCTTAAGAGGAATGTTACCACGCACACAGCAGACCCCGCCGGGGCATAGCGCTCACCCGGCGGGGTCCTGAGAGAAAGGAGCTTACCTGAACACCTTAACATATTTCTGCAGGCGGCGTCTAGGGCCTGCCATGTGATCGTACAGCAGCACCCAGCGGTCGTCCAGCGAGGGCGCCCATGTGATGCTGTCCTGTGCGGTGATCGGCTGTATCTCGTCGTCCACATTTAAGATGGAGACGTAAGCGTCCAGCCTGAACGGCAGCCGATCCAGGTCATGAGCTGTAATGAACGCCTGGAACGTCTCGTGCCCGCCGATCACCCATAGCTCGTCCCGGCCTTCTGCGAGGGTCTGCTCTATCGCCGCATACGGGCTCGCCACGGCTTTAATCGATTTGGTCGACTTCATCGTCCGACTCAGCACGATGTTCGTCCTGTCAGGTAACTTCTTATTGCGTTGCGGCAAGGATTGTCGGGTCTTCCGGCCCATCACCACGACTTTACCCGTCGTCATGTCCTTGAAATGCTGCAGGTCCCCTCGGTCGTGCCACGGCAGCTTCCCGTTGACCCCTATGATCCCAGACGTGGATTGTGCCCAGATGAAATGCACGTGAAACATCGTGTCTCTCCTCTCATGTACGGTGTATTAGTCGATATGAGGACTCTAGCAGGACAGGCAGGGCGCGCGCAAACTTGACTTCGACCCGTGTGCGAGTTACAGTCGGACCATCGAACCGCTGGACTAGAGAAAGGACTCCGCATGCTTCTTTACTCCATCGCCGTCCCCATCGCATTCCTCATCGCACAGGGGTTCTGGACCCTCATCGCCTACATTGTCCGTTGGTGCGGCTTCCCCAGGGCAGGCGCCGTCGTCTTCTGGGTGTCGTCGGCCTTCACGTCCCTCGGCGCAATTTCGGCGTTGGCGGCCTTCGCTTGGACCCAGCGCCAGCTCAATCTCATCGCGGCTTGACAGGCCCCGTGTTGAGGGTATACACTGTTTTCGCACAGTAACCCGACAGAGAGGAGAAAACATGTTTTCATGGAACCTGATCGGACGGATGTTCGCCGGGTGGTACGGCACCTGCCGTCTGTGGGGTAGGACATGGATCTGTTAATCGCCATCATCTGATAAGAGGACCCCGCTGCCTTCGAGCAGCGGGGTCCTCTTTATTTCTATGCTGTGCGCTATGTCACTTATTCGGCGTGGTCGCCAGGAACGGAACCGCCTTGTGCAGGAAGCGGTCCACGGGCTTCGTGTTGAGCAGCCACTGTGCGCACACCGTCACAAGCCCCCACACGGTCGCCGTGATCGTGTCCGCCAAGTCTGCGGGCAGGGTGACACCCGCCTTGGCGCCCCACGCAGCCAGCACGCCGATAAGGCTGACAACGAACGTCCGGATGATCGAACGCGCCTTATGCTGGATCTGCGTCGGCACGAGCTCGTCGAAGTGGTAGGCGTTCTTCCGGTTCGGGTCCCGCAGGCTACCGTCTCCGTCCCCTTGCGGCAGGCCGCCCGTCTCCACGGTTCTCTGCGCAGCGGCGAACGCCGCGGCCTTCTGCTCGTCCGTCAGCGTCGGAGTGTCCAAGTGCTTGGGTCCTGTGGGCGCCGGGGTCGGCTCGATAGGCGTGGTCACTTATCCCCCTTCTTCTGTGCAAGCGTGTTCTGGATGTCGTTCAGCTTGTTGATCGTCTCCTCAAGCGCCGCGTGGCTGGCGGCGGGATAGCCGAAGCCGTAGCCGGGCACCGTCAGGTCGGTGGCGATCCTGTTCACCGTCGCCGTCATCGACTCCACGGCCTGCGTCAGGTTCGCCGCCACCTCCTTCAACTCCGCAATCGAGTTCTGCGTCGCCTGAGGGTAGCCGAAGCCCTGGCTCGGCACCTTGATGTTCTCGTACAGCCAGCTGAGCATGTTGTGCTCGTCGGGTGTCAACTCGTCTCCTTTATTCTGGTTCTGTGTTTGGTCGTCTGGTGTGTCTCCGATATAGCGCTTGACGATGAGAATCGTCGCCGAGCCCGTCAGGGACCGGTCCGACAGCGCGTGCAGCCTCGGCCCCCTACCCGGGCCGCCGTGCCCCCACGTGTACATGCCCCCGGCGTAGAGCTCCACGTGACTGACACGGCCCGCGAAGGCGCCCGAGTGCCAGCCCATGCAAATGATGTCGGCCGGCTTCATTTCTTGTAGCGGCAGGGCCCGCCATGAGGTGGCCGACGCCACCGTGTACGCGTCCGGGTCGGCCGCGATATTGAAGCTGCGCTCACCGATAGTTATATCGGCACACTGCCTGTAGGCCTGTGCTATGGTGCTGGAGCAGTCCCCCCAGCCATAACGCTCAGGGTCCTTGCGGCGATAGTCGTTCGTGTAGCCGAAGTCACCGTCGTGCTTCGCCATCCACGCCACTATGGCGTTTCGCTGCACGTCAGCCTGCGTCATCCGTCTCCTTCCTGCTATTGAGAAGAGCCTTCACCTCAGTATACGGCACAAAAGCCGCCCTGTCGGGCCGGGGGCTGTGCGCCGGGATCTTCCGTCTTCTGAGGAAGTCGTATCCCTCCCCCGGCTGCAAGCGTACGGGGTCCGTCGTGTAGTCGTTCGACAAACGGAACTCCACCCAACTGTCATCCATGTGGCGCACAGCATAGGGGTAGCCGCGCAGGAGCGGGTCGTCGTTCCCGGGCACCGTGCGCCACGCCGCATCGATCAATGTTTGCAGCGCGTTCAAATGCACGCTGAAATCCTCTATCTCGTCGGAGAACTCACCCCGCGATATAGCATTCCCGTCATGCGTCGGTATAGGCGGGTTGAATCCGCACAGCGACCGGCACGCCGGGTAGTAGTGCGGCTCGTATACGGAGGGGTTCCGGTTGTCGTA
>ENA-OWLX01000027-OWLX01000027.1-metagenome-genome-assembly--contig:-NODE-27-length-45446-cov-10.823247_pt1 | contig 45446 bp, 67 predicted proteins | sample MGYA00245351_ERZ651106 | MGnify/ENA primary metagenome ERZ651106 (study PRJEB26857, sample SAMEA4031768) | metagenome | biome: human; feature: oral; material: saliva | place: Philippines | collected 2014... | reverse complement strand
TATCCAATCGTTAGAATTAGAAATAATTTATTCTATTTTAACGGTTTATATTTAACGCCCGATCTAATAATCTACAAAACACAGAAGATTAAGCATTTTCAAAATAAAAACTTTATCTTAAACGTTTTGAGGATAACGAAAAGATAAAATAAAATCCTAGTTTAACCGCTAGGATTTTTTTATTTCTAAATTTTGACAACATCAGACAGCACGGCAAAAAATAAAAAGCTTGTGAATGACGTTCTAACGAATTATTTTGATTAATTAATAGTAAAGCTAGGCTATTTTAAAAAGTGGCTAAAATCGCTTTAAATTGACAATTTAAGCATAGTGTATAAAATTTAAGCGATTGACAATAAAAAGAATAATTAAAACTTGACAATAAAGAACGATATTTTTATAATGTAAACACTTTCAACAACATGAGGATTCAAAAATGAGTGTTTTTTATCGTGTATCATATAGCCAAAATGGTCGGGTAAAATTTGAAGATTTTGATTTTTTTAATGAGGCTTTAGACTTTATCAATAAAATCAGACAATCGGGCGAACATGCGAACCTGCACAAATACCCAAGAAAAGAATGGGGAGAATAAAACAGAATTGCCTACATATTTGTGGGCTTTTCTTTTGTGCTTTTTTTCGGGCGGTTTTCTTGTGATCCACCACCGAATTTTGCCTTATATATAGGCGACATCTGATCTAAACCTCTTATATATGGCGACTTCTGCCCAAAATTGTATAATATAGGCGATTTTCTGCCGAAATTTCCAATAATAAAGGCTCACATTTTACTGCAAGCCTTATTTGATATGACTGATGATTTATATTTACCGATTATATTTATTTACTAATTAGCTCATTTTTAAGAAGTAATAACCGACATTACCATATATTTTCTTCTGATCTGCCACAAATCGTTTTTCATCAAATTCTATTGTTCCGAGCATATCCCAAAAATAGCCACCGTCATAGCGACTGCCCATGTAATTTACATTTACAGACAAATTAAAATATGTCTCTTTCATGCCGTCAAAACGTTTTCTCATAAACTCTAAAACATTATCATTTTTTACAGATACTTTAATGTCAATTCCACCGATATTGCAAAAGAAGTGATGAAAATGCTCACCGACTAATAATAATTGAAATTTAAATTTAGGTTTACTATTATGAAATATCTCTTTAGAAAAATATTCTATAATTTTATTTAATATGTCAACTTCATAAGTATCTAATTTGTATATTGACTTGATTTCTTGAAATTTAGATCGTATTTTCATTTGTGTAAATTCCCTTGTTTATTGAAAATTTGAAAATTTAGACCCTACCCCTATGAAAATTTGAAATTCTAGGGGTAGCCCCTATTATTTAGCAGGGTTGTTTGTTGTGTACTGGATAAAGTGTTTAGGATTTGCAATCGTCCACGCCTTGCCCGAATAATTGTATTTTTCTTTCAAGACGTGCGGTTTTAATTCAACCAAATACCCTGCGTCAACTAAATCTTGAATAGCTAATTTCAGATTTTGAGCAACGCCCCCTTTTTCATTGCTTTTAAACGATTTACGACTAGCACATTTACTTTGTAGCAATTTGTATGGGATAACGTAATCTTTTTTCATTTCATCATTACCGAAATTGGTCGTTTTTGAATTTATCAAGATATACCCTACTACATAAGTCAAATCTAATGTGCGTTTTTCAAAACTAACACTGTCAACCCCTATTTCTAAATTAGAATAACGGTCGTACATTTGTTGAATACTATCTCTAACAAATTTAATAGCATATAACGCTTGCTCTTTGTCAATTACAGGTTTATAGATATTTAACCCAATAGCGAATAGGCTTGCAATTTTCAAACTTTTGAGATGACCCCTATTCCAAAGTTGGCGGTAGCTTTCTTCGGGCGAATTGTTAATTTCATCATCACAAAATTTGTCAAATTCGTTGAATATCTGTTCTGCTTCTTCTGTCATTTCAACATCAACAACTTGATCTGTTGCATTTAAAGTCAAGCAGTTATTTGCTAAATTTAAGAAATAGTCTTTTAAATCTTTCGGAACGTCAACTTTATTGTGATATTTATTTAATGGCGGTCGTCTTGCAGTACATTCTACAATATTGAAACGGGAAATTAACCCCTCGTCAACCAATCCGTCAGACAATGCGTCAAAGAATGTGCTAGGTGTACTTTCTGCTAACATTGTAAAAGACGGGGCTTTAATTTCGCTAATGTTTTTCTGTTTGTCAGCATATACTGTTGACCGCATAATTTCCCCATTACCTGACTTACCGTATAGGTCGAGGATAATTTTACGTAGTTGTAGCATATTAGGCGTGGCATTGCGTCCCGTCATACGTTGCATTGTCATACCAAATTCACCCTGTACAGTTAAACAGCATTGTGTTTCTTCCGACAGATAACGCAGGAGTGAAATACCTGATACCAATTCACCTAATCCAACAAACGTTTTAGCGAGTGGTTGTTGTGGCAAAATTTCATTAATTAGGCGGTTAATCCCTTTTGAAATACCCTCTTTACCGATACCTGTTGGAGCAAGCAAGACAAAGTAGTTATTTAGCCCTGTGCCACTAATATTATAGGATCTGCCACATATCCCTGCCATTAATGCAAGTGCGGTCATTGTGCTAATTGCTTTAACTGGACGAGGACTTTGAGCATAGATAAAACGTGCCAATTCTTTAATTAAGCCTTTCGGGATATTTTCAAAATCCACATCTAGGGCGTATTCAGAATAAGACATATTTGTTTTTGACAAATCGGGTAGCGGTGCGTCAATCGGTGCAATCTGTGTCGGAAACATCTCAGCAGGTGTCAAAAGTTGTAAATTTAAATTCCCTGCTTTTTGTTGTTCAGCGTCCACCAACGCATTTTTTACATTTTCAGCCATAGCCCCTATATCAACAGGCGGTATGTAGTTGTCGAAAGAGCGTCTAACCATTTTGCCTACATAATCATCACGCATTGCTTTTGCCCGTTTTCCGAGTGCTGACGCTCTAAACATACGAGCAATCTGTTCTTGATTACGGCTGAAATATGACAAAATGTTGATTAGGGCGTGGTCGGCTTCTGATTGTGAACCGTAATAATCCTGCCAATGCCCGTTATACAGGTCATAGAATTTTTGACCGTTTTCAGCATTGTAGGCTATTTCAAATAGTTCTGTGTCAGAATAATGTTGTTCTTCATCTGCTAATTGAATAATTTTGTCAGATTTACCTAAACTGTTAAATAATGTGTCAAGTTTATTTTGACAATTTTCAATATGACGGCTATTGTAAACATTACCTGTCATTGTCATAAAACGTTGACTACTGTATATTTCTACACTACCTCTACGTCTGCCTTGAGGTAAACGACCTTTCATAATAATATGCAAACCTCTACCACTAGGGGATAATTCAGCATAAGTATCAATGAAATTGTTATAGATAGTTTGTTGTTTAATAAATTCTTCTTGATTTTCTGTATGATCTAGATCAATAAATGCGTATGGATCGTTTTCTGTTAGAACGAACCCGATGCCACTAAAACCATTATTTACGGCTTGCACAACTTCGTCAAAACTATTCCACGTTTGAGGATTTGTAACACTTGCTTTATACCCGTTAATGTTGTATGGCACTTTAGTTTTCTTGTTATTAACATCTTCAAACTTCCATACAATCCATTGGCGGTATTGACGCATTTCAAATGGAATGAGTTGATAATTCATATTCCAACCTTTTAAATGTTTTGTTCTTCAATATATTTATATAATTTTACAACATTCGCAAATGAAATGTTAGTCGGCACTTCCCCATTAACAAATGCTTGTATAACTGGACGAGATACACCTGTTTGTCGGTGAATATAAGATACATTAAGAACGCCTGCTTTAGCAGATAGACGGCATTTAATCTCTAGCAAATAATCATGCTTAAAGAGTAAATGTTTTGAATTTTCAGTTGTCATATACATAAACCTCTTTTGTTGAAAATAATCATGCGTGGCACTCTATCAAAGAAATTTCAAAAATGCAAGGGTTTTTTAAAAAATGTTTTAGATCGAACAATTTTGTAAAATTTTTAAAAAATATGTTTGACTTTGAAATTTGAAGTGTGTAGTATAGCCCCTATCCAAGCAACCAACCTTAGAGGTAAATTATGAAAAGTAAAGATGAATTGACGAAAATCATCAATCTAACTGAACAATGGTCTGTTGACTTAGGGTTAAATACTAACTCTAATCCTTTACAACAAACATTAAAACTTTATTCAGAAGTTGGCGAGTTAGCTGACGCTATTCAACAACGTGATTTAATTGAAATTATGGACGGCATTGGAGATAGCGTAGTTGTTTGCACCGTTATGGGTTCTCAACTGCGTGAATTTTCAATAAATGCTAAATATGATGATATGCCATTAGTCGGTGTTGAAAATGAATATGCTCCTTTTAATGCTATTCTTTCTCCCAATAATCTACCACAAATTTTTTATTCATTTGTAATGAGTTTACAAAATTATGTAAGCTATTGTGTTGACGCTTATGAGCAAGAAGAACACGGACATTATTTATTTAAGTTTTATGGTAATTTTTTAAACTCTGCGCATCAATTAGCAAATTGTTTAAACGTTGATTTTAACAAATGTGTTAAAATGGCATACACTACAATTCATTTCCGTAGTGGTGAAATCATTGACGGTATTTTCGTTAAACGTGAACCTGACACAGTAATTAAAATTTCTACAAAAAAATTAGAATTACCTGTTGACAAGTTAATTAAAGAAGTTGTAGAATACGCTAAACAAAACGAAATCAAGTTTTTTAAAGTTAAATTTGATTTAGAGCTTGACAATTATAATCATCGATAAGGTATAATTATGAGTGAACAACAATTCGGGTTTGGTGCAGTACCCCCTCAACAGCCCACAATGGGAAAAGATAAAATTGCACCGAAAGCAACGTTTGATAGCAAAACAGCTACTGGTGTTGTGTTGGATAATTTCCGACACGCTAAACAAAACTATGATGTAGCTAAAAAAGACCTTGATGAAGCTAAAGGCAATGTCATTGCACACATTGGCACACAAATTAGTGTAGGCACTAACCGATTTGCAACCAATCATTTCACATTGAAAACATCTGTTAGTAAAAAATATGATGTGGACGTAAGTGATATGCAGGGGCTTAATCAAGCGTTGACTGTTATCGCAGGTTTATGCGGTGGAGATGTAGCAGGTTCTCTTATTAAGTGGAAGCCGTCTTTAGATAGTAAAGTTTATGAAAAACTATCAGATGAAGCCAAAGCTCAATTAGATCGGTTTATTACATTATCCTATGGTTCACCAACATTATCTATTGAGGAGTTATAGTGAAAATACTTTATCATAAACATAAATGTAGTTCATTAATACCATTGCTATTGTTAATCATAATTGATTTTATAGCATTTGAGCATATTGTTGACGCTTTTTCATTTGTCGAACTATCTACTAAAAATGAGCTTTTTGTATTTATATTTAGTTTGACATTAACGTATTATTACTTATGCAAACATCATTCAAACATTAGAGCTTACTATAAATGGCTCAAACAACGATTTAAAGGTGCAAAATGAATTTAAGTAATTTGAAATTACCCCGTGATTTAATTCAAAAGAACGGTGTTAAAATGCTAATCTATGGCGGTGCAGGAACAGGCAAAACTCGTTCAGTGATTACCGCACCACGCCCGATTTTATTAGCAGTAGAGCAAGGCTTATTGTCATTGCAAAGTGAAAATGTGCCAGTGTTCGACATTCACTACAATCTTACGCCCACAATGAACCCTGCGGAGCGTTTGAACAAGAAATTAGCAAATATTGTTGAGTTCTTTGATTGGTTAGAAAAGTCGGCTGAAGCAAAACAATTTGATACTGTATATATTGACAGTATTAGTGAAATCTCAACACTGGTATTAGAAAGTGAATTACCTAAAGCCAAAGATCCACGTCAAGCGTATGGTGAAATGGCTGACAAAGTATTGAAATGGGTGCGTTTATTGCACCAATTACCAAATAAACACGTTGCAATGATTTGCAAACAAGAAATGGTTAATAGTAACAATATTAACTACTATCAACCGAGTTTTGAGGGTCAAAAACTTTACAAAGAAATCACACATCTATTTGATGAAGTGTTTAGATTTCAGCCTAAACGTTTTAGAACTCCGCAAGGCATGCAAGAGTTTATGGTCTGCTCAACAAAAAATATGCAAGACTATTTGGCTCGTGATAAGAGCGGAAAATTAGCGGAAGATGAACCGCAAGATATTTCTGCAATTATTAACAAAATTATGGCTTGACAAATAATTTGACAAGTTGTAACATTACTTTAAATCAACAACCTCAATCAACAAAAGGAAATCTTATGTTAAACTTAGACTTAACACAATACAACCCAGTTCAATCAGATAGCCAATACGCTAACGTACCGCTTCCGTCAGCACACTTAGTTGTGATTGAAGAAAGTGAAATGAAAGAAAGCGTTAAAGACGGCTTTACTCGTGGCACAAACTTAGTGCTTGAAATGACAATCTTAGCGTCAAGCACAGGTAACGATTTTGTGGGCGAAAAATTACCACTCTATATCCCTATGAATGGTTTTGAAGATACCGCAATTAAAGCAGGTATGAAACGTTTATCAACATTAGCATATACGCTAGGCGTTGGTGGCTTCTTACAAAACAAAGAAGATTTACACGGCATTAACTTTATTGTTGTGCTTGAAAAAGACGGTAAAACTAATTTCCCTCGCTTTAAACGTTTCTTGAATGTAAACGGTCAAGAAATTGCAGACGCAAGCGGTAATTTCCGTCCATGTGAATTAAAAGATGTAGCTTTACAAACTGAACTTGAAAAATTATTAGCGGTGTTACAAGGTGGCGGTCAACCTGCACAACAACCAACTGCACCAGTACAGCAACCTGCTCAAAGTTTTGTTCAACAACCTGCACAGCAAGTACAAGCCCCTAACTTTGGCGGTCAAGCTCAATCTGCACCTGCAACAAACTTTGTGCCACAAACTAATTTCGGTCAGCAACAGCCTACACAACAGGTTCAAGCTCCGTCTCAACCTGCACAACAACCTAATTTTGGTGGTGTACCAAACGCTCCTGCATGGGGTCAAACAGTCAATCCGAATAACGGTCAACAGGCTTAATTACATTTCGGGGTGGGGCAACCTACCCCTATTTCTCAAGAATTTTGATTTATGTCAAAGTTTTTAAGAAATAGAAAACTGGAGTTTATATGCTACCTCAAAATCACTTAGATAAAATCGCAGATCAGTTGATGATAGACATTGACAATTATTGCGATAAAAAATGGAAAGATGAAAATCGAACACATTTAGGATTTTCAATGATTGGAGACGAGTGCCAACGTAAATTATGGTATAGTTTCCGTTGGTGCAAAATGCCTAAACCTGACCCTAGAATTAAACGTTTGTTTGATAGAGGTCATAAGGAAGAAGATAGATTTATTGACTATCTTACAGGTATTGGTTGTAAAGTTTATGCGTTCGATCCGAAATGGCGATTAGGTTATATTCCTAATACTGATAAATATACAGTCCTTGAAGCTCATAAATTTCAAGGTAAAGATAGTATGTTTGTTGTTGATGTATCAGATGATCTGCAACATATTCAACGTGCAAATGAAAAAGGCATTACATACCCTGTTCAATGGAAAGTATCTGCGTCTAACGGTCATAGTGGTGGTTCTCTTGACGGTAGAGGTTATTTACCTGAAAGCTATGGATTGACAGAAGAAATTTTGTTTGAATTTAAAACACATGGCGATAAATCATTCAGAGAATTAAAAGCTAAAGGAATGAAAATGTCTAAACCTGTGCATTATGCTCAATGCTGTGCGTATGGTTATATGATGAAATTAAATTATGTGTGTTATGTGGCGGTTAATAAAAATGATGACGCTTTACATTTAGAAATCGTACCCCTTAACCATAAAACAGGGGAAACGTTAGTAATGAAAGCAGACCGCATTATTATGTCGCAAGAACCGCCCCCACGCCTACATGAAAATCCGACTTTTTGGCTATGCAAGATGTGCAATTATTTTCCTATTTGCCACGCTAAAGCAGAGATTGATCGGAATTGCAGAAGTTGCAAACATGCTGAACCTGCGAAAGATAAATTATGGGTATGTAATAAACATCAGCAAATTTTGACAGATGAAATCATTGACAAAGAATATGGTTGTTGGGAGAGTATATGTTAAATAATATTGACCCTAAATATTTAAAAATAGAAGTTACACCTACTAATTGGACATGGGTATATAAACCTGAAACAGAAGTTAAAATAACTTATATCCCGACAGGTTATGCGGTGCGGTGTAATGCTACCCGTAGCCAACATAAAAACAAAGCTATTGCGTTAGAGTACATTGAGCAATATGTAAAAGGATTATCTAAAGAGGTGCGTATATGTGGTTAAAAATTTTATATTGGGTAATAGTGGTAGTTACACTTTCAATATGTACAGTTGCGACTGTTTTTAAAAATTATGTTTTATTTCAAACTTTATCAATTTATAGGCGGTTGTTAATATGATAATCAATAAAACTAAACCTGCGGATTGGCAAGGTGTTCATGTTTTAAGATGTCGTCATTGTATCGGTAGAAACAGTACTTATTATTTAATGTACTGTGATATTATTAAAGAAATGCCTAACGGTAGAGTTAAAATAAAAGTATATGGCGATAGATATTGGCACACAAATAACTTTAAGTATCGTTATGTTGAAAAACGCAAAATAAGTAAATATGAAGAATATTTTAAGGATTAATTATGCTAAAACGAATTAGACACTTTTTAGGTATTTATACTAAACAAGAAAAATTTGTCAATGGTTATAATACAATGGTTGACGCTATTAATGATAAAGACTGGGATTTAATGCGAGACCTTTATTTTTGTGCTATTGACAATGATTATGACTTTGATGAGTTTGACAAAGGGCTTATCAAAGCGTATGAAGATTATCATAATAATGATGTAGCAATAAAAGGATAGAATATGCTGAATGTAAATAAATATAAAACTACTAACGGCAAAATTTGGCTACCTAGACATATAACCAAAAATATGGCTAATTATGTACGATTATTTGGTGCAACTTCTGACTATAATCAGTACACAGGTTTATTTAATATTTATGTTAAACCTGAACTTGTCATCACTTATTACACTACAAAGAATTTTGCAAATGTTTGCCATAAAGGCAATGTAATTTGCAAAATTGGTAGTTGGCTAAATATCTTGAAATATTTATCTACAACGAGAGGTAAATAATGTTTGAATTGCGTTGGTATCAAGAAGAGGGAATTGAAGCATTAATGAATTACAATTATGCTCATAACCCCCTATTAGCCTTTCCGACAGGCACAGGTAAATCGGTCATCATTGCTGAATTTATCAAACGTGCGTTAATGGCATATCCCACAACAAGAGTTATTATGTTGACCCATGTCAAAGAGTTGGTGCAACAAAATGCTGAAAAATTAAAAGCTGTATGGCAACAAGCCCCTCTAGGGATTTATTCAGCAGGTTTGAAAGAGCGTGATGTAGGGAGACCGATTACATTTGGATCTATGCAATCCGTTTACAAGCACATTCAGCGTCAGCAGGAACAAGGGCTACCACATTTCGGTAAAATTGACCTCTTGATTGTTGATGAAGCTCACTTAATTTCTGAAAAAGAAGAAACAACATATCGCAAAATCATTTCTGCGTTTTATGAAGAAAACCCCTATATTAAAGTTATTGGTTTGACAGCAACCCCGTATCGTATGAAGTTGGGTCAACTAACTGAAAACGGTATTTTTGGTGAAGTGATTTACGATTTGACACAACCTGATATGTTTGTCAGATTGATTAAAGAGGGGTATTTAGCACCTCTAATCCCTCGTAGAACAGCCATTGAAATTGATACATCTAACCTTTCTATGGTTGGAGATGATTATAACAAAAAACAATTAGAGCAGGTATCTGACACAGATGAAATCACATTTAATGCAGTGCGAGAAATCGTTGAGTGTGGGCTATCTCAAAACCGCACCAGTTGGATCATATTCTGTACATCAGTTCAACATTGTGAACACGTTAATGCTATGTTATTAAGTTTAGGAATTTCGTCAGCAGTTTGCCATTCAAAATTATCTAACAAAGAGAATGACGATGTTATTAACGCATTTAAACAAGGAAAATTAACTTGTTTAGTGAACAATAATAAGTTGACAACAGGGTTTGACAATCCTAAAATAGACTTAATTGGTATGTTGCGTCCAACACAATCAGTCGGTCTTTGGGTGCAAATGTTAGGTCGTGGCACTAGACCTTATCCAACAAAAGAGAATTGTTTAGTGCTTGACTTTGCAGGAAACACTAAAAGATTAGGTTGCATTAACGATCCAAATATCCCTAACCGTAAAAAAGGAAAGGGTGGCGGTGGTGGAGACGCACCTGTCAAGGTATGCAAAGAATGTAATTGCTACAATCACGCTAAAGCCCGTTATTGCGAGGTATGCGGTACAGAATTTACATTTGAGAGCAATCTATTTCAGACAGCCAGTACGCTTGAGCTGATTAAAGATACAAGCCCTCAATATGAATTAATCCCAGTAGATCAAGTGATTTACAACGAGCATAAATCAGCAAATGGTGGCATACCTACACTTGAGGTTACATATCTTTGTGGCTTGTCTCGTTATAAGGAATATGTATGTTTTGAGCATACAGGTTATGCCCGTAAACGTGCCGAGATGTGGTGGGGTCAGCGTTCAGCAGATCCATGTCCTGATCGAGTGTATGAAGTGCTAGGACGTGCAGACGGATTGAAAAAACCGTCAATGATTACGGTTCACATTAACAAAAAATACCCTGAAATTAAATCTGTTACTTTCTAAGGAGTAAACAAATGAGTAAATCAATGAAATTTACTTGGCTTCCAACAAATCAAAATATATCTCTTGAAGTTATTAAAGACGGAGATGTTGTTTATGCTGAATTATCAGTATATGAAAGTTTTGACGGTTATACTGCTGTTTTGGAGAAAGAAGAAATTGACGAATTAATAATGTTGTTAAAACAAGCTAAGGAGTGTTTTGATGAGTAAACTAATTCTTGACAAATTGAAAGTTTTAAAACCTTTGATAAAAGGTAAAGGTTTGCCCTATGAAAAATACGGTGTCGTTAAAGACGGGGTATTGTATTTTGGAAATGGTTTTATTCAAGCTGAAATTCCCATTGACATTCCTTTCGACTGTTGTATTGATTTATATCAACTTGAAACAGTTTTGCGTAATGTGAAAGGTGAAAGTGTAATTATCAATAAAGACAATAAAGTATTCGTTCATTATGACGAAACAGATTATAATATTGAAACATTATCTATTGACAGTCTAAATCATACAATTAATTTCTTTAATACTCAAACAAGTGTTAAATGTGATGAAAGCCCTTGTATTTTTAAATGGCTATGTGGTATTGCAGAGGGATATGTGCAACCTATTGGGAATGAGCAAAATGTTGACTTTTTGTGCGAAACATTAATTATTCATAATGGAACGCTTATTTGCACCGATAAATACAATATTATTCAAGGTGTTTTAGACTTCAATATGCCTACAATGGCGTTGCCTTTATCAGCTATAATTTATTTCAACAAAATCAAAAAAGAAGATATTGTGGGTATGGGGCTAGTGAATGAATTTTTGCTGATTGAGTTTTCAAATGGACTGAAATTCTATATGCCAAATTTAGCACACAATCAAACAGAACGAATTATAACTACTTACAATCGTTTAGTTGGAACGCTTGACAGAGTATGGGAAGTTCCGAATGTTGAAATTCCAGTATTGGTTAAAGAGCAAATTAGTTTAATCAACAAAATTAGTTTACAAAATGCAGTGTTTTTTAATAATACATTTTGTCGGGCTGAAAATTCGGAAATTCATTACCCCAGTTTTACTAATGAACTATTTATTTTTAAATGCTTATACCGCCATTTAAAAGTAGCGTTGTTTTGGGGTACATATTTTAAAACTAGCGAAAAAGGTATGTCTTTCTTATCAGAGAGTAGTTTAATTCGTGGATATATCGGAAAGGTTTTAGATGATTAATGCATTAAATCAATATCTTGCTATGCAAGGTTGTCAAGAAATAGTTAATTATGGGGAAGAAGTAGAGTTTGACATTGAAACTTATCCTAATTACTTTCTAATTCAATTTTTATTTAAAGGGAAATATGTTATTGCTTTTGAAAAACGTAATAATCAACCTTTTAATCAATTAACAGAATTAGGTTTTATTTGTCAGAATTTCGTATTAGTTGGCTTTAATTCCAACTCGTATGATATTCCAATGCTAAGACATTTTCTATCGGCAAACGCCACAAATGATAGTCTCTATAAATTGTCAAAAGATTTAATTGAAAACGAATTGCGGTGGTGGGATATTAAAGATAGATATTCTCATAATGACAAATTGTTTATCAATACTTATGACTTAATTGAAGTTGCTCCCGATCCTAATAAAGTTAGCTTAAAAATGTACACTGCTAGACGATTAGGGGAAAGACTTCAAGACTTGCCGTATGAGCCACACCAAATATTGACAGATGCAGAAATAGCTGTTGTTTACAATTACTGTATTAAAGACATTACGAATACGTATGGCTTAAAATGTGATTTACATACAGAAATTGATATGCGTAAATTCATGAGCCAACAATATGGTATGGATTTACGCTCACTTTCTGACGCTCAAATCGGTGAACGTGTTACTATTCAGCTTGTCGAAAAACGTCTAGGCAGACGACTACCACGACCTATGAATTATCGTGGGAAAATCTTACGGTATTTTTCTCCGCAATATATCAAGTTTTCCACAGACTTACTAACAAACGTGTTAGAAACTGTGAATAATGCTGAATATCTTGTGGATAAAGCAGGTAATCCAACAATCCCTGAAAGTGTAGCACAGCTTAAAATCCGAATTGGTACAACTGATTATAAGTTAGGGATAGGTGGCTTACATTCACAGGAAAAGGCACAGACTATTATTTGTGATGAAAATCACAGATTACGAGATGTTGACGTAGATAGCTTTTACCCACGAATAATTATTAACAATCGTTATGCCCCTAAATCAATCGGAGAACCGTTTTTAGAGGTGTACGAGCTTGAGCTTGTAAATCCTCGTCTTGAGCATAAAAGACTATCTAATGACCCGAATTTGACCCCTGCTGAACGTGCTGAACAGAAACAGTTGGCGAACAGTAAAAAAATTGTTATCAATGGATTATATGGCAAGCTCGGTAGCCAATATTCTAAAGTTTATGCCCCTGAATTGATGATTTCTGTTTGTTTAACAGGTCAACTTTCATTGTTAATGCTTATTGAGCGATTAGAATTAGCAGGAATTAAAGTTGTATCTGCAAATACAGACGGCATTGTAATGTATTATCATAAAGATCAATTAGATGTAGTTAATACTATTGTTCGTCAATGGGAGAAAGATTGCAACTTTACAACAGAAGATACTTTCTATCATGCTCTTTATTCAGCAAATGTCAATAGCTATATTGCTGTTAAATCTGATGAAAATTGTCAAATTATTAAAGGCACAAAACGCAAAGGTGGATTTGCTGACCATTGGTTTAGCGATGTTAATAATTTTAAACTTAAAATGACACCTGACTTTTTAATTTGTCGTAATGCAGTTGTTGACTATTTAACAAAAAGCGTGCCTATTGAAGAAACAATTAAAAATTGTACAGATGTTAGACAGTTTTTATCCGTTAGAGCAGTTAGAGGGGGTGGAGTATTTAAAGGTCGGAAATTCGGTCGTATTGCACGGTTCTATATTTCGACAGAAAGTCAAGATTGCCTACAATATGCTAAAAATGGCAATAAAGTGCCTAAGTCGGATAACGCTGAATTGTTGCTAGATTTACCGTCAACACTTCCAACCGATATAAATTACAATTATTATATTGACTATGCAGATCGTATGCTGTATGATATTGGCTACAAAGTCAAAAATCGAGTTGAGTGCTTATTTGATTGATTGGTTTTGTGTTTTTCATATAAAATTCCTTAGATAGTAAAAGGGCTAGTAAATTTTAACTAGCCCTCTTTTTTTATTTATAATCTTGTCAAATAATCAATATTTGATTGTTCAGGAAAAGCGTCATTTGTTATCCAAGTAATTACAGGCATACGCATATAATTAAGATCTTCTACTGGCAAACCCTCTTTGAAACGCAACTCAATATAATTGCTGTCTGCTATACTGCCAACATACACAACTGCAATATAATTTCCGTCATCATCATAAACAGGAAGCATAACAGGAGTAGCAGCTCTAAACCCAAATACTATTCCAGTACGAGTTATAATATCCATTCGTTTGGTATGGTTTTTTCGTACAAACTTAGGATCTTTAGTACCTCGAAAAGAAATTGTATCCCAACGCCCTTTACTAAACGAACATTCGACCGTATTGTTTACTCGTCTAAGCTGAACAGCCCCCTCTTTAACATTTACAGCAAAACGTCCTACTCGTTTAGAGCCAGTATCGCCCGAAACAACATTCCATTTCCCTTTTTGCTTCTGCCACAGATACGCACCAACACCTGCACCGTCTGTTGAGTTGTAGATAGTGCCGTTTGGCTCATTACCTTTAATCTTAGCGGGTACACCTCTTAATTCATCAGCAGTAGTTTCAGGTTTATCAGGTCGTCCAATTCCAACAATCATTGTATTTAATGAGCGTATATCTTCGCCAATAGCTTTTATGGTCTCAACAAGATTTCCGCTTGTTTTATCAGTCATAATTACTAATGAACTCCATTTTTAGCATTTGTGTAAACTGTCAATAGATCTAACGTAGCATTTGTTTCTAACGTTTCTAATCGAGTTTTAATACCGTTTAATGTTTCAGTTAAAGATTGAGCAACGGCATTGTCAGATACAATACTGTTGATTTTCTGTGCAATTTCAAATAAAGTGTCAAGATTTTCGGCTAATTCACCACCTTTTAACTTGTTTTCAAATTGTGTTAATTGTGCTTGTAATTGTTCAGCAGTAACTACATTAGTCGGAATAGTACCTAAACGTTGCAATATTTCTCGCAATTCTTTGTAATCTGCACCAACTTGTTTTGCAAACGCAATAATATTATCTTTAGCATTAACTGTCATTTTAGCCCCTTATGTTTTAGCTAGGTTGTAAATCAATAATAAGTTTGGTAAAATTAAATCATCACAAGCTTGTTCTTTCTTGCTTAATTTAACTTTGATTTTCGGCTGTTTTGTTTTCAACCGAACTTTAAATTTCTCACAGTTCATCAACTTTAGCTCGTTTAGGAATTTCTTTCGTAATTGAATGTTGTAATGTGAATGTACCTGTTACAATAGCTGTTATTTTATCGTCAATTAATGTGAATATATCATAGTCAGCAAGCTCCCATTTAGCATTAGCTGTATGTACATTTCTAATACTGACAACAATTACATTACCGTTTACTGCAATTTCACCTGTTCTTGTAGATAACTTGATTGTCTCGCCTTTGGACGGCTTAATCCACATTTCAAAAGGTGCATTGCTCAACCCATTGTAGGCTGTTTCTTCTTCATCATCATTAACAATCTCAAAGATAAAATCCTTGTCAGTGCCTTGATAATGATTCAAATCAATTTGTGTTATTTCGTCCATAGTTTTACAAGTATAAGGCGGTTAATCCAAACATTAAAATGCAAATAATTGCAACTGCAAAATTAATGCCAAATAATAATTTTTCCATTTTAAATCCTTAGATCAGAATGAGACCTTTTTCTTTTAAGTGATTATAAATTCGACTGCGAATAATGTCATCACTAGATTTACCCACATCATCTGCTGTAATAGGGGTATTTTTGATAGCTTCCATTTCTTCACCAGTAATGTATTTGTAATCAGAAATGATTGCTCGCCAATTTGTTAATTGCCCGTCCACTACATCGCCAACACCTAACGAATATTTGATTTGGATTTGATTACTGCTATCAAGCATAGCATATTCTTCAATAACCGTGTAAACAGGATTTTCAATTTTAGTGAATTGCATAATAATTAAACCTTTTCTTTTAATTTGCGATAAAGTGAATTAGGGCTAAATTTGTGTGGGTTAGCTAATCCGATAGCTCCTGCACACCATTCTGAACAAAAATATCTATGACTATCTTCGCCAATAGGTAATACAACCCCTATTGCACCTAGCATATCATATTTTAAGCCTTTTGTTTGCTTAAAATATAATCTTACTAAATCAGAATTAACATTGACTTTTACTAAATCCCACCGTTCTGTGGGCAAGGTCATCAGTTTTAACCGCACCCCACCGTCCATATTACTTGCTGAATAACACTCAAAGAGTAAATCCCCGTCTTTTTCAAAGTTAGGGATAACCACTTCACAATGGCTGTATTTGCCGTGTGTCGTCAATCGGATAATTTCATCAAATAATCGGAAGAAGAAATTTTTGATTGAATTAATTTTGCGTTTATGCTTGTAAAAAGCAATATATACATTTGCCATAATAACCTCATTATAAGCTACTTAGATCAAAAATTAATGCAGGAGAGCCAAACCAAGTCTCATTATTACTGATTTGTCTATCTTGAACTTCATAAGGTCTGTTAATAACTGTTTCATTAACCAAATTTCTATTTTTAATTTTAACTTGTAATACATTATCAAAAACCGAAAATGTTTGCCAAAAATGATCTACATATCCGCTAGTAGTATCACCAAAAATTATCGCAGGTAAAGCGACACCTATTTTTCTTACGTGATTAAATCTAAAATTACATTCAACCATTCCTGTTGAAAACATACTTTTAAAATAAACTTGATCGATTATTCTTACAAATTTATTCCGTGATGAAAATTGTCGTTCACGTGGGATATTTTTTACTTCAACACCATATTTTATACGCTCGTCAATAATAAAATCCCGATAATAACTATTATAAATATCGCTATAAGAAGCAGGATTATAATAAGTTGTTGCTGTATAAGTATTTATATTATCTTCGCAAATGTATAAAGGGGTATCAGTTATATCATATACCTTACCAATATTTCTAGTGTCGTGAATAATGTGCATACGTCTGCGTATTAACCCAGTATTTAAATCAGGTACAGTCTTTGAACTATTTACTTCATTTTGAATAATGAACAACATATTAGGTTGGTCTGATGAAAAGTTTGGAGTTTTTATACCGTACGTCATTATTGAAATCCTACTATAATTAACGCTTTTACTTTCCGATTATTACCATTTCTTCTAATTACTTGATAATACGCTGTTAAATTCATAGGTATTAATCTAAGATAAATTGTAATATCGTTACCGTTCCAATTTTTTAATTGATCTAAAATAGCTTTATGATTTAAAACGGAAGCCAAACTCTTACCTAAAACAACAGGTATAAAGTTAAAATTTAAACCATTATTTTTAAAATATAAAATTGTATCACGCTTTAATGTAAATTTAACAGTGGCGTGATCAGGTAATGTATTGGGGTTAAAGTTAAAGTCTATATCATTGAAATTAGGTAAAGCTCTGTCAGTATCAGGGGTTAATATAACCCCATTATTATATTTAGAAAAATGTACTTCTGAACTTTTATTATAAACTTTAAAGCCGTAATTAGGCATACGCTTTGCTCCAACCTTGATTTAGATCAATAGATTCAGGATCAGTAGATTTATAGACTTGTGCTTTCAAGACTTCGGCATTTCGATAGTCATGATCTACTTTGGCTTTTAGAGCTTCGACTAATAGTTTAAATGTATCTAAGTCAAATTGCACCCAATCATTTTCAATCGTTTTCCATTGTCTAGGCTCAAAACTACCTAGCACGACCATTACCCCCATTCCGTCATATTCTTGTCGGGCAATCTGGTCTGTGTGAAAATGGCGAACTCGACCGTCAGCCAACGTAACTTCAACACCTGTACGTGTCGCCTCAATGCGTTTCTGCTTAATGGTTTCCCACAATTCAGCACGTTTTTTATCTAGGTTAGCATTGACTAATTCGTCATCAATTTCCCATTCATGCTTTTCTTCATTCCATTTATGGTTTTCACTCGGTTGTTTTCCGCTACACCCGACTGTATATTTGTCAATACGCCAAAAATGACCTTTATCATACAAAGTTTCTTCAATCTTTGCTCGTTCTTGCTCTGTGATAAGACATGTTTCATCTGTAATCTCCTCTTTGCGGTTGATTACAGAAATTAGTTGTTGATCTAATAAAAATACTTGCATTTTGATTTCTCCTCAATTACTCAAAGTTATTAAAAGGGGTAGCAGGTTCTTCAACTGCCCATACTTGCGAAATATGGTCTAATTCATAATCGCATTTAATTTGTTTATGGTAAAAAGGCGAACCCTCAACAGATGTTAAAGCTCGCATAGCAAATAAGCTAGGATCTACGCTAAATCGTGGGCTGTCATTTACTGTCAAAAAGCTAACTAAACTTGCACCTTTTTGTAAAAAACTCTCTTTGTTTTCCCAACTCGCTAACTCTATTACAGTTGATTTGTTAATGTAATCAACCGTAATACGAGCTACGATATGCCACGCACAAATTGGTTTCTCAACAAAAGATTTATTAATAGCTATTGGATCATCAATGTAATACATTAAAATTTACCTACTCTCACTACTTCGTTTACACCCTCATAAACGTGTAAAGCCCGTGTTATACTTGATAATTCTATACCACCAGAACTATCTCGGCTAATTAATCTAAAACCACCGTTAGACTGTATTTCAAACAGTGTACCATTAGTTCCGTCAAAACTACCAATTCTTAATGAACCTGCTGTAATAGAACCTAAATTAGCACTAATTGCACTTAAACTACCTACATTAAGTTTGTCAGTAGTGATTGATCTTGCAACAAGTTTATTACCTGAAATCGTATTACCTGCAATTTTATCACCAGTAATAGATCCTGCAACTAATTTATCAGCATGTACTGTGCCAGTTTTCAACAATCCACCGTGAATAGAGGTTAAACCTGCGTTTACCCACGCACTAGGCTCTTTTGAATATTCAGTTGCTTCTTCAAGCATTGGTCTTGCTACATAGCAATCAGGACGATCTTTTTCTACCACGCCACCAACTCTGAAACGTAATGAAACACAGCCAGTTTCAGGTGCTTTAAATTTCACAAAGTAACGGCTCATTCCTGCAACAGTTTTTTCAGCAGAACCAACCTTATAAGGGGTTCTAATATATCCAATTTCACCTTGATATTGTGTGCCATCACTACTGTATTTTTCAACAAGTATTCCTGCCACTGGAAATCCGTAAGGGTTTGCATAAACACTGAAAATGTACCATTGCCCTGCGTTTACTTTAACAACGGTGTAGAATGGATCACCATACCCAAAATCTCTGCCTTTTACCGCACTGGTATTCATTACAAGTACATTTTCACCTTGCAACGTATCATTTGCGTGCCACGCTCTACCTGTTAATGAATTACGGTATTCAACATGCACATTACCGTTACTACCCCAATACGCACCAGTACCCCAATTCTCACCATTGTTTGCAAAAATAGGGTTATATAGCAAATTACCGCCTAAACCGACTGCTAATTTATCTGTGCTGACCTCACCACTGGCAATATGATTTGCTCGGATTGCACCAGTCTGAATTTTAGCACTGTTGATTGAGTTAGCTTGAATTTTGTCAGCACCAACTGCATTAGCTTGAATTGCATTTGCTCCTACACTATTAGCCTGTAATTGTGTTGCACCTACACTATTCGCTTGCAAGTGATTTGCACCAATCGCACCTGTCTGAATAATGTTTGCACCGATACTATTAGCTTGAAACAGATTTGCTCCAATAGTGCCACTCAATTTACTTGTAGGGATATTCGGGATTTGAGCAATAGATAATGCACCCCTAATCTGATTTGCTTGTAACTGACCTGTGATTTTTGAGCTAGGAATTTCTGCAAGCTGATCGGGAGTGATTTTACCTTTAATAGCACTTGCTAATAGCTCCGTTGCACCACTCTGATACATAGATCCATTCCAAGTATAGAGTTTGCCGTCTGCTTCGTTATATACCTGTTTATGCCCTCTGTATTGAGCAGGATTACCAATATCATCAACTGTTAAAGTCAAATCAAGTTTTCGTGCAGGAAGCCCAACAGTGAGTACATCATTAATAATTTTAGCTTGTAGTTGTTTAATATCATCTAAGCTATCAGCAGAAGTAGCTTGTATGCCTACTGTTTGACCGAATGAACCTACATTCACACCCCGAACGTGGCGTAACCAAAAATACCAAGTTTCGTTACCCTCACATTCAAACGTGTACATCAAGCCGTTTAATTTTGTGATACGTCTAGCCGTTGATAAGTCATTTGTTTTGCTCGCCCAAATTTCTGTGTCAGTAATGTCATCTACGTAATCCCAAGTTAAATAGATACAGCCTAAACCACCTGTCGCACTCGCATTAGCTACAACTGGCGGTCTGTCAATTTTAAACGTTTTAATGTATTCGCTTAATAATTGATTTTTATCATTATAAGCCAAGATGTGAGCTTCATAAGTTCCGTTTTCTAAATCGTCAAGTTTAATATCAGGTGTTTTTAAACCTTTTTCAATATAGATTAATGCACCGTCTTTTAAAAGTTTCACAGTATAACTTGCAATGTTGTTAGAGCTTAAAACATTGAAAGAACCATTTACTTTGCCATTGATTGTTAAGCTACGCCCATTATAATTAATTTCTGCGTCAACAACATCACCGTAAATAGTTTGAGGTTTAGGGTCAAAGTGAGTGCCATTAACAACAATATCCTCTTTTTCAGGAACGTGCTGTAAAGCAGTAATAGTGTAGGTTTTACCGTCAGCATTATCATTTTCTTTAATAGATATTGCACGATATAACCCAGTTGTAATACGTTTCGTTGATAAGCCCCATACGGTAAGTTCAGGTATTCCGTCTAAATTCTTACCAACTGTTGCAATATTAGTCTTTTTATCAAAACTGACAATTTTTACGTTTTCTGTAAACCCTTTTGCCGACACATAGGATAAATAGCTGTTGTCGTCAATTTCAATAGGTCTGTCAAGTGTTAATTGTGTGCCATTTACTGCTAATACACGACCGCCCACATTTACGCCTGCATATTGGCTGTCAGCAACTTCAATCACGTCATAAGGCAAGTGCATTACACCTTCTTGACCTACGGTAAATGTGATAGTTTCAGTTTCAAGTCTTTCCGTTTCTAAAATCCAACGTCCTGTACGATAAGCTTGACCTCTTGATGTACAACCAAAAGCTGTAATTTTTTTAACATTCTCACCATAACGAGCTACTGCAACATCATCACTAACGCTCTCAACCTTTTTCTCGTAAAAGTCGCTTGCGTCAATGTATTCAACTTGAATTGTGTTGTGTCTTGCTTTTCGAGCCGAACGTTGACGAGTAAAACCGCCAATCGTATTTGCATTATTGTACGTCCATACAGGATCAGCCTTTCGGTCTTGAATTGCAGTCAAGGCTTGACCGTTCCACACTGGCATTGCTCGAAAAATTGAACAAATATCATTGATTAAATCATAGGCTTTACGCTGATCTGTAATCCAAATATTACAGGTCATTCGAGGTTCTTTACCACCAAATCCGTCAGGTACTAATTCATCACAATAACGACCGATTGCATATAATTGCCATTTGTCAATATTAAAATCTTGCAAACGTTTTCCCATACCGTAACGGGTATTAGTAACTAAGTCATAAAATACCCAAGCAGGGTTGTTAGTCCATGCTAATTTAAACGAACCGTCCCAAAAGTCGGAAGTGTAGGTATGTGTTTCAGGATTGTAATTGCTCGGTACTTTGATAATTAAACCGTTAATTTCGTAGTTTCGAGTTGGAATATTGCCAAAATAATCACTGTCAATTTTAATACCAACTAAAGCTGTATTCGGATAAGCGAATTGTTTGTCAATAATTTCTGTATAACTCGCCCAAAAGCAATTATTTTGTAATTTATTTGTTGAACTGTCAGGCTCAACACGGCTTACACGGATAGAAAAAGGGGCGTTAGGAACAGTCATATCAAACATTTCTCGATAAGTATTAGAATACTTACCATTGAATGTATATGTGCGACTTCCAACAACACTATTATCTTTTAAGACTTCAACAAGCATTGATACGGAAGTTGGATTAGTATCTCCGTTATCTTCCTGCACCATTAATCGTTCAACACCTAACGTCATACGAATACGATTAACATTAACGTCAGTAACAGTTTTAATAATTGGCTTATTTTTTAAAACTTTAGTGCCTACATTAATTTCTTTCTCAACGGAATTAAATTCTCGCAATACGTCTTGATCTTGTGTCCCTGCATTAGCATATACTGATACGTTTTTAAAGTTAAACGAACCGTCAGCATTAGCTAAAGGGGTCTTGTCGAGATATACAGATTTCATATCATCAACAAGACCCTCAATTTCGCCCTCTGAAATAACTTCGAGCATACGCAAGATCTGAAAACTACGTCCTGTTTCTTTTGCTTCAACAGGAGTATGCGAACTACCGCCTTTCTTTTTACCGCCCATAATAAATCCTATCTTCTACGTTTTAAGCCAAATCTACCAACTTTATTAGTAACTTCTTCATTAGGTCTATATAATTCAACGCTGACTGTTTCAACACCTTTACCAATAATAAGAGAGCCTACGAGAATACGTCCATAAGCTAAAGGAACTGGTCTGCCTTGAGCCACTAAATTTTGTAGGTTCGAGAAAGCCGTTGATTGTTTTTTCTCTGTTTCATCACGTTTAGGTAGATCAACAGGGGGAACTTTCGTTAGCATTTGAGCCACACCGCCTGCCATTAAAGCTACCCCAAGCATACCGACTGGCACACCTGCACCACCTAGCCAAGAAGTACCGAAACCAACGACAGCTAATACTGCACCTGCCACAAATTGGACTGCACCGCCCGATCCACCAATAACAGGGATAACGTGCAATGTGTCTCCGTCAACAAGTTCTGCTAACACATCTTCTCTAAGAGTTGGTGTTGTAAAATAACGTTGACCTAATTTGACTTTAAAAAATTTATGTTGTTGAATAGCTTTACGCAATCCATTAATTTGACAATACAATGCGTTCAACGCTTCTGCTGAATTTGTAACGTCAATTAATTTAAATTCATTTCCAAATTTTCTAAGATTGCCGTAAAGTTTAACTGTGATTTCCATTTATACCGCCAAATAGAGTGTGCATTTTTTAACCAATAGCCACCTAAAATATCTCGCTTACTTAATCTGTCAATCGAATGATGAATAAATAATTGATTACCAATATATACGCCTGCATGGTTAGGAATTTCAGATCCGATAGTAAATAAAATTACATCTCCGATTTCAAGATTGTCAACTTTTTCAAAACCATATTCGGGTAATCTGTCAACATATAAATTCATTCCCTGTTCATACCAGTCATCAGGATATTTGAATTCAGGTAAATGATCTGAACCTGCAAGCATATAACAATCTCTAAAAAGATTATAGCAATCTTGTTTATTAAATTCAAATGGACGACCTAATAATGGGGGAATAAGGCGGTATGTAGTAACATTATTATCACACACTAACACCCAATCCAAATCTAATAATCGTTGGTTCTGCATATCATACTTCGACAAATAATTTCGTCCATTTGTATGCGAATGAACAATAGCAACAACATTATAATCAATTAAAACAGAACTATCTAATTCAAATAGTTCTGTTGGATTATCTGACAAATTATCACATTGTCTAAATTTGACAACATTATTTTCATCTAAAAATAAGATACCGCACATTTCTTTCGGAAATTCTTTTTTAGCGGTATCTATTAAAATTTGTTTTAATTCTTGCGTAATCATTTGTTAGCCTACAATTTATCAATCGCAATATATGCACCAAAGTTTCTTGTGTTGTTTCGCATTGCACACCCTGTCAAACATTTTGAGCATTTGTCTTTTTTCGGGTCAGCCGTTGGTTGATCTTTCTCGTCTGCTACCGCTCCACCAGTATAGCCACATTCAGGGCTACGGTAGATAAATTGGCAAGTATTCGCCATCATCATTCGAGCAGGCAATAGCAAGCCGTCTAATTCTGTCGGAACAGCTAATTTGAAACGAACAACCTCAACGGATAAGCTCTCAACTTGTTCGATAACATAATAATTGACAATTTCGTTATTTACATTATGTTTCGGATTGCTATTATTAGCAAAATTAACAGGGTCTAAATTATTAGCATAAACTTGTCGTCTGCAAACAACTGCACCTAAACAATCATCAAATTCATTGACTAAACCTGTAATCAAACCGAATAAATTAGAAATGGTTAAAGTCGGGCGATTACTTGTACCTTTGACGGTGTTCTCAAAACCTGATCCTTTAATCGGGTATGGTTGATACGTCTGCCCTTTCCATACAACACTTTCGCCTTTCTCATTGACCCCATTGTGTAGGCGATACATAATGCCTTGCGTACCTCGCACGGAAGTTAATCGTGTCAAGTCAATATCCCACAATTCTAGCAAAGCGTCTTGCTCTAATTTGGCAAGCTCTAATTTCATTCCCGCAGGTAGTTCTAACGCCATTATAAAGTTTCCTTAAATGTCATTGATATTTCAATTACACCGTTATTATAAACTGGCGACCATTCTTCGCAATATACTTTGATAGGTTTATTATCAGGATATAAGTATGAAGTCCAATTAAAGGCTTTATATCCCTCTTGTCGTTCAAGAAAATCTGTTACGGCTTTACTATCTCCGTCAACAATAATTCTTCCGTATTTATTGAAATACGTACCTCTGAATGTAACGTTGAATGTACGTTTTAAATTTTTGATACCTTTCTTAGTTCGTTGTTCATACCCGTCATCAAATTGTACTCTGTTGATTTTCGCTGTAACAGTTTCACTAACCCCTGCCTGTACTGGGTAATTAAATGTTTCTATTGTCATGCTAATAATCCCCCTGCGTCTCGTTTTTCATTTGCCAATACTTCATAAATAACGGCTTGTGTTTGTTCTCTAAATTGAGCTAGTGTGTTAGCGTCAAGTTTGCCGTCTCCATTAATCGTTACATTTTGAGTAACGTGTACGACATTTCCACCGCCTGTACCAGTAACATCTTTATTGCTGAATACTCGACCGTTATCACCTGCGATCATGTATTGACGACCACTATTAGAACGGTAGATTTCAGGTGCATTGCCCTCACCAACTTGATAGAGAGAACCTGCATTTACCGCACCACCGTTTCTACGTTTACCTGCCAATCCGATTAACATAGGAATTGCTAAAAATGCACCCATTAAGGCGGTCATACCTGCACCAACACTCGCCCCTTGTGTCGCAACGGCTGTTGCAGTTGCAGCAGGGGTCATAGCTGACGTAATTGTTGCACCACTTGCTACGGCTTGAGCTGTTGCTACCTGTTGATTCGATGTGCCGATTGCTAACATAGTTGCTTGCTCGGTAGCCCAACGTACACCCATTTTAACGAATGAATTTACCACTTCGTTTAAGATAGTGTTAGCGAGACCTCGCATTGCGTCAGCAATACTACTTGTTCCCATAATAACGCTTGTAATTGCACTGGTTGCACTTTGTTCAAAAGAAGTGATTGTATTGCCAAGAACTTCCCACATACCGCCCATATTTTGCATATTATCAAGATACTGTTTGAATAAATCGTCATTTTCTTGTCGTCTCAAGGCATTACGAGCTTGCTCTTTTTCTTGATCCGAAATTCGCATTTGATCGATAGCTTCATAATGTAGGCGATATTGTTCGGTAACGCTTGTAATACCTTGATCTATGGTTGCAGTTGCACCCATACCACTTAACATTTTATCATTTGCAATACGTCTATCAGGTTCACTAATATCAGCTTTACTTAAAGCGTCAAGTTTTAATCGTTGTTGCTCACGTTGACGAGCTAAACTACTTTCTTCAATACTATTGATTTCTTTAGCTAATTCTTTTTCACGTTCAACAGCGTCAATCTTGCTCTTAATTGCTGACATTTCTTGATCTGTCAAGTTAATGCCTTTTTGTTGTAACTCTAAGCGTAATGCGTAAAGAGAGTTATATTTGCTATAATTTTGATAGCCCTCTTTCAACAACATTAACTCATTATCAAGTTTGCCTACATATTGCTCTTGTTTCTCAATCGCTTTTTGACGTTCATCTTCACGGTGTTTCGCTTCTTTTTGTGCGTCTTTAGCTTGTTTACGAGCATTACGTTCGGCTTCTGCGTCAGCTTTTCTGCGAGCTTCAACGGCTTGTTGAGCTTCAAGGCGTTTATTTACTAAATCATTCCCCTCGGCTGTCAAATTACCGTCTTTATCAGTAAATTTTTCGTTTGACAAATCTTTCGATAATTGCTTACGAATTTCCATTCGTTTTTGTTCAGTTGAACTTGCTTTCGCATAAGCATTTAGCCACTCGGTTTCTTTTTCAATCCGAGTTTTTGTTTCTTCGGCAACTTTATCTACTGTTTTTTGTCCTGCTTCATTAATAGCAGGGCTTAGATTAGCTGACATGCCAAGTAGCAAACGTAGCTGTGAACGTAAATCAGCAACAGATTGTGTCAATTTTTCATATTTAACTTTACTATCTTCAACAATTCTTTGTTGTGCTTTTAATTCTTCATTTGCTTCAATATCAGATTGTTTTTTACCGTCAATCGCTTTTTTAGCATTGTCGATTTTTTCAATTTGTTGTTCCATGTTATATAACGTTGATTTCATTAACTCAACATTATTTTCGTTGGCTTTTTCTAAATCTCGTGTTGTATTTGCTTGTTCAGCTTGCAAGTCGATTAACTGTTTTTGAGCGTCTGCTTGTTTACGCAATGCCATTTCATTTAATTCGACACCGCTCGCCATAATAGCGTAATCTTTTTCGGTAAATTGTTTACTTCTAAAACGCTCTAAAGTTGCAGTTGCGTCATCATATACTTTCTGTTGTTCAGAAATTTTGACATTTAAATCTGCAATTTTCTTTTCAGTATCAGAAATTGTAGATTTGTTTTTCTCCATTGCTTGATTTAATAACGCATTTTCTTGTGTCAATTTAGTGTATGACATAAGTTGCATTTGTGTATTAATATCTTTTAATCGAGCAATGTAATCGTCAACTTTTGCTTTATCTTGATCGTAGCTAGGGAATAAACTTTTACCTAAACCTGTATCAAACAGATAATCCATTCCGATAGCTAATGCACTTACACCTGCAATTAGCCACCCAATAGGTGTCGCACTGACAACAGCATTAAACGTACCCACAATACCAGTTGATACAGCATACGCATTTCTAACAGCCGTAACAGCAGTAATAAGGGAATTTAATGTTTTCAACCCTGTACTAAACGCAACAGCCACACCAAACGCAACTGCAACTTTGGTAGCCAATTCTAAGTTATTCGCAATATATTTAATTGCATTACCAAATGTTTCGGCTAATCCTGTATCTTTAAACATAGCACCGAAATATGTTTGTGCTTCTGTTTGTAGATTTTGTAATTGCATTGAAACGGTAGGTGTCAACTTAGCAAATCTCTGATCTATTGCTTCTGCACTTTCTAAGAAAGTCTGCTTCATTATCTCGCCTGTGATCTTACCCTGTGGAGCTAATTTTAATAATTCCCCACGAGTAACACCTAATTTGCGAGCCAATGCGTCAGCCATTAAAGGCATGGTTTCCATTACGGTGCGGAATTCGTCCCCGTCCAATTTGCCTTTGTTAAATGCTTGTGAGATTTGGAGTAGAGCAGAGCTTGCTTCGGCTGATGTTAGACCTGCCAATGCAATCGTTTTAGACAATGTTTGCGTGATCTGCATTGCTTCAGAAGCACTACCACCAGTTTGTTTCAACGCCATATCTAAACGAACGTATAACTGTGTTGTGCTTTGTAAATCGCTGTAACTGCTCTTAGCAATGTCAGTTAAACTAGCCAAACGATTTCGAGCGTCATCTGCACTTTTTGTTACCAATGTCAATTTATTAATCATAGACTGATATTGGTCGCCAAGTTGAGCAATGCCAATTAAGGCTGTATTTGCACCCCACAATGCAAACATTGTGCCTGCAAGTTGACGTATTCCGATATTTTGTTGAGAGGAAGCCTGTGAGGTGCGTTGTAATTGTTGTTCGAGACGAGCTTGTTCACGTTGTAGGCGAATTGTTGCAGTGATAGCTTGAGTGGACGCAATTTGTGAGCGAATTTGAGCAGTATTTGCCCGTGCTTGAGCGTTAGCTAAATTGTTAGCAGAAATAGCACCTTGATTTTGAGCGTTAGATAAGGCTTGTTGTTCACGTTGTAAACGAACAGTCAAAATTGAAGATTTTGTTTGCTCTTGCTGTAATTTAGTTTGAGCAATTTGTAATTTTGTAGCCTGTAATGCAGTTTGCGAAAAACTACCGTTTAATTGAGACGATACTTGTGCCAGTTGTCGCATTTGACTAGCTAAACCATTAAAATTAGTTCGTCCTAAACTGGTAATAGCGTTTGAAAATCCGTTAATGTTACGAGATGAAAGACTACTAACCGCATTTTTCAATACGTTTAATTGATTAGCTGTTGTTACACTAGCAATACCAATAGCTTTAATCTTCTGTTCAATTTTACCGTCAACTTTATCTTCAACATTGACGCTTGCTTGAATTTGTGTCATAGTCTTTCTCTTTTCATTTGCTCAACTGCGTCTGCCACACAACGCTGAATATAGTGTCGTTCTGCTTGCGTAGAGTACCCCATATTCAACAACTCAATGTAATCCACATTATTAGTAATATACACTATTTCACCAACTTTCGCACGTTGAATTATTGCTCCCCCAAGAGACATTGTTACACCTGCTGAAATACCTTGTGTTGAGCCATTAACGCCTATTCTATGGGCTTCAATTTTACGATCTTTTTTCTTACTTAAACCCACAATCCAGTTTGAAAGTGCGGTCGAGGTATCTACTGGCGTTCTTTCAACTAACAGTAAAAGAATTGTTTTTGCAAAGTTTATCTTAAAACGGTTGACCCGTTTTTTAATATCATTGTCAAAACGTTTTAATTGTGAGTTTAAAGTTTTCATTATTTAGCCTTATCGTTGTAATGTTTAACAACAACCATATCTAACGCACGAATAATTGATACAAAATCGTACATTTCTTCATAGGTTTTATATGCCAAGAATTTAGCATACTCAATAATTTTAGTAATAGGTATTGGAGATATATTGAACCCTACTTGACGTTCGCTCTCTAGAATAAAAAAAGCTTGCAAATAAAAATGCAAGCTTTCGTCAATTAGTTCAGGTTTATTCCGAATAAAATCAGGTAATTCTTCCCCGTTTTTTAACGCTTGCTGTAAAACCGCATTGTCAGAATTACCATGTTTAAGTTCGTACTCCAATACCTCTATGAGTTTTTTGTTGCAGTCTCAACACTGTCTAAACCGTAATTTTCACGGTTAAGCGAGAATGTAAACAATTCATTTACTAAATCAGGTAAATCACCTAATAAAGCAAGTGCGTTTTCTTTTGAGAATGGCAATTCGTTACCGTCTTTGTCAACAATATTGTTCCAACCAGTAATCAAGTGTTCAATGAAAACACGACTACGAGCTTCTTCTTGCTCACTTTCACTGGCATTTGCCATTTTTAAGCTAACTTCGGCTTGAGCTTTTGTATGTTCAACGTTACGCACCGTCCAACGTGCAACGTTGATATAAGTGTCGCTGTCCTTGTCAATGTAAAACGGCACACCTGCTTGTTCTTTGTTACGATCAGAACCATATTTAGCGTAAAGATTAATTTTAGTCATTTTAAGCACCTTATTTAAGTTAAAGTTAAAACAGTCAGACAAAATCATCTGACTGTTTCATTATAAATTACATTGCAACTTTAGGCAATACTGGGAAATTGACATACATCATTGTGTAGCCAAATTTATTCTCCGCACCGCTTGCTTCTAATTCCAATGTAATTGGATTGTCTTTTTCAACATTCAACGTACCACCGCCTAAACCGACTAATGGAATGTCGAAAATAAACCCTTTTTGTTTTGTGGCAAATAGCTCATATAAGCCCACATCTGCGTTTTTACGCACAGCGTCAATAGCTTGAACAGTGGTAAAGTACGCAGTGATTTTACCGCTTACTTCAAAGTTACCTGCTGATACATCAATCGCACCGAAAGTTCCTAACGCTTTATTTTCAGATAAATTGTTATTTACTTCAACTGACGCTTCGGTAACGTAGGCGAATAATGGAGTTGAGGTTGAGTTAGTGTCATCAACTAAAGATAAACGAATAGATCGAATATCGCTAGTTGTGTTGATACCGCTTTCACCTAAAGAAGCTGTCAATTTACCGTCTGACAATAATGCACCTGTACGGTATTCATTATTGGTTGCAGTAAAGCTCAAATCAGCTTTCAACATTTCGCCTTGTTTAGCTTCAAGTGAAAATTCACCTAATACTGCACCGCTAATATATTCAGCTTGTTTTTGATTGGTTGACAAATCTTTTCCGAGTGTACGCTCAAAACAATATGATTTGCGTTTAATCAAATCTGTAGTACGTTCGTTTTTCAACACTGTACCCATGAAGATTTTGATTGTTTTGCTTGCACCTGCGTCAGCCGATAGACCTGTTTTAAATGTACCGTTGTCAAAAGTTAATTTCTTAGCTTCAATTTTTGATACACGAGCATAAAACGCCCCTGCTGTGTCAAAACGTTCGTTCGGGTTATCACCGCCAACAAAGATCCATTCTCCCTCAACTAAACCAAGAGCGGTAAAGTCCCCTGCCGTTGCAGTTAAAGAATAAATATTGCTTGCTGACGCAAATTTAATATCACCACTTGCACCAGTAAACTGATAATTAGTTTTAGTGCGAGTATCGGCAAAAAATACGCCCTCTAATAACTGATTTAAGTTGTTTTGAGTAAAGTCGATATTAAAACCGCCTTTAACACTCAAATCAGTAACAACACCTTTTTGGTTTTGACGGGAAATGGAAAGTGGGGTACGTTGTGTTGTACTTAACTCTCCCCCGAAATCAGAAAAGCTGTTAGGTTCAAGTGCCTGCCATTTTGGAGTGTTAGATAACTGACCTAAACATTCCTCAACGGCATAATTTAAACCAACAACATTACTGTCAATCTTTTTAGTTTCGCAAGTTGCCATAATGCTATCCTTTTTATTTACACAATTTCGTCAAACTCATAGCTAAATGTTAAGTCATAACGATAGCTATTGTTTTCCATACTGTACGGACTTGCTGTAATATGGCGAACCCACAAACAGTCAAACCGTTTTTGGCGTAATGCGTTTTTCAACTCTTGAGCAATCAGCTCCATTTTGGAGTACCCATTTGGAATTGATCGTGCCATAAAGAAGTTGATAGCGTAAACACCCTCGCTAGTATAACGCACTTTACCTAAATCTTCTACATCAACCGCTAAAGTATCTTGATCTTCTCTAATAATTCTTCTATTGAAATAAATTCTCAATTTCTGATTGAAATTATCAGGAAGTACATTACTATGGAAGTCAAATTCAGCGTCAACTTGTTTTTCTTTACAAATCTCTTTTAATTTGCTATAAAGAAATTTATTCAATTCGTCAACAACATTAACTGCTTTCATTATTTAAGCTCCAATTTGTATAACACATCTTTCCCGTTAGGGTTTATTCTAATAACAGATTGAATTGAATATGTTACACCTTTCACGGTAAAAGTATCATTAATAGTTGGAACAAAATTACTGTGTGGCATATAAGCAACATAGTTATTGTCAACCATTGCTCGTTCGCCTTGTAATCTAAAAGTTTCTCTTGAATATTTTGGAGACGGTAATACAATAATGTCAACTAAAACAGTTTTTGTTTCAAATTCATTATTCCAACTTTCTTCTGTTTTAACTTGACGATAATATTTTGCTTTATTATAACCGTATTTCTTGATTAAACGGGTTGCTGTTTGTGATAAACGATCATAGATGTCTGCCATATCATCTACCCACACTTAATATAGAACCGTTATTTACTAGGTACTGGTTGAGATAACGTTCAACCATAGGAAACTTACCGAACAATACTTCGGTCAACATATCTTCGGAATATTGCACCTCTAATACGTCAATTTTTTCCTTTTTGATAATATCATCTTTTGATACGTTGACTGGCAAAAGACTAAACCCTAAACTTTGAGCTTCAACTGCATAAAACAACGCCTTTTTCAAATTACGCATATCGTAAAGGTGCGGATTACCCGAACACGAATTTAATTGTTGACGTGGGAAAGCTAATGCTTGTTCAGGGTTTAGTCTTTTACCAACCATTCTATTTTCAAGACTATCAATAAAATTAGTTGCTCTGACTAAATAAATGGCTACTTGTTCATCTTCAACATCTTCGACTTCCATTCCGTTTAATTTCGCAAATTGACGGAAATCATCAACACTAGCATAAACGTTAGCGTCAACTAAACCTGTGTTATCTTCAACAATCAATGTAGCCATTTTATTACCTATTACTTGTTTTTTGGTGGCACTGGTGGTGTACCAAATGCGTTTGTAGCTTTAGGCTGTTCTTCCTCAACCGTATCAGCTTCTTTATTCGCTTCTTTGTCATCTTCAACGTTATCTGTTGGTGGCACTGGTGGTTCAGGTGGATTACCGCCTACGTTTTCACCTGTACCTGCTAAATATTCTTCATATTTGGCAATCACTGTATCAGGATCAGGTAGATGTTTCAAGTGTTCAGGCACAACACCTGTAACAGCGTCAACGATCAAACTTTCCTGTGGAGTATATGTCTCGGCATTGAGAATTACACAAGGAAAACGTGCTAAATCGTTGATAACACTTGTTTCTTCTTTTGTAGGTAAATTACCTGCACAGAAGATAGCAATAATTGGTTTATTCATATTTGCACCTATTAAAAATAGGCGGTTGTTACACCGCCATTAAGTTATGCTTTTGCGTTAGCAATGATTACACCAGTTTCGTCTTTCACATTGTTGGAAATACGTTCCCAGTTAGCTGCTGTTGTAATAGCCCCATAAGAAAGACCGTTCATTGTGTCAGTTGTTTTGTAACGATAGTTAGCAACTTTCAATGTTGAAGTCCATTCTGCTTGGAAGCGTTTACCCAAGTTTTCTTTACCTGTGATTGGCACGATTTCTGATACAAAATCTTCTTCGTAGCCCACAAATGCAGAGTTCTTTTTAAGACCAAGAACATAGTTAGCTTGAGTAGATACAAGCGACTTGTTATCAGTAATTAAGAATGTTTGACCTAATGCGTTACGCATAATAGTAATACCGCCAAAGTCGAATAAACGTTCAGCATTTTTGAACGTGGTTTCAACTAAGTCAAAATATTGGCTTGAGTGCATTACAAACAATTCGATTGAATTGTATTGGTCTCCCATAGGCTTAACTGCTTTAATTAAGTCTAAATGAGATAATTTAGCAGTGTTAGGGATTGTTGATTTGACGGCACTGTTTGAATTTAAACAAGTTACCAACGCACCGATTGCTACTTCTGCCATATATTTTGTAGTTTGGTCTGCCATTGCACGACCGATTTTCACACCTGCTAATTCAGGGTTTTGTTTCACCCAGTTAAATTCAGCATGCGTCCATTCGATCGGGTGCATACCTAAACCCATTTTGACGGCATTATCTTTAACACGGCTAAAGCCTTTAGCGGTTAAAGCATTGTCTGCATAAGGATTACGAGATTTGATTAAATCTTGACCTAAAATAAGATCCATAGATTGTTCAAAATCGCCTAAAATTGATTTTGTGCCAAGTACAATCGCACCTTTTGAACTGCCGTTAAATACTTGCACATTTTCTTTGATAAGTTCTTGACCTGTACCATACACTGTACGTTCAAAAACTTCTAATGCTGTTAATGACATAAGTCATAACTCCTATTCGTCTGAACCGTATTTTGCCTTAGCAATTTGTGCCAATTCAAGATCGCTCATTTCACCAAGACGTTTTGTTTTGTCTGTCGGAGTACCACTCGGACTGTTAGCACCTGCTTTAGCACCGCCATTCGCAGAAGTTGCTTTAATGATAGCACTAAATTCTTTGTTGTCAACAAAAGATTTTTTCAATTCATCTACTGTTAATGCTGAACGCTGACCGTTTTCATCTAAAACAACTAATTTAGGGCTGTCGCCAGTTAAATCTGCACCTAAACGACTGCGGATATGTGGAGCAATTAACGCAGGAGACGTTGAGATTTCGTTAGATATCGCACTTACTGCACTTTCAACAAGAGATTTAGTTACATAGCCGTTATGTTTTTCTTCTAAACCTTTATAATCTGCTTCAAGTTTAGTGTATTTTTCCGTCCACGATTTTTCAATCGCTTCAACGTCTTTATCACCTTTTGCTTTTTCGTATTCTTCTTGAGCTTTTTTCTTAGCACGTTCTTCCGCTTTACGGATACGTTCTTCTTCTTGTGCCTTGTAATCGTCAAGCTCTTTTTTCAAACTGGCTTTTTCAGCTTTTAATGTTTCAAAACCAGTATCTTCTAAGTCTAAGACAAATTCGTCTCCGACTTTTGTGTAAAGTTCTTGCAATTCTTTTGTCAACTGTTCTAATTCACTTTGACTAATTTTGCGTTTTAGTTTCATTTTTCGCACCTGTTGTTTGTTTGGTTGGATTTAATACAGATTGTTGTTTAACTAATTCAATCTGCTCTTGTTGTGCTTTTGCACGTTCTTTGTCAATTTCTTTTTGAGCTACTTCATTTTCCTGTGTAGCACTACCGCCACGTTTTAAACACTCACGCATTTCGGTAAATGAAATTGCTCCTTGTTTCCAAGCATTGATAAAGAAATTCTGTTCATCTGAACCAACACGATTATACTCAAAGTCAGTGTTTAATTCAAATTCAACGTTATTATCATCTAGCCCACATAAACGGTGTGCTACTTTTAACGCTTTAGTATAAGCGTCAGATACATTGTCAGCACAATTTGCTAGAATTGAACCTTGAGACGGATTCTCAACTTTAACTTGATACGCAGTTTTTGCAACGTTATCACTATCTAAAAACTTCGCACCAAACGCACTCATTTGCTTTTCTTTCTTCTCCATGCTTTCTGCTAAACCGCTATCTGCTTTAGCTTGAAGAAGCCCTGCTGTACCACCATTCTTTAAATTGATTGCATTTTCCGAACCCAACTTGATTGCAGGGGTTTCGTTAGATCCAACAACTTTAGATTCATTGCCAACAAGTCCACTGACAAATAGTGTGGCTTGACCTGCAATAAACATTGTATTTTCGTAATCAGCACTATTGCGGTAATGTGCAATATTTAAACTTGCTAAATCATACAATATCGGATTGTCAGGATAAGGGTTATTGTTTTCCATTCCGATAAAAAAGAACGGAATGTAATCAAGCGTTTGTCCGTTAGCGTCAGTCGGAATAATCGTTTTGTATTCTTTAAAATCACCAACTGCTGAAATGGTATCATCAGTCGGGCTACGATAAATAACTTGTTTGTAAACGCCATTAACTAAACGTAACACTCTTAATTGTTTACGTTCTTTAACTTCAAAGCCGTCATCATCAACTTCAAAATAATTTTCCCCTAATACAACTAGCGTCAATCGTTCTTCTGCACCAACATCTTCAACACGGAAATTCTTAATGTCAAACGGGCTGTATGGTGTGATTGTTGGACGATAACCGCCTTTTTCAAAATCCGCTAACGACACAGCTCCTTTTGTTTCAGGGAAATCTACGAAAACACCACCATAAGCATACGCTAACGCATAATTTAACGATTGTTTCGCACATTGATTTAGGCTTACACCATTTCCTGTTGCATTTTCAATCATATATTTGATTAAATCGTTTTCTGCACTATTTACTACTGGCGGTTTAATAAATACTTGTGCCATTAACTCATAAAGCGTTCTACGGGTTACATTTAAAAATACAGCACGGTCTTTGTAGGCTTTATAACGACTATCTTCAACCTTTTCACAATCAGGTTTAGATGTTGACGGATAAGGCAAGTACAAAGTACCTTTATCTTTAATTGTCAACTCGCCCTCTAAACAATCTCGAATTAATCGCCATTGTTTCTTTTTAGCAACGATTTCTTTACGTTCAAACGTTACACCTTGTTTTACATTATACATTGGAATACTCCACACTTAACATAATCGATCCGTTACCAACACCGTCAAGAATACGATAACGAACCATATCGTAGGCATGATCTTCGGCTGACGTATCAACATCATCAATTCGTTTTTCATCTCTAGGTAATACTGGAATTGTTGAAATACTAGCTACACAGTTATTCATAAAATAAATATGCGGTTCTTCTGCATTGTCAGTTGTATTTTTCAACATATCTCTAAATAATTGTAAACCATTCACACGACTTCCGCTACTTTTATTTGACCGCTCCCAGTAAACATCTTCGCTCTCCATAATGTCAGCGATACAGTCATTGTCGCTATTAGTATTATTCCAAATTTGATTGTCAGCAGATCCGCTTGCTACGGTTCGTTTAATCCAACCGCTTTCAATTAGTCCTCGTTCAATCTCTTTAATACCTCTAGCAATGTCTCTAGCTGACATTTTCAAGCCTTTATTTGTACCGATTTCTTCTGTTCCATACCATTCATAAAATTGGATCAATGACCCTTTAGGCGGTGCAAATTTAATCCATTCACCATTGTCTAATAAAACGTCAGCTTCCTCTCCGTTAGCACACGCCCACCAACCTACACTAAACGGGTGCGAGCTACCCCAGTCAAAAGTGCGGTCAATATACCAACCCTCTGGAATGACAAAACGACTGATAACGTGCTTGCTTCTATCCCATAAATCACCGACTGCACCACCACTGACAATATCCCATGACCCTAACGCCCAAGCTCTACGGATATTCGGGTCAGGATAATTCAATAGACTTGCAATATAGTTAGGGGATAAATAGATATTCTCAATGTATGATGAAAATAAAGCTACTTGTGTTTTCTCAACGATTTCTTCTTGTTTTGTTTTCGGATTGAATACTTTTGTTTGACGTTTAACAACTGTTCCATAAGGAGCAGGATCGATAAAGCGTTTTTTGACCCAGTTATGCCCTGCACCGAAAGGGTTAGTTGTTGAGAAAATCATTAATGGGATTGGCGGTAGATAATAAGTTCTACCTCGACTGTCAATTTTAGGGTGTTCTTGAGATACAAAACCACTACGATTACAAGATTGAATAGTATCGTACAGATAACTTGTTGGATATTTTGTCAACTCGTTAAAACCAATAAATGTGTATTCATGTCCGTGATACAACCAATAATCGCTGTCTTGACGCAATCTACGGAAAAGCAATTCTTCGCCTGTTTCCCAAGTCCATTTACTATCTTTAATATTGTATTTAGCGTTCGGCATTTTACCGAAAATACGTCTTGACTTAACGATAATATCGTCAAGGTTCTTATATTCTTGATCGAAAATAATACCTCGCCAGTAGCGACCGTAGCCCATACCCACATACTTTGCAAACGCCATAAGTTGAGTATCGGTTTTACCACCGCCACGAGTACCACAATATAAGGTTTCATCAGCACGGGTATCAACTGCGATTTCTTGAGAACTACCTTTGATTGGTTGCCATAGAACGTTAATATTACTCATTTTCAGCTAACAAACTCTCTGCTTGTTCTTTCAAATTATGTTGTTGCTGACGCATTTTTTCTTCCCAAGTCAATTCACTGCCATTATCTGTCAATAAAATGACATTCTGCACAGCACTTTCAGTTGGTTCACTACTATTGTAAAATCCCATAATTTCAGAATATTCTTTCAATGCTAAAATTCTATCTCTTGTATTATGTGTGCTATATGCAGTATCTAATAGCATTTGAGCAATTTTTTCTTTACTAGCTAATACATCAATTAAGCCGTCATTTAAATAATACTCAACAAAACTAATTACTTCTTCGTCAAAAATCCAATTATTTTTAGCATAAAGTTTAGCACTTACGTCAAACTTAAAAATAATATCCATTTGTGGATCGACAAATGCTTTATCACTGTCTCGTTGCCAACGGGCTAATAACTTAGCATATTGTTTTTTCATTACAGGGATTTCGTCAGGCGAAAATCGCACTGCAATATAATCACTTTTCCAGTTTCCCATTGTGAACTTCCACCTTTTTGCTACAAATAATATATAAATCTCGTACTTCAAGATACTTCTCAACCAAATCTAACCAAGTAGCATTTTCTCCTAAATCGTCAAACGGCTGACAAGGCGGTATATGCTCACTTTTTATCACTACTTTGTTTGTGCAACTTGTCAATGACAATAGCAGGCATATTGCGATTAAGACATTCTTCATCTTTCGTACCTTTCACTGTTTTTACAATTTCTTTGACAACAACTTTTCGTTCTTTAGCACTTTCTGTCAAATCTTTAATCTCTTGATCGTAGGCTTCAACAAGAACTTTTTGTGCTTCTTTAGCACTTTCAATTTCAGCCTTTTGTGCTTTAATTGTATTGTCTAAATCATTAATATGTCGTAAACATAGAAAACCTAAAATTCCAATTACGACATAACTTAAAATAGCATATAATCGTATCATTTTAAACACCATTTTTGCTCGTCTAATCGTCTAGCGTATAAACCCTCAATACGAACCATTTCGCCTTTTGTATTGCGACCATACGACCAGTCAAGGAAAGCATTACACATTTGTGTATATTTACCTGTTAATGCAAATGCTCGTATCTTTGTCATTTTACCAGTTCCCATAGCTTTTGCACAACCTACGTTAAATATAAAGTCGGTTAATGCTTCTCGTTGACCTTTTGTCAACTTCTGACCGTTAAAATTTTGCATTACGCATTGTTCGGCAATATACAGATCCTTATTTAATACTTCTGCAACTTGCTCGATAGTCATAGTTTCCGTAGGCTTCATTCGCCCACACAAATGCCCTATGCCTTGCGTCCATAAACCGCCAGTATCTTTGTAGCCTTTAGTCCGACAGCCTTCCCATTTTCCTGTTAAATGCACAACGGCTTCGGCACTATACAATACAGGATATGTCAAAGTGTTATTTAATTGACGTTCGCCAAAGATACCTGCGACCGCCACTGCTGAACACACACCTAACGCAATAAGTTTTTTATTTGGTTTCATCTTTATGCCCCAATTTTAACTGGTGTTCTTCTTCTAACATTTTTAATTTACGCATATCAATATACCAACTCTTGACAAAATTAAAAATTGTTATTACCGCAGTTATTAATAAACACCATTCATTAAACGTCAATGCTCCGAATACACCTGAAACACCGCTCCACATTGTCGAATTATCGTTTAATGTTCTATCAATAACATCTTTCATTTATTATAAGCTCTCTATAAATTATTGCACCTAACTCATTATATATCGAAAAACACACAAAAGAAAAGGACTGATTTTATTCAGTCCTTTTCTTTTGCACCAGTATTGCTTATGCTTTACGCCATACACGATAACCGTTTTCAACGATTGCGGTAACAAATTGTGCTGTACTGTCTTTGCCAAGTTTGCGTTTGCGAGTTTGTGATACAGTCGCAGCTACACGTTTACGACCTTTATTTTTATCTTCACCGTCTTTAAACGGTACTAAGAATGATTGACCAACTACCATTAACTCTAACGGCATTGTGCTTTTGCGAGATTTACGGGTATTCACAATTTCAGGAATAGGGATATTTTCTTCTAATTGATAAACATGACCTGTTGAAGTTGTAGCTTGTGCTACTTTTGTTGCTGATTGGAGTTCTTCCATTTTTTTGTCCTCTTTTGTTAAATTTTCGGTTGTATGAACTTGCTCGCCACCAGTTGTAATCTCGTGAGCGATTTCATTTTTTACAACTTGATAACCAAGTTGTGTAATTGCCAACTCAAGCATTAACGCATTACCCTCTTTCGGGCGACTTTCCGCTAATCCTTGAGATGTTAAACCTGCAACTGCACCATTATTTACCGATACAACTTTAAACGGTTTTTTTTCAGTTGCAACATGGTTAGCAGTTTCTTCTAATAAATCATATTGTTTTTGAGTTAAAGTAATCATTTTTCGCACCTTTTTGTTAAATTAATTAAACCGTTAAAACGTTATTGTCTTAACGGTTTTATATTTTAATGATTTAAATTTCTCTGTCAACAGAAAAATAATAAATTTTAATGAATTTGTGTCAACTGATTAAAATTTAACCAATAGACATTACATTTTGAAAATTGCAACATCTTTAGGTGAATAATCAGAACAATCTAAAAAAATTGTGTTATCTCTAACATAGAAAATAAAATCTTCATTTTCACTATTTAATTTAGCACAAACTTCATTTAATTTAGCTACCATTAAATCAAACGCACGATCTTTAAATTCACTTGCATTAGGACGGTTCATTAAATACCTCTTTTAGTTGACTGATCCATTCTTCCATTTCTTGCATTGTTTCTGTTCTCTTACTCATAAGATTTCGAGAACACCCATTTTTAAAAAGCGTTCCGTAATAACCGTTACTGTCATCAACTAAAACATAACTTTGCTCATTGATTTTATGACGAAATTTCATAATCATACCCATAATATTGACAGATTACTTTTTTAGCTTGTTCTGCACCATAACAAATAGCATACGCATAACCTAGTTTGCCTACATTATCTAAGAACGCTAATTGCTCTGCTGACGGACGACCTTTTTTGTTATCTGCAACTTTCATCTCAATATAAAGCCCATGATAACCATTCAACGGCACAGGTAAAAAGATGTCAGGAACACCCTTTTTCACACCCTCTGCTTTAAGCATAGCTCCACGAATTTTATTAGTTTGACTATCATTACCCCTTGCACCCCCATTCGGGATAGCATGCATTAGAGATAATGTAGGTACTGGATTGAGTTGATCTTTAGCATACGGTTTCGAGGCTTGAGCTAAAACTAATTCAAATCCTGCGTACGCTACTTCATTAGACCAACGAAAAAGCTCAACCTGCTCACTATGCTCCGACTTTGTTGTTGTACTCATAGATCATCTTCTCAATTTCGTCAAAGGTTTCTTTAACACGGATAACGTTTTCTTCGGTACTTGTTGAACGAAATTCAACAACAACTTCACCGTCAGGCTGTTCAAAGAAGCCTACAATATGTTCGGCATTTAAGGCAACCCGTAGCTCATTGTGAGCATTTGTCAAATGAATAAATTTTAGCATTTGTCCCCCTCGATCAATACACTACCGTCATGATCCAATACCCGTTTAACTTTAACGTGGTTGCCAAACGTTTTACAGGCAAGTGTTCGGCAATGTGAAATTAAACGCCCTTTGTTTTTCAAAACTGCATTATGTACGCTAACATTTAATTCATGTAGCTGTTCATCATCTTTACGTTTTGAACTGACGATAATTTTAATTAATTTATTTAGCATTTGCGTTATATTCTCCAAGTAGAAGATAAATTGCGTTGCGAGTTCTATTCGCTTGCATAACTGTTTTTTCTGTCTGCAATTCTAAAACCGCATATAAAGCGTCAGCATGTATTTTGTCAAATTGCGACAAAAATTCAACAATTTTTACCAATTCAAAAGATAAAGGTTTTTCTCGCCCACATTCTAAGAATACGTCAATGCAATGCAAGGCTTTCTTTAAATCTTCACGAGGTCTGCCTTTATCTTTAAATCGGCACACATACTTGAATATGCAAAAGATAATTGGTGTTAATTCGGCTTTTTCAGCAAACTCTAACGGTTGAACAGCATACTTTTTATAATGGTTTCCACCAATTTGAGTTTGTAAACTTTTAGGGGTTGTCATTTCCTGCGTTCTCCAATAAATTTAAATCACAGTAATATGTTCTGACAAATTCATCAGGTTTTTTACTTGACGAAAATAATACAAGCATATTCGGTTTTGTCGGATCGCTTTTAACTTCATTGTCTGACGTTTTAACGAACTTAATACGACCACTTGTTACATAAACGATTGCTTTAGCTGTTTCTAAAATATGTTTAAAGTATTTAGTGCTAGGGTCAACGTTCAAAAGCATAATAACATCTTTTTCACTTTTTTGACATTGCTCTACTGCTTTAGCAACAAAATTATCTACATTCCCTCGACTATAAGGGGGATTGCACCATACTCGCTGACCGTTCCAGTCAACAAATAAAGCATTTTCTTGTTCGGTAATATAGTTTGTAGGAACTTTCGTATTATGCAAGTTCGCACAAGCGTCTAAATCATAATATTGACCGCCCCAGTCGATTTCTTTGTAATATTCCAAGAATTTAACAATACCTTTAATTAAAGGCGTAGGCGTAGTCCAATAATCGGTTTCTAATACAGCCATAAAATCACCGTCCGTCCTATGTTATAAATCAATGCAATTACGCCTACAATTAATGCTACGGTGTAAATCGCAAATTCATTTTTACTGCGAGTTTCAGTCATACCAACATACGATCCAACTGAAAACGCACATAAAATCAATATTGTGATTATGCTGACAATTCTGTCAATCACAATGAAAGTCGCCATAATTCCTCCTCAACGATTGAACGACAGATTTCTAAACAAATCGGACTATTTTTATCCGAAATTGTCATAACTTTAAATTTGCTGTTTAAACTAGATGATAAATTATTGTAGTTTTTGAGCAATTTGTCAATAGTTATTTTTGTATTACCGTGCTGATAATTCACAACTAAAACTTTATCTATACCTAATTGGTCTAAAGCTCGTTTAATGTCGCCTTTGTGATAACCCGAATAAACAGGTAATTTTTCATAAACAATTTTGCCTTGATTGTCAAGTTGAAAAGTCAACAACGTAGCTCGCTTTCTATCACTCGTCATTATTCGCATTTTCTGTCATCTCCCATAATTCCCGTAAAGATGTCAATACTTCATAATATTTAGTTTTAGCAGTGTCTAAATCAACACCCTCTAAATGTAAATACATTACAGTGTTTTTAAACTTTTTCACACCTGTCATTACTTTAATAACGTAATCAGTGTCAGCAGAAAAACGATACAAACCTGCTCGTAAAACTGTATCTCCACCAATACACCGCCCTTGTCTTTCAGTAATTGTTTTCATCTTTACCCTCTTAAAACCTGTGGAACGTCAGGTGTGCGTTTGAATACCCAACCCTCTGAACCGTCATATTCGTAACGTTCTAACCATGAACCGTCTTTAAACCACACTACACCGAATAAGTGTTGTGAGCCAAAACCGTCATCATAATTAAAGCGTAAACCCTCTAAGAACGCTAACCATTCATCATTATTCCAATTTTCTTTTAGTGTAATGATTTTGTCAAACATTGGTTCATCTTCCCAAACTTTCTTAGGATTAGAAATAATATATTCAGGTGTGTCAACATTAGGGTAATCAAACGATAAACCGATTACAGCACATTTAACATCTAACGTACTATGCTTACTGTTTTCAATGTCATTTAATAGTTCTTCTAAAGCAATAATCATTTTTAATCTCCTAATTCCCAGTCAATTCCAAGTGTATAATAGTGATGTCTGCATACAGCGTCTTTAAATTCAACAGGTTCACTTTGACTAACATACCACGCTTTAAAACCTTTCATTTGTAAGTCAATTATAATAAGTTTTAACACATCGAAATCATCAATGCGGATATTTTCAACACACCATTTACCTACACAAACTGCGTCATTGATAGATCTAGTTACAAGTTGTTCAAAATTAATCAATCTTTCTACTTGAACATTAGTTAATTGAGTTAGCAAACGTCTATATGTGCGTCTTTGAATATCAATTAAATTTACGTTAATCATAATTAAACCCTCTTAATTCGTTCTTTACTTGCATAGATAGTTTCAACTTTTTTAGACGGTGTGCCGTCCTTTTTGATTGGATAAGCTTTGAGCCAAATACTATACCAATCTCGGTTTTCCTGCCACATAGTATCAAAACTCACAATCAGATAGCGTTTACCGTGTACTTCTACCAACTCGCCACCCTCAAGCTCGTATTCTTCCATTATCTGCGATACTTTCATTTTACGGATTGCTAATTCAACATTATACAAATCCTTTTCTAAATTTTTGTGAGTTTCCATTAACGCACGGATTTCTTTTTCGTAATCTGTTTTCATTTTTCTTTACCCCAAATAAGTGTTATATATGTATAAGGCGAACCGTCAAAGTTTTCACCTTTATGTAAAACAACTTTATAACCGCAATCAGTTAAATGTTCTTTAATATGATTTACTAACTGTTCAGGAATAGTCAATTTGTGTTGTTTCTGTGTTCGCACACACCCTGCTGTTGCAGAACTCATAACATCAAATTGTAACGCTTTCATAATATGCCCGACTGTTTCAAGGTCTTGTGCTTTAATAAATTCCATAGTTAATTTCCCCATTTAATAGTGATACCAACAACAGTTTTCTCAACTTTGTATGACAATGCTGTCAAACGTTTAATACAAATAGATTGTTCTTCTTCATTTAAACTCGCTAAAGGTGAACCCACAATATCTGCGTGGAACATACCTAATTTGGCGTTATTTTTGATAATTCCAAAAATTTCGTCCATTACAAAGTTAAGTCTCGCATTTTCGTTACTAATGCGTTTTGCTTCAAAAGCATGGATTTCTGTTGTCATTTCAAATTCCTCTTGTTTGTTGAAAATGAGCTTAGTATAAACTGTCAATTTAGATCTGTCAACAACTATTTTTAAAAATATTTTCAAAATTTTTTGTCAACTTAGATCTGTCAATCTAGATCCGTTGATTTGAAGTGTCAAACTGGATCTGTCAACAGGAATAATAGTAGCACTATGTAAAATAGTTGTCAACTATAAAATTTCCAAAATCGAAAATCTTGTACCGCAGGAATGGTGGGACAACCGCACCCCCGTACTCGCTCTTTTTTGGGTGGGTGGTGGTCGTTGTCAATGTTAGATCCTCAATCAACACAAGCGAACGACAACAAAAGAAGAAATAAAAACTATTTTATTGAGCTTACAAATGTTTACTGAATAATTATGCAAATAGAAAAGCCTTTAAAATCAACAACATAGGAAAAATTGAATTTAACATAATACAGCTTATGCGAAATTATATACATAATTAGTTAAATAAAGTGCATAAATTGACAAAATGAACAAAATTTAACCTACATCGCACTGGCAAGCGGTCGGCAAAAAGAAAACACAAAAAGAACAAGAAGAAAGAAAGA
>ENA-OWLX01000026-OWLX01000026.1-metagenome-genome-assembly--contig:-NODE-26-length-48002-cov-42.105763_pt1 | contig 48002 bp, 37 predicted proteins | sample MGYA00245351_ERZ651106 | MGnify/ENA primary metagenome ERZ651106 (study PRJEB26857, sample SAMEA4031768) | metagenome | biome: human; feature: oral; material: saliva | place: Philippines | collected 2014... | reverse complement strand
ATACGTTTAAGTTGCGATAATTTCAACAACTTAATTTGTATGAGTAGGGTGTACCCTAAATATATAATTGAGTTTAAAATAAAAAACAGTAAATTAAGATGGAAATTTCATATCCTTGCTTTCCTTATCACTATAAATATTTGTAAAAAAGGTGATTTTTTTATATACGATATTTTATTATTGAATTATAAAAAAATATATGCGATAGGTGTTACTATAATTAAACTCAATACAGTTCTCTCAAACCATATAACCACTAAATCTCTTATGCGGATGGGTATATCAGTAGAGAGAATACTAGGCACACTAGCTGAAAAGAATATAATTGTAGAAACAGAAGTAACAGCAATTATAAATTTAGTGATTAATGGTGCTTCGACTACAATTAATGAAGGCAAAAACATTTCTGTTATACCAATAGCTGCGCCTTTTGCAGTTAAAAAGGAATCTGGTATTTGAAGTATCCAAGTTAATGGATAAAAAACATATGCTAAATAATCGAAAATCACTGTATATTCTGCGAGTAACAAGCAAATTAAACCTATTGATAATATGGTGGGTAAGATATTCATAGTCATAATCAGACTTTCTTTGAAATTCAACCAAATATTTTTCATCACGTTAGGTGATGATTCAACAGTTTCCATTGCTTTTTCCCATGCAAAAAGTAGCTTTTTTTTACCTTTTAATTCGCTTGTATCTTCTTCTATAAATGGCTGATCATAATATGTGTTGCTAATTTTACTGATAGGCCAAATCCTAACTGTACAAGCTGTTACTGCAGCAGTAACAAACAAGGTAGACCAAAAATATAAATTCCATATATCCATTAAGTGTAAGGTTTTAGCAATAACTATCATAAAAGCTACAGTAACTGTAGAAAAGCCGGTTGCTATGATAACAGCTTGTTTTTCCGTGAATTTACCTTCTTTATACTCTTTATTCGTTATAAGTAAACCCACAGCAAAACTAGCAACAAAAGATGCTAAAGCATTAACTGCTGAACGTCCAGGCGTTTTCCATATCGGGTACATAATTTTTTGCGCATAAACACCTACAAATTCTAATAAGCCATATCCTACTAATAAAGCTAATACCGCGCCTCCTGCAGGTACTGTTAATCCTACCGGAATTACCAAATAGTTAAAAACATACATTCCCGTTTGTTCATTAAGTAACCAACTTGGCCCAATGTTAAAAATTAACAAAACGCCTATAATGACTCCCAAAACTTTAAATAAACTAAAAATTGTTTCAACGGTATTCCGATTCCATGTCCCTTTAATAAATGGATAAATAGCACCTAGTATAATGATAATCATTATGAATATCTTAGTTAAAAGAGGTAATGCGCTACTTATCCATGTGACAAAATGATCTAATAAAATTGAAGAGTTATTATTAATCGTTACCGGCACAAAAAATATAGCAATTCCTATAAGACTATATACAAAAAACTTTATTGCATTTAATTGGTTACCGGATTTTACTTTGGATTCTCTAAGTGTTTTAGACACTTTCACCATCCCCCTAAGTAATGATGGTAAAGCTAATTGCTTTTAAGATTTATTATCGAAATTTCTTCCTTCAAGACCTGCTAATTCTTCTTTTGTAGCTGTAGGTGCTTTCATTTCAAATATCTCATCTACTACCGTGTAATCGTAATATCCTAACCGAGCAATAGGTCTAATTGATTTAATATCTAATTTTCCATTTTCTAAAATAACCTCATCTTTAATATGGACTTGTGCAACCCTTCCGATGACTAAATCAACTGTTGACACCGGATCACCTGTAGGTATTCGTATCGTTTGTACATATTCACATTCAAACTGAACAGGTGATTCCTTTACTCGTGGTCCAGGAGCTTCAATACACTGTTCCTTAGTAACACCTGAAAATTCAAATTCGTCTTCTTCTGGCCCTAAGGCTTTAGACGAAAGATTTACAGCTTCTCGAAGATCAAAAGTAGCCATATTCCAAACAAACCATCCTGTTTCCTCCGCATTTTTCACTGTATCTTTCCGATCGTGTTCATCTAAAACGGATTGATTCGCAGCAAACATCACCATCGGCGGGTCCCAAGTTAAATTTTGATATTGACTGTAAGGTGCTAAATTATCATTTCCATCTTTTGATGTTGTTGATATCCATCCTATAGGTCGAGGTATTGTACTGCTTTTGAATGGATCATGTGGTAGGCCGTGGCTGCGTGTTCCTTGTTTTGGTGAATAATTCATTTTCAAATCCCCCTTTTAAATGTTCAATGTTTTATTTAAATCAAGATAACACTTTACTGCGGTAAAATCTAATACGTATTAACTATTAATTAATAGTTTCAACCTATACACTTTAATGTTTTTAAAATTATATGTGTAATTATCGTAAACTAGTTCAAGTTATTCTTCGCTTTCCCTAAAATATAAACACTTTTATTATTTTGCATTCCCCTACACTATGATGTTATAATTTAGATAACAAATATGTGTTGAACATGGTAAACACCGAGCCCGATAACTACTGGAATAGTTATCGGGCTCTTTTTGGTGTTATTACTATGTCGTCGCTTGATTATTTATCACGATTATTCAACCAATATGAAAACAACGTGATGATAACTCCTACTATAATAGGAGCTACTATAGATACAAATATGATGCTGAACATGGTGTCACCTCCTTCCATGCTAAAACAGCACAGAAGTAAACGACGACTTTTATATTATACCATTTGTGAATTCTTAAGCATATGCACTTCCGATAAGTTAAATTATGTTGAATAGAAAGCATATCGCCTTATTAAAATTCCATATTTTATATGTCTCGATTTAATATTAAACTTTTATGAAAAATTCTAATGATTCATAAACCCTCTTCCTTTTTATATAATTATACCATTATATAAATTAATTATCTTGAGGTATAACGCTAAACAATCTTGGAAAAGTGTCAATATTTGAAACAACTTTTTTCAGCTGGAGAAACTAGCGTATTACTAAAAAAGCACATGAATATCATGAAAGCATCAACCAATTTAAAATGCTCTATCACCGATAAACAAAGAAACACTACAATATTTTTAATAAAGACAGACACCCACTACTTTTGTGTACAGCATAAGTAGTGGGTGTTTTATGTTGTTAGTAAGTCTGGCGTGGGTGTAGCCAAACATTGGTTATAACACAATCGTTGACGCTTTAGCGAATATGTTCTGCCATGTGTGGTCGAGTTCTGTATCAGTGACAATGTAGTCAATATCAGATAATTGCGCGAATGTAATAAGACTGGTCTTATCGAATTTTGAGGTGTCGACCGCTAAAATAACTTTATTGGCTTTGCTAATCATTAACTCTTTGATGTGCGCTTCATACTCATTCGAATCAGTAATCATGCCATCTTTAGTTAAGGACTTACAACTTAAAATAGCATAGTCAGGATTAAATTTATGAATGGATTCAATTGTTTGCGGCCCAACTAATGCTGATGAGTGTTTTAAGAGTTTACCTCCAGTCGAATTAATTTCGAGTGATGACTGGTTTAACTCATATAAGGCATTGACTGCGTTTGTAATAATATGGATTTTTTTATCAGTAATTGCGAATTGTTTTAACGTTTCGATAACTGTTGAACTTGAGTCTGAAAATAAGCTAGTATCGTCTTCAATAAAGTGATTGATTTTTTTAGCAATCTTAAGCTTGGCTTCTTTATTCCGTGTGTGGCGAACAGAATAAGGTAGTTCTTCAGACTTTAATAATTTAGCTCCACCGTAATTACGTTCAGCAATGCCTTCTTTTTCTAATTTTTCTAAGTCTCTGCGGATAGTTTCTTCAGAGACATTAAATGTTTCTGCTAATTTACTTACGTAAACAACGTTGTTTACGTATAACTCATTCAGTAAATTTTTTCTCCGTTCAAAAGGCTTCATCTGTCATTGCTCCTAATTTGTTTTTCTCTAGTATAGCATAACCTAGCCTAAAACCTCACATATCACCATTATAAACAACAACAAACAACAAAATATGTGGTTTATTGTTGATTTATGATAACTATAGCTCTATAATGTAAACCAAAGAGGTGAAGAAATGAAAAATTACATCGCAGTTGATATTGGTGCGTCAAGTGGAAGAGCAGTCCTAGCGCATGTAGAAGACGGAGATATCAAAATACAAGAAATTAATCGTTTTGCTAATGGATTTACCACACAAAATCAACAAGAAGTGTGGGATGTTGATTATTTGTTTGATGAGATTATAATATCACTCGAACGAGCCAAAACGCTAGGCGTCCGTTCATGTTATTTAAGTATAGATACCTGGGGTGTAGACTATATTTTTTTAGATGATAAAAGTAAGCGCTTGCAAGAAGCGGTGTCATATAGAGACACGCGTACGAACCATACAATGGAGAAAGTATTTCAATTAATAACTAAGCACGATATTTATAACAAGACGGGTATTCAATTTTTACAATTTAATACGTTATTTCAGTTATATGAAGAATGTAAATCGGTAAAACAACAAGCAGAATATATTTTATTAGTTCCGGATTATTTAAACTTTCGCTTAACTGGGCGATTAACTAACGAAGTTACTAATTTAAGTACTACACAATTATTAGACTTATATGGCTATAATTTAAATAACGAATTGTTAGAAATAGTCGATATCAAGCCTCAACAGTTTGCAGAAGTGGTTGAACCTGGCACATATCTTGGAGATGTGAGACCCGATATTCATAAGTTGCATAATTTACCAGAAACGTGTGTTTATGCGACCGCGTCGCATGATACTGCTTCTGCAGTATTAGGATCAGTAGGTCATAGTGGGAAAGATTGGGCATTTTTATCCAGTGGGACGTGGTCATTAATTGGTCAAGAATTATCAGAGCCTATTGTCTCTGAAAATGCTTTTAATCAGGGCTATTCCAATGAAAGAGGGATTCAAGGAACTTATAGGTTTTTGAAAAATATTATAGGTATGTGGATTATCCAAAGAGTCCGTAAAGATTGGCCCAAGAATTATACATTTCCCGAAATGGTAAAACAGGCACAACAACATACTGATTTTAAAGTGTTCGTTGATTTTAATGATGCACGCTTTATAAATCCAAATAACATGGTTGAAGCTATTCAAACCTATTGCATTGAGACTGGACAATCCGTTCCACAAACTATAGGAGAATTAGCACAAACAGTGTATTTAAATTTAGCTATCATTTATGCAGTTTCTATAGAGGCATTGAATGAGATAACAGGGTCGACGATTGAAGTTATTAATATTGTAGGCGGTGGCTCTAATAATGAATATTTAAATGAACTTACAGCTTATTATACGAACTGCGATATTATTGTAGGCCCTGTAGAAGCTACAGTTTTTGGTAACTTAGCAGCCACAATGATCGCGACAGAACAATTTAAAGATATAGCAGAAGCGAGACAAGCGATTGCACAGTCAAACATGCTGCAACATATCATGACACCTAAAGATACAACAGACAGAATCACTGATATTAATTTATTTAAGGAGGCAACACAATATGCACACAAATTATAAAGAAGCATTTGCGTTAGCAAAACAACAATATGAATCAATAGGAGTTAACGTAGAAGCCGCATTAGATAAACTAAAGGATATTAAAATTTCTATTCATTGTTGGCAAGGGGATGATATCGAAGGCTTTTTATTTAATCAGGAACTATCAGGTGGTATTTCGGTAACAGGTAATTATCCTGGTAAAGCACGTAATGGTGCAGAACTACGCAGTGACTTAGAAGAAGCGCTTAAACATATCCCAGGAAATCATAAAATTAACTTACACAGTATTTATGCTGAAACAGAAGAAACGATTGATTTAGATGAGATTGAGCCTAAGCACTTTAGAAATTGGGTAGAATGGGCGAAACAACACAGTTTAGGGTTAGATTTTAATCCAACGTGCTTCAGTCACGAAAAAGCAGCAGACGGCTTAACATTAGCACACCCACAACAAGAAATTCGTGATTTTTGGATTGAACATTGTAAACGTGCACGCCAAATCGGTGCTTATTTTGGTCAAGAATTAGGCCAAGCGTCAATTACTAATATATGGGTACCTGATGGGTACAAAGATACACCTGTAGATCGTCTGACACCGCGGAAACGTTTAATGAATAGTTTGGATGAAATTTTCAGCGAAGACATTGATGAAGCCTATAACGTAGATACTTTGGAAAGTAAATTATTTGGTATCGGCTCAGAAAGTTATGTAGTAGGATCTCATGAATTTTATATGGGTTATGGCTTAACACGCAATAAACAAATTCTATTAGACGCTGGTCATTATCATCCAACTGAAGTTGTGTCTAACAAATTATCAGCTTTGTCATTATTTACTAAAGGTTTAAGTTTACATGTGTCACGACCGGTGCGATGGGATAGCGACCATGTCGTAACGTTAGATGATGAATTAAATGAAATAGCTAAAGAATTAATTTATAACGACTTAATAGATACGACAACTGTAGGCCTAGATTTCTTTGATGCTTCTATCAACCGTGTAGCCGCATGGGTTATTGGTACTAGAAATATGCAAAAAGCGTTATTAAAAGCACTATTAGACCCGGTGACACAATTAAAAGAAGCTGAACTAACTGGAGATTTTACGCAACGTTTAGCATTACAAGAAGAAATGAAAACTTATTTATTTGGTGCTATTTGGGATGAATTTTGTCTTAGAAATGATGTAGAGCCAGGTTTAAATTGGTATGGAGCTATTAAAGATTATGAACAAAATGTATTGGCAGAAAGAGGGATATAAATGGAAAAATTTATCGATTCGCCTATGGTTAAATCATTATGCAATATTACTAATGTGATGTACAACAAAGGCTGGGATGAACGTAACGGAGGTAATATCTCGTGGATTATTGATGATGATAAAGTAGCACCTTTCTTAGATGGTTTCACGGGAAACACACGTAATATTGCCTTGCCGTTTACTGTTGAGGCGTTAGCACAACGCTATTTATTAGTTACAGGAACAGGAAAATATTTTAAAAATATTAAAGACGATCCTCAAGACACACTTGGTTTAATTCAAATCGCTGCTGATGGTAAAAGTTATGACATTTTATGGGGGTTTGTGAATGGTGCATATGCGACAAGTGAATTGCCCACGCATTTAATGAATCATGCCCAACGCCTAGCAGTTGATGAAAATCATAGAGTCATCATGCACTGCCATGCGACACACACGATTGCGATGACGTTTGCACATGAATTAGATGAAAAAGCATTGACCAAAACGTTATGGAAGATGTGTACAGAGTGTTTAGTTGTATTCCCAGATGGTATCGGTGTTATTCCTTGGGTAGTCCCTGGAACAGAAGAAATCGGACAATTAACGGCAGAGAAAATGACATATTGTCGAAGTGTATTATGGCCATTTCACGGAGTTTTTGGTGCTGGACAAGACTTAGATGAAACATTTGGTTTGATTGAAACAATTGAAAAAGCAGCAGAAGTTTATACGTATGTTCAAGCGCAAGGTGGCACGAAGCAAGAAATTAGTGATGAACAACTTAGTGCACTTGCACAAGGGTTTAATGTAGAACCAAAAGCCGGCTATTTAGAGGTAGGTGTGAAGTAATGCCACAGCTAGCCTCAGTCATGTATGTGAAAGAAGGGTGTCACGCAGAGTACAAACGTCGCCATGATCAGATATGGCCTGAAATGAAACAACTATTAAAAGACCATGGTGTGAGTGATTATCATATTTATTTAAATGAACGTACCGGTGAATTATTTTCGGTCTTAACAATAGAAGATGAAACACTACACGCTGAAATTGCGCAACAAACGATATGTCGTCAGTGGTGGGATTATATGGCAGATATTATGAATGTGAATGATGATAATAGTCCGAAGTCAATCGAGTTAACAGAAGTGTTTTTCCTAGAATAAAAAAGGGGATGGAAAAATGAACTTAAAACCTAAAAAAACAACAGGATGGGTGGCAACGATTGCGATTGCAATGGCGAACTATATCGAAGCTGGTTCCATCATTGCCGCAGCGAGTAGTTTATCACTGTGGCAAGCGTATTTAAATATTGATAACATGCAAATTGGTTTGTTGAGTGCATTGAGTGCAAATGCTTTGGGAGCAGCAATTGGTGCATTGATAGGCGGTCCAATTACAGATAAATTGGACGTAAATTTATTTTCAAATATGATTTAATTCTATATATGTTAGGCATACTAGCAATTATTTTATCATTTAACTTCTCAATGCTATTGATTGGTACTATTGTTGTCGGTATTGCAGTTGGTATCGGCGTGCCTGTTGCGTGGACGTATATTGCAGAAGAAGCACCTGAAGATGAGCGTGCGAAACGTGTAGGTACAGCACAACTGGCTTGGTCCATTGGCCCTGCAATCACTTTTTTATTAGCAGTTATTGTTGCACCCATGGGCTTGTTAGGTTCACGTTTGATTTTTTTACATCTATTCATTATTGCAGGTGTAACTTGGTGGATCCGTCAAGGTATGAATGAATCTGAAATTTGGGAAGTAGAAAAAGCGAAAGAGAAAGCAGAAGCGGCTCATGATATTAAAAAAACATCAGTAATTAAAGAATTATTTACCAACCCTGTGAATTTAAAAGCAATGTTATTATTAATGGGTATTTACCTGTTTTGGAACTTAACTTCTGGCGCTATGGGTTATTTTATGCCATTTATTTATGAAAGCGTTGGCGGTTTATCTGGCGCTCAAGCGAACATTTTACAAGCCGTGTTGTGGTTCTTAACAGTAGTGACGACATACTTTGGCTTTATGAAGTTAGGAGATAAAGTTAATCAACGACTATTATTTGGCGTTGGCGCAGTTATGGGTATCGTGGCATGGTTAATTTTAACATTTGCGCCAATGAACTGGGTTTCACTCATATTGTTTGTTGTACTTTGGGGTTCATCTGCAGGTATTGGAGCGCAAGCCTTTTATGCACTATGGACGAGTGAACTCTTCCCAACAAGGTACCGCGCAGGGGCACAAGGATTAATGTACTTTATTGTACGTACTGGTATTTCAATTTATTCCTTTGTCTTACCGACGATTTTGGCGACGTTAGGTTTTAAAGTTACCGGTATAATTATGATTAGTTTCTTAGCCATTCACACTATAATAGGCTTAGTATTAACACCGAAAACACAAGGCAAGACATTAACACAAATTGAAAAAGAGCGTTATGGCGACAGTGCAAACATTCAAGTAAAAGAAGCAGCGCAAGCAAATAATTTAAAAGAAGTGAGGGGTTAAGTGATGTATCAAATTAAAGATTATGTAAACGGCCAATTTGTAGAGCGACCAGGAGCACCCGTAATTGATGTTATAAATCCAGCGACAGAGGATATTATTGGACAAACCTATGTAGGTACACAATTGCATACTCAAGAAGCAATTTATAGTGCACAACAAGCACAAATTGATTGGAGCGAAGTGCCTGCTATTGAAAGAGCACAATATTTAAAGAAAATAGCCACGGGAATACGCGAACGTAACGAAGAGTTAACGGAAGTCATTATCAAAGAAGGCGGAAAAACGCGTGATTTAGCCAGTACAGAAGTATTTTTTACTGCTGACTATTTAGATTATATGGCGGAGTGGGCGCGTCGTTTTGAAGGTGAGATTATTCAAAGCGATCGTAAAAACGAGCATATTTTATTGTATAAAAAACCGCTTGGCGTTACATCAGGTATTTTACCTTGGAATTTCCCATTCTTTTTAATCGCACGCAAAATGGCGCCAGCATTAGTAACTGGTAATACAATTGTTGTAAAACCATCAGAAGAGACGCCTATTAACGCTTTAATTTTTACTGAGATTTTAGATACAGTAGGCTTACCGCCAGGGGTTTTCAACTTAGTCAATGGTGCCGGCGAAGTTGTTGGTGATGAACTCGCACGCAATGAAGCAATTGAACTCGTATCGATTACAGGTAGTGAAAGTGCAGGGAAAAAAGTCATGGAAGCGGCGAGCCGCAATGTTACAAAAGTAAATTTAGAGTTAGGTGGTAAAGCACCAGCCATTGTCTTAGAAGATGCTGACATTGACAAAGCAGTACAATATATTATTGATTCACGTATTATCAATAGCGGTCAGGTGTGTAACTGCGCAGAAAGAGTCTATGTGCAATCATCCATACAAGATCAATTTGTAGATCAATTAGTAGCAAAAATGGCTGAAGTAACGTACGGTAACACGTTAGATAGTGATTATGATATGGGACCACTAATTAATAAAAAAGCCCAAAAAAATGTGCATCATCACGTAGAACAAGCTATTCAACAAGGAGGACACTTAGCATGTGGCGGCGTTCTACCTAAAGGTAACTTTTATCCAGCAACCGTAATTACAGATTGTCATAACGACATGGAAATCATACAAGAAGAAGTTTTCGGACCTGTATTACCCGTCGTGAGTTTTGAAACTATTGATGAAGCAATAGCGCTCGCAAATGATAGCAGGTTTGGTTTGACTTCATCTATTTACTCTAACGATATGAAACAAGTCTTTAAAGCTGTAGATCGCTTAGAATTTGGCGAAACGTATATTAATAGAGAAAATTTTGAAGCTATGCAAGGTTTCCATGCAGGTGTTAAACATTCAGGCATTGGCGGTGCTGACGGCAAGCATGGCTTAGAAGAATATTTACGCACACATGTCGTATATATGAATATAGAATAAACATATAGTAATTAATATGTGATTAAAAGCTCTTCATCCGTAATTAAAGATGAAGAGCTTTTTAAAATGCCTCGCTTTTTATCCCTTTTAAAATCCACTATATCAATGCTCATCCTACACTTTCCTTATTCCTTAAATATTAATTGGCCTGATTTGCGCTTTGAATAATGTATCTATTTACTAACTTTACGCTTACTAAGTAAAAGGACACCTTTCTCAATTTTACATAAGTTAATGATTTCTCAAAGATAATAAATAAAAGTGGATGGATCGTTCATTTATTTATTTTACTTCTAAATGCGCATAATTAAATCGTTTTGTTTCAAAGTTGCGCTAATTTTAAAAAAAAGAGAAAAATATGTAAAAAACATATAGTTGGGCCAATATTCGTCCCTTTCGGGTTGTATAATAACTTTACCAAGAAAGAAGGTGACTTAGTTGAATCGTTCGCATCGGCTTTTGAGTATATACACACGGTTTATACAACATAAAAAATTGGATAAATTGGAACTTTCTGCTGAATTTAAAGTAAGCGAAAGGACTATCAAAAGAGATATTCAAGAAATCAGGAATTATTTTTACGACAATGACGAATGGTTTGAAAAGAAAGAGATTTATTTTGACTACCATAACTATAAATATTCTATAAAAAATGAAAAGAGTGGTTAATTTTTAAATCTAAATAATTGTTGTATTTGGTGTGTGTGTTTTCATCTAAATGTCTTTCAAAATACTAATATTCATAGTTAGTAATTTTGGATTTTTTTATGAATCGATACTAGGGAGAAGCTTTAAATATAGCTTATGTGTCATATGAAAATCCTAACGATCTATACAAGTTTTACTTCTTGGTAATTTTTATAAAGGAGAGATATAGAGGAATGACTGGTAAAAAATTAGATTTTTTATCTAATAGGTTAAATAAGTATTCTATTCGTAAATTCACAGTAGGAACAGCATCGATTCTAGTAGGGGCAGCATTAATATTTGGTGTAGCAAATGAGGAAGCGAATGCAGCAGAAGACACACAAAAAATGGAAGAAATGACGTCGGATGAACTTTCTGATGAGTCGACTATGAATCAAAGCACAAATCGGGATAGTTCTAATCAAGAGAAAAATATAGAAGAAAGCACACAAGAAGAATCGGCACCCCAAACAGGACAAGTTAAAGACAAAACAACAGAAGCGGATTCAAAAGTAGAGCAAGCTCAAGACAAAACAGCAGAAGTGGCACCCAAAACAGAGCAAGCTCAAGACAAAACAACAGAAATAGTGCCACAAGTAAATCCAGAAGTAGAAAAAGTTGAAGAAAAAGTGGCAGAAGCAGCATCCCAAACAGAGCCAATTAAAGAAGAAAGCGCATCAGCTAACATAAAGAACATAAATGATACGAAATCAGCAAAAAATGATTACGCTAAAGTAGCCAATGTATCTGATAGTGAAGCTGAGAAAATAATCGGTCAATTAAACTTAGATCCACAAAATATGACTACTGAAGCATTACAATTTGCGTTAATCAACCAATTAGCAAATGAACAAAACGCAAATAAACGATTTGCAACAGCGTTAAGATCAGTCTCACCAAGAAATACAGAAGCTTTAAATATTAGTGCTAATGATGTACCAAGTGCATTAATGCCTTATTCTGGTTCACAAGTGATTGAAGCCGATGCAATTGCAAATGGTTACATAAAAAGTCAAACAGACGCTACAAATGCGCCAAATACACTGTCGGGTAGAGCGTGGTTAGTTGATCATGGTACGCCCTCTACTATGGCAAATGGTTTAACACCAATTCCAGAAGGTACCAAAGTTTATTTACAATGGATTGATAGCGACGGAGCTGTCTCACCTACTTATGTTGCAAGTACAACAAATCAATTAAGCTCAGCTGATGGATCTCAAGTTGGACCAGGTTCATACGCGTTTGATTTAAGAGAAGCATGGATAGATGCAAATGGTAAAGAACATAAATATCATGCAATTGCAGGACAATATTATAGATTATGGATTGAAGATTTCCAAACACCAAATGGTAATAATGTATCTATGCTTCGACAAGCGGGTGGATTTTTTCCAGGTTCATATGTAAATTCTGTAAGTAGTTCAAACTTAGGCCAATTTCCATTAATTGGTACGAATATGCAACGTACAGGTATTTATATGGCTATTGACTCTACAAATGGATATATGGATGCAGATCGTTCTGAATGGATACATGATGAATTGGGGCCAATAAGCGCACCGTCAGTAGATTTAAATGCTAAAAATAGTATTTCAGGGAAAATTTGGTTAGAAACGGGTGCAGGAGATTACGCTAACTCTGCTACAGGGCCTAATGACAACGGCAATGACCCACAAGCTGTTGGTTATACAGTAGTTATGTCTTCTTTAACCAGTGAAGGTGCGCAAGCTTATGAAGCCCAAGTGGAAAGTTTACCAGAAAGTGAGAGAGCTGACGCTGCTAAAAATTTATTAACAGATCATCCTGAATATATTTCAGCAACCATTTATGGTGAAACAGATGAAGGCGGTAAATACACATTAAGATTCCCTGATGGCACACTGAATGACCAATATATCTATGGTTATGTCATGGACCCCGAAGGTAATATGATAAAATCTTATTCTTCTTATACGAGTCCACAATTTAGAACACCAAATAGTAACTTATCATGGACACCACAAACAGCACCTGCACAAAATTTGGTTGCAAATCCAATGTGGTATAACGTGAATTTTGCATTAGTACCAACTACAAAGATTGATTTAGAAATTATTGACCTTAATAATACGAATAGTCCAGCAGTTCCAGGCGATGTAGTGAATATTGATTTGACCGGTAGTAAGTTATCACCCCTTCCAACACACATTGAGTGGAGAGATAAAAAAGGTAATATTGTTCAACAAACAACAGATATTACATCTTTAAAAGAAGGCGAAAAACAGTCCACATTTATAGTACCAGATACAGCAACAGATGGTGATATTTATACAGCTTATCTTGTTGTAGGTGGTAATGACGTTGCAGCAGATTCATTTATCATTAAAATAACAGATGCACGTAAGTATGAACCCTCTACAGAAGGTATCAAAAAAGATTACGGTACACCGACAACAGCAGAAGGTGTGACAAGTTCAGTAACGGTACCCGGTTATCCAAGTCAAGGAGACCAACCGGTTATTACAGTGGATGACCCAACACAATTACCGGACGGTAAGACGCCAGGTAAAACCGAAGTAGATGTAACGGTAACGTATCCAGATGGCACAACAGATCACATTAAAGTACCAGTAACTGTTGGAGCTCAAGCAGAAAATGAAGTGTATGAACCATCTACAGAAGGTATCAAGAAAGATTACGGTACACCGACAACAGCGGAAGATGTGACAAGTTCAGTGACCGTACCCGGTTATCCAAGTCAAGGAGACCAACCGGTTATTACAGTGGATGACTCAACACAATTACCGGACGGTAAGACGCCAGGTAAAACCGAAGTAGATGTAACAGTGACGTATCCAGATGGCACAACAGACCACATTAAGGTACCAGTAACTGTTGGAGGTCAAGCAGAGAATGAAGTGTATGAGCCATCTACAGAAGGTATCAAAAAAGACTACGGTACACCAACAACAGCAGAAGATGTGACAAGTTCAGTAACGGTACCCGGTTATCCAAGTCAAGGAGACCAACCGGTTATTACAGTGGATGACTCAACACAATTACCGGACGGTAAGACGCCAGGTAAAACCGAAGTAGATGTAACAGTGACGTATCCAGATGGCACAACAGACCACATTAAAGTACCAGTAATCGTTGGAGCAGATACACAAGCGAATATAAACAACCGAGGTTACGCTCATGCGACTGTTAAACCAGGTGAAACAGTTAAAGTACCGCAAACTGGTGACAATACAATGCCAGATGGTTCTAAATATGATATAGCTACTAATCAAGTCCCTGCAGGATGGAAAGTATCTGTGAATGCTAATACTGGTGAATTAACTGTTAGTCCACCTAAAAATGCTATGACTGGCACATCAGTAGTAATTCAAGTGACAGTAACATACCCAGATGGCTCTTCGGAAACTGTACCATCCAAAGTATCGGTAGATAATATAATCCAACTTCCAGCGCCAACAGTTAATGCTGTAGATGATAATGATACTGAAATCACAGGTTCAAATGGTACACCAGGCAATACTATTGTAGTCACATTCCCAAATGGTAGTACATCAGAAGGAACAATTGATGAAAATGGTAATTGGAAAGTTGATGTACCTAAAGGAGTAAGCCTAAATAAAGGTGATATCATTATTGCTGTTGAAAAAGATAAAGATGGTAACGTATCTGGTCCAACAAATGTCGTTGTAGGTGAAAACTGTGACATGTCTCCTAATAATAGTTCAGATAAAGAAAAAATTGAAACGCCAAAAGATGAAAATATCCTAGAAAATGAACCTAGCGTAAGCTTGTCTGGAAATAAAGCTTATGAAGCTCATACAAATACCGCAGTGAAGAACAGTAAACAAACAGATGTTAAAAATCGCGAATTAAAACATAAAGGTGTAAATATAGACTCAGGTAAGAGCAGTAAACAAGACGCCATTAAAGAGAAAGCACTGCCAGAAACTGGAGAAACTACTCATAATACTACAATGCTTGGAACATTATTTGCAGCATTTGGTTCATTACTATTATTCAGAAGACGTAGCAAGCACAATGAAAATAAATAATTAATCACTTAAAAGGCTGGGCTTTACGCCCAGTTTTTTAATTAGAACCCAATATCATTACTATGATACCGATACTGAAAACAAGGACATATTAAAAATGGAAAAAATTAATGCTCAATAAAAGAGATAACTTCATATTTTCGTTTCTTTGCGTACATAATACGTTATTTTCCATGAAGATAACGGCTCCTACGACTTCAGTTTATTTTTTCAAAATGTATTCATCTCATTTAATAGTTCTCTACATTTTAACAAACTTCTACTACTACTAAACAAATTTCATTTATAAAGAGAAAATGGATATTTATATTTTGAATGTATCAGAAAAAAGTAATAGCCATATCATTATTAAATTAATTTCCCTTTTATTCCTTCCAAATTTTAATTTAATATTTACTTAAATTGATTTTCAAAAGTATGATATATTTTTAATAATTAAATACTTATGTAAAACATTTTAAGAACTAGAAATTAAAGGCGGTTGGGCTTTGAAGAAACAAAGGTTAAAGTTAAGCACGTTGATCATTATTGTAGTATGTATTGTCGTATTGGTTTCATTGCTTATCACTAGCGTATTGATTAGTAATACAATTAGGGATACGATACATCAAACGACTGAAGAAAAGGCTGAGGTTATTGGCAAGACGGTGGCACAGTCTCAAGTGGTGCAATCTACTTTGAAAAAGAAAAACAATGATAACAGTATACAAGCTTACGTATCTGACATACAACAATCAACGGATGTGAGTTTTATCGTTGTGATGGATATGAAGGGGATCCGAAAGTCGCACCCTAATGAAAAGTTAATTGGTAAACATTTCAAAGGTGGCGATGAAAAAGAAGCACTTCATGGTAAAGTGAGTGCTTCTATTTCTAAAGGAACGCTGGGTGAATCATTGAGGTCATTTACGCCTGTTTATGCGAATGGAAAACAGGTTGGCGTCGTGGCTGTTGGTGTGCCAATGAAAAGTGTTTATGAAGCCCTTGCAGATGGCAATAAGAAGATTATCGTTGGTTCAATCATTGGGTTGATTGTCGGAGCTATTGGTGCATACATGCTTTCTAGGTATATTAAGAAAATTTTACTGGGTTTAGAACCGTCGACGATTGCTAAGATACTTGGAGAAAGAAATACGATGTTACAATCTGTTCATGAAGGTGTCGTGGCTGTTGATAAGGAAGGTAAGATTAATTTAGTGAACAAATCAGCGATGGATATATTTAAACAAGCAAATCTGAAAGGTAACCCTATCGGTATGAAGATTGACGATTATATGGCGTCTACACAGCTACCGAAAGTACTTGAATTAGGTGAACCGGAACGAGATGAGGAGCAGAATATTAATGGTGTAAAGATTTTGGTCAATAGAGTGCCACTTATTGTAAATAAAGAAATTGTTGGTGCGATTTCAACATTTAGGGACAAGACAGAGGTAAACAAGCTTTCCGAACAATTAGTAAGTGTGCAGACATATGCAGATACTTTACGCGCACAATCGCATGAGTTCAGTAATAGATTGCATGTGATTTCTGGCATGTTGCAAATGGAACATTATGAGGATTTAAAACAATATATACATGGTATTGTTGAATTAGGTAGCCAAGAGCATGGTCATATTACTTCGAAAATCAAAGATGCTGCATTGGCTGGTTTTTTAATAGGCAAATCAAGTTTAGCGCGAGAAGAGCATGTTAAATTATCTATTGTGAGTCATACCACCATCCCTGAACCGGAACATTCGCATATCACGCATGAAATGATTACGATTATAGGTAATTTAATAGATAATAGTATAGATTCTTTAGTGGTATCTGCTATTAAACAGAAAACGATTGATGTCCATTTGAAATATACAAACGGTACATTAACTATAGATATCGTAGATTCAGGTTTAGGTTTAAAAAGTGAGCTGGCTCATCAAATATTTGAAAAGGGCTATTCTTCTAAAGGCGAGCATAGAGGATATGGACTATACCTTGTCCAACAAAGTGTAGAGAAACTCAATGGAGATATTAATATAGCTTCTAATGTGGAAGGCAACGTGACGTTTTCAGTCGTTATAAGCTATTCAGAAAAGGAAGATCATAAATGGTGAATATATTAATTGTTGAAGATGATCCGATGGTTGCACAAATTAATCTGCAATTTATTGAAAAAATAGATAATCAAACTTCAGTAGATATCGCAAAAAATGTTAAAGAAGCTATGAGTATCATAGAAAATAAAGTGGTTGATTTATTATTATTAGACATATACATGCCTGAAGAAAATGGGTTAACATTTCTTAAATATATAAGAGAACAAGGTTATAAAATAGATGCTATACTCATTACAGCAGCTTCAGATGTTGAGCAAATCCAAACTGCATTTCGATACGGTGCTGTTGATTACTTAATCAAGCCCTTTGAATTTGAGCGCTTTAAGCAATCATTGTTACGTTATAAAAAAGGGCAGACATTTTTTAATAAAACGGAGAATATCAACCAATCTGATATTGATGGTGAATTGCTTAATAAAACAATCGCTGGGAATGAATCAGAGCTTAAATTACCAAAAGGTGTCACGAAAGAAACATTACAAGTAATTGTTAAGAAAATGAATGATTTTAAAGGCAATGAATTTTCTACAGACGAAATCTCAAAGCATGTTGATATTTCGAGAGTATCTGTAAGAAAATATTTAAAATTTTTAACGGAAATAGAAGTCTTAGAGGAATCTTTAAATTATGGTATCGGTCGTCCGATTTATTCGTATAAATTAAAGCAGGACCATTTGAAGTATTTAAAAGCGTATATGGATTGATGTGAAAAAATTGCCGAATTAAAAGGGGTATACACTTAATTCGGTTTTTTTAATTACAAAAAGATAATTAAAATTTCATAAACTATAAATTTGCTCCTCTTATGAATAGAATGGGTTTATCGATAATGAGGGGGGTAGTCATGGACACGAAAACAAATTTGAAAGCGCTTACTAATCAGGAAGTGCCGCTAAATAATAAGTTTAAAAGTATAGCAAAAAAGTTAATTAATATTAAAGTAGGTGTATTGCCATTACCACTTTATTTAATTTTAGCTGCAATTATATTCGTTGCTTCTATATATAATACATTACCTGCAGACATGATTGGAGGATTTGCTGTAATCATGATTTTAGGTATTTTACTAGGAGACCTTGGCCAAAAAATACCGATTTTAAAAGATATCGGTGGGCCAGCTATTTTGGCCTTGCTTGTCCCATCTATTTTAGTCTTTTTGGATGTGATTCATTCGACTTCTATGGAAGCGGTTACGACGTTGATGAAGACGTCTAACTTCTTATATTTCTATATTTCTTGTTTAGTAGTTGGAAGTATTTTAGGTATGAATAGCAAAGTATTAATTCAAGGATTTACGCGTATGTTTGTGCCTTTGCTAGCGGGAACAGTTCTAGCAGTTACTGCAGGTTTATTTGTTGGTTTATTGTTAGGTTATGATATAAAACACACATTATTTTATATCGTTGTTCCTATTATTGGTGGTGGTATCGGTGAAGGGATTCTACCCTTATCCATTGCGTATTCATCTATATTAGGAGACTCAGCTGAATCATTCGTTTCTCAAATGATTCCAGCAGCCGTAATTGGTAATATATTCGCAGTTGTTACTGCAGGCGTTATGATGCGCGTAGGAGAAAAATATACAAAACTTTCTGGAAATGGAAAACTAGTAAAATCTGAAAGCACTGAGGAAAGTATAGACAATAAAAAAGAAAAAGATAAAGTAATTGATTTCTCACTTATGGGAGCAGGGTTGCTGATTGCTTGTAGTTTCTTTATTGTTGGCACACTTGGTCAAAAATTCATTGGTATACCGGGCCCAGTTATTATGATTCTATTTGCAACGTTGATTAAATGTTTGAAAGTCATGCCTCATAAAATGGAAAATGGCGCACATAATTTATATAAATTTGTCTCTACAAGTTTGACGTGGCCATTAATGGTAGGTCTTGGGATGTTGTACATACCTTTAGAAGACGTTGTTAAAATTGTAACGCCAGCATACGTGGTGATATGTGCTTCAGTTGTATTAACGATGATTATTTCAGGTTATTTTGTAGGTAAATTGATGAAAATGTACCCGGTAGATGCTGCTATTGTCACAGGTTGTCATAGTGGTCTAGGCGGCACCGGGGATGTAGCCATATTATCAGCGTCTAAACGTATGGCGCTCATGCCATTTGCACAAGTTGCAACAAGGATAGGTGGCGTTTCAACGGTTATCATAGCAACATTTTTATTGAAAATTTTAAGTTAAATCATAATAATATATAAGGGGTCACTAACATGTCAGAGAGAAATGAAAATATAGATCCAATCACTTTACATCATGAACATTCAGGTAAAATAGGGATTACAAGTAGCGTAGAGGTTAACACTGAACAAGATTTGAGTGTCGTATATACGCCAGGGGTATCTGAAGTATGTAAAGCCATTACCAAAGATGAAACAAAAGCAAATACATTGACCGCACGAGGTAATATGATTGCCGTAATTACGGATGGCACGGCTGTACTTGGATTAGGAGACATTGGTCCGAAAGCAGCTATACCAGTTATGGAAGGTAAAAGTATTTTATTTAAACAACTTGCAAATGTAGACGCATTTCCTATATCTTTAGATACAAAAGATACTGAAGCAATTATATCTATTATAAAAGCATTACAGCCTAATTTTGCAGGGATTAATCTAGAAGACATAGCTGCGCCACGTTGTTTTGAAATTGAAAAAAGATTGATTGATGAGCTGGATATTCCAGTGTTTCATGATGATCAACATGGCACAGCTATCGTTGTACTTGCAGCGTTAATTAATGCACTGAAAGTTGTTCAAAAAGAAAGTGATTATGCAAAAATTATTATTAATGGTGCAGGTTCAGCGGGTATCGCAATTGCTAAGTTATTGTTAGAAGCTGGGTATAAAGACATTACGCTGGTTAGTCTAGAGGGCGTCTTGAACAAAGCAGAAACATGGATGAACAAAGCGCAACAAAATATTGCAAGTTGTACAAACCCCGATGACCAAAAGGGGACATTGGATGATGTTATACAAAATGCAGATGTATTTATTGGTGTGTCAGGTCCAAAAGCTTTAACGGAAGCACATGTAAGATCGATGAACGATGATCCGATTATTTTTGCATTAGCAAATCCAACGCCAGAAATATACCCAGAAGAAGCAGTTGGAGCTGGTGCGGCTATTGTTGGTACAGGGCGTTCAGATTACCCGAACCAAATCAATAATTTATTAGCTTTTCCTGGTATTTTTAGAGGTGTGTTAGACGCACATGCAAATGAAATCACCACAGATATGAAAATAGCGGCGGCTAAGGCAATTGCTGACACCATAGAGGAGGAGCAACTAACACCGGATTTTGTCATTCCACATGCATTAAATCCACACGTTGCTCATGAGGTAGCAGGAGCGGTTAAGCATCATGCGAAAAATGGAGAGAAAGTATTGATATAACGTAAAGTTGATATGAAAAACGCTAGAGTTGGTTGCTTTTTATAAATCACCACAATTGCACAAAGAAAGGATGGCTGCTACTGAAATTAAGTATGAGTCATTTCTTTTATAATTGTTCAACTTCCATACAATTTTTTAAGAGAAATAATGGTTCACTTAACCTTTTATATTTAATCGTAAAAACACTCATATGATATGCAAAAGCATAGTATCATTGGTCGGATGATATTGAAATAACTTATAAAAGATGTCACTTATAAATGAGGGAGCAGTATCCAAGTTGTAATCACCTTCTAAATAAGTGAAATTCAAATTTAAAAAAGCATATCATAGCCGTGTATAATGATTGGGCGTGATGTCTGAACGTACATGTACGATTGTTTAAAGTTATTATCAGTTAATATAAGTTATGATAAAATTAAGTATATACTAAATAGACAGTTATCATTTTATCGACCAAAACAGTAACAGTTATAGGCTATATCTTAGCGTATCAGCACATTTGGCTATTATTAGCTGAGCGACGCATATCGTACGTGTGCATTTAATCATAGTTATTACGTTATGATTTAAATAACTAAAAGATAAATAACAATCAAAAAGGAATGTGAATTATGGAAGAAAATAATAACGATTATGAAAATTTGTTGTTTTACTTTGCATATAAAACCTTTGTAAATACAGCAGATGAAATAATCGAAGAATATGGTTTGAATAGACAACACCATAGATTTTTATTTTTTATCGAAAAAGCGCCGGGTATTACAATTAAAGATCTCTTGAAAAGTATGGAAATTTCTAAACAAGGTAGCCATGCAACATTGAAAAAATTGAAGGATGAAGCATTTATTATCGAAAAACAAACCGAAGCGGATAAGCGTGTTAAAGCACTCTATCCTACAGAAAAAGGTACGAAATTAGTTCATGAATTAAATAAAGCACAAAACGATTTGTTTAGAGATATTCAAAAAAAAGTTGGTAATGATTGGTATGCAATTATGGAAGCATTTGCTTCTTATCGTACAGGATTTCAGGAAGTAAAATATCTAAAAGATGATGTAAAAAAATAAATAAAATTAATTTTTAAAACATAGTGGGGCGTCACTATGTTTTTTTATTTGAAAAGGAAAATTCACGATAATTAAGTCAACATTATTGACCTTTATTATTAATCGCGTTATATTTGCAATGTAAGAAATAAAGAGAAAAAGGGGAAATGATTAATGCAAAAACGCGTAGGACAATATTTAATGGACGCGATTAGTGCTGTAGGCGTTGATAAAGTTTTTGGAGTACCTGGAGATTTTAACCTTACCTTTTTAGATGACATTATCCATCGTGATGACATGGATTGGGTAGGTAATACAAATGAATTAAATGCGAGTTATGCTGCAGACGGTTACGCAAGAATGAAAGGTATTAGCGCTATGGTTACAACATTTGGTGTAGGTGAACTCAGCGCTGTAAATGGTATAGCAGGAGCTTATGCGGAGCGTGTGCCTGTCATAGCAATTACAGGTGCACCGACTCGCGAAGTCGAAAAAGCTGGTAAATATGTGCACCATTCATTGGGTGAAGGCACTTTCGACGATTATCGTAAAATGTACAAACACATTACAACAGCCCAAGGATATATTACACCTGAAAATGCACAAGTTGAAATACCACGATTAATTGATGCAGCATTAAATGAAAAACGCCCGGTTCATATGCATCTACCTATTGATGTTGCAGCCCAAAAGATTGAAGTAGAAAAGCCGTACTGTTATGTAACGCCGGAAAAACAAGATGTTTCTAGCTATATTAAAAGAATAGAAGATAAATTGAAAACTGCAAAACAGCCATTAATTATTGCAGGACATGAAATTAATAGTTTTGATTTACATGAAGCACTTGAACAATTTGTTAATCAAACGCACATTCCAGTCGCACAATTATCCCTTGGTAAAGGTGCGTTTAACGAACAAAATGATTACTATATGGGCATATATGATGGTGAGATTTCAGACGATCCAATCAAATCATATGTAAATGGTAGTGATGTTATTTTAAATATTGGCGCTAAACTCACAGACTCTGCAACGGCAGGTTTCTCATATCAATTTAATTTAGATGATGTGATTATGATTAACCATCACAATTTCAAAGTGGATGCATTACATGCAGAAGAGGTGAGACTGACAGACCTCTTAGAAGGGTTGTTAGAAATGGATTATGTCAGTGATGTAAATTATCCACATTATCACGTTTCCGAACATAAAGAAATTGAATTAATTGATCATCCATTAACACAATCAACTTATTTCAAATTAATGCAAAGTTTTATAAAACCCAAGGACATCATTCTTGCAGAGCAAGGTACATCTTTCTTTGGTGCGTATGATTTAGCCTTGTATAAAGAAAATAAATTTATTGGTCAACCGTTGTGGGGATCAATTGGTTACACAATGCCTGCAACGCTCGGTACACAAATTGCAGATAAACGACGCCGAAATTTGTTGTTAATTGGTGATGGCTCGTTACAATTAACGGTTCAAGCGTTATCAACAATGATTCGTGAAGGCTTAAAACCAGTTATATTTGTAGTGAATAATGATGGTTACACCGTTGAGCGTAAAATTCATGGCGAAACAGCATCATACAATGATATAAATATGTGGGATTATAAAATGTTACCATTTGTATTTGGTATGAAAGAAGATGATGTCAAAATACACAATGTAACAACAAGTATTGAATTAGAAAAAACATTAAAAGATATTGATGACACTCCGAATATTATGCACTTTGTAGAAGTTCATATGGATGTACACGATGCACCAGCAAAACTCAATGAAATTGCTAAAGCTTTTGCAAACCAAAATAATTAAGAATTTAAAAATTTAATAAGCGCTTTCTTTTAAGTTATAATAATATGACATCATTAGTATCATAGTAGTCTAAATAAGTATTACTGCAAAAAGCATTTAAACAAAGGAGAGATTTTAATGACAGTAAATAGTAAAGATTATATTGATGAGACTTATGGTTTATTTATAAATGGCGAGTTTGTTAATAGTGACAGTGGTGAAACGTTGGAAGTTGTAAATCCAGCCACAGGGGAAACACTATCAAGTATTGCAAAAGCTAATGACGCAGACATAGATAAAGCTGTGGCAGCAGCCCAGGAAGCATTTGAATCTTGGCGTTTAACATCTAAAACAGAACGCGCTAATTTATTAAGAAAAATTAGCGATAAAATAATGGAAAACAAAGACAAAATTGCTACGATTGAAACGTTAAATAACGGTAAACCGATTCGTGAAACGGCAGGCATTGATATACCGTATGCTGCAAAACATTTTAATTACTTTGCAAGCGTTATCGAGACACATGAAGGTTCAGTTAATGATATTGATAAAGATACAATGAGTATTGTACGTCATGAACCTATAGGTGTGGTAGGTGCCGTTGTAGCTTGGAACTTCCCAATGTTATTAGCAGCGTGGAAGATTGCGCCAGCTATTGCAGCAGGTAATACAATTGTGATTCAACCGTCTTCCTCTACACCTTTAAGCTTATTAGCGGTAGGTAAGATTTTCCAAGAGATTTTACCTAAAGGCGTCGTTAATATCGTAACGGGTAAAGGTTCAGAATCAGGAAATGCCATTTTCAACCATGAAGGTGTGGATAAATTATCATTTACTGGCTCAACCAATGTGGGATATCAAGTAGCTGAAGCTGGGGCAAAACGTATTGTTCCTGCAACGTTAGAACTCGGTGGTAAGAGTGCCAACATGATTCTGGATGACGCAAACTTAGATTTAGCGGTTGAAGGTATACAACTAGGCATTTTATTTAACCAAGGAGAAGTATGTAGTGCTGGATCACGCTTACTCGTCCAAGAAGGCATCTATGATGAATTAATTTCAAGACTGAAAGAAGCATTTTCAAATATTAAGGTTGGCGACCCATTAGATGAAAATACGCAAATGGGCAGTCAAACGAGCCAAGAGCAATTGGAAAAAATCCAGTCTTATATTGACTATGCAGAAAAATCTAACGCTGACATTTTAACTGGCGGTAAACGTATAACGCGTAATGGTTTAGATAAAGGTTATTTCTTAGAACCGACATTAATAGCAGTTAACGATAATGATCATAAATTGGCACAAGAAGAAATATTTGGACCAGTGTTAACGATTATCAAAGTGAAAGACGACCAAGAAGCAATTAAAATCGCTAACGATTCTGAATACGGTCTAGCAGGAGGCGTGTTTTCACAAAATATTAACCGTGCATTAAATATTGCGAAAGCTGTAAAAACAGGTCGAATCTGGATTAATACGTATAACCAAGTGCCTGAAGGTGCACCATTTGGTGGTTATAAAAAATCAGGAATCGGGCGTGAAACATATAAAGAAGCATTGAGTAATTATCAACAAGTTAAAAATATATTTATTGATACAAGCAATGAACTTAAAGGCTTATATTAAAATGACCAAAACTTATACCACACATATGTATATCTAGATAAATTTAATATGGGGGTTTATTGTGATAAATACAATTAAAAGGAGGGGCCGTATTGCGGTCCCTCCTTTTTAATAGCTAAAAATTTTTATAAAAGCGGGTGCTCATCATTTCAAATTAAAAATTTATTTTCACGAATTTTAATGTTTATATATGGTTGCTATCAACCAAGGAATCACTTCCTGTAATGGGCATCGCTTCAGTAAGTATGATGCGTTTATTAACTTTCATTATCTGTTATTAAAATAAAAGTCATATACCATAAAACACGACTATTCTTATAGAAATTATAATTTTAATATTGACGTCGTATATAATTTTAGCTATATTAACTAGCATAGATATTTTCAGAAAATTCTATTTATTAAAAATTTGTTATAGAAAATGAATAAAGTCATTCCTGATCTTTATATCCCCTCAACAATGAGTATAAATGATAAAAACAACTACAATATAGGAGGAATAATATATGCCAAACAAGCAGATACATTTTAACGGATTCGTGCAAAACTCTCCGTCTCCACATTCATCTGGATTATGGAAACATGAAAAAGATCAAGGCGCAAATCATAATCAATTAGGTTATTGGACAGATATTGCACAAACATTAGAAAGAGGCAAATTTGATTCTATATTTATTGCAGACGTATTAGGAACGTATAGTGTTTATAATGGATCGAGTGATGCTGCAATTAGACATGCAGTTCAGCTGCCTGCGCATGATCCGATACCTATTATTTCTGCCATGGCTGCCGTTACAAAACATATTGGATTTGCGCCAACAATATCTACCACATATGCGAAACCTTATAGTTTAGCTAGACAATTATCTACATTAGACCACTTAACAAATGGGCGATTAGGTTGGAATGTTGTAACTTCTTACTTAGAAAGTGAAGCCATTAATTTAGGTCTTAAAGAAAGGTTGCCAAAAGACTTAAGGTACAATAGAGCAGATGAATTCCTCCAGGTTGTTTATAAACTTTGGGAAGATAGTTGGGAAGATGGCTCAGTTGTTAATGATAAAGAAAGTGATATATATGCAGATGCTAACAAGGTACATAAAATTAACCATGAAGGTGAATTTTTTAGTGTGCCTGGGCCTCATTTGGTTGAACCGTCTCCACAAAGAACGCCCGTATTATTTCAAGCAGGCGCTTCAGAAAAAGGTAAAACATTTGCAGCTAAACATGCAGAAGCGGTTTTTACAAAACATACTTCATTAGAATCATTAAAAAACTATGTCAATGATATACACACAAGAGCAGAAAAATACGGAAGAAATAAGGAAGATCTTTTGGTTTTTCCTATGGTGCTTCCTATTATTGGAGAAACTGAAGAAAAAGCCTATCAAAAATATAGAGCATTAACAGAACACATCAGTTACGAAGGCTCAGCTTCATTATTAAGTGGCCACACAGGCATTGATTTTTCTGAATATGACCCAGACCAGTATATAGAAGACATTGAGACCGAAGCCATGCAAGGTAATCTTAATATTTATACTAAAGACCTAAACTATAAATGGACCTTAAGAGAAGCTGTGAAAAACCACGGACTTGGAAATGGCACGGTTAAATTTATAGGAACGAAAGAACAAGTAGCAAATCAATTTGAAACATGGGCGATTGAGGGTGGAGCGGCTGGCTTTAATATCGCTCAGAGTTATTCTCCGGGCACATTTGAAGAGTTTGTTGATGAGGTTATTCCTGAATTACAAAAGAGAGGTTTATATAGAACAGAGTATGAAGGAAGCACACTTCGTGAGCATATGTTTGGCAAAGGTCATAAAACAATAAAAGAAAATCATCCAGCAAAAAATAATAAAAATGCACATATAAATTAAAAAAGGAGTAAAAGCGAATGGATGCAATTTCTCTTTACACATGGATAGGTTTTATATTATTTATGGTAGTCATGGTTGCTGTTGGTTATGTGAGCGCTCGTAAAATGAAAAATATCGCTGACTTTGCAACTGGGGGCGGCGCTATTGGCCCTAGAGTACTCGGATTATCATTTGCAGCAACTTATTTAAGCGCAGCAACTTTTTTAGGTTATCCTGGTTGGTCTTATGAATGGGGACTAAATAACTTATGGCTATTTTTAGCCATGTTTATCGGTGGGCCCACAGGTGTGTTAATGGTCGCTAAAAAAGTACGAAAATTGAATACAAAGCAAAAATCTTTATCGCTTCCAGATTGGTTGGGGGACTTCTATAATAGTGATATTTTACGTGTAGGTACGGGTATTATCTTACTATTTAATATTTTCTATATCGCTAGTCAGTTTGTTGCAGGCGCAAGGATTTTTGAATATTTACTGGGTATGTCATACTTTGGTGGACTTGTTTTTATCGCAGTTATCGTTGTATTGTACGTTTACGTTGGAGGCGCGCTTGCTGATATTTATACGGATGCTATACAAGTTATCATTATGGCAATTGCAGGTGTAGTGGTCTTTGTTTCTGGTGTTGTCATCTTTTGGAAAGGAAGTATTACAAGTACGTTCTCTGGTATCGTTCATAATCTAGGTAATCAAAATGAAAATTTAGTTAAAGTGTTTAATCCAGACTCTGTACATTTTAACTCTTTTAGCATGGTTTTAGGTGCTATCATCATACAATGGGCGTTTGCTTCTGCGCCTCATTTATTTAATAAGATATTAGGTCTTAAAAATGAAAAAGACTTAGGAAAAATGATCAACACGTATGTTATTGTGACCGGTCTTTGCTTATTAGTATTGTTCGGGGGCGTATTCAGTCGTGTAGCACTTGGTAATAGTATTGAAACTTCAGATTTAGCGCTTCTTGAATATATTATTTGGGCTTTCCCAGCAGTGATTGTAGCACTTTTTGGCGTGGTTATATTGGCAGCAGCTATGTCAACAACAGATGGCTTATTTGTATCTATTTCCACAGTTTTCGCGAACGATATCTTTTTGAAATTTTTGGTTAAAAGAAAAATTGTTAACGTTAGTGAGGCAAAAGCCAATAAAATTGCATTTCAAATTAGTAAAATCAGTGTGCCTGTTGTCGGTTTGTTATCATTTTTATTAGTATTACAACCTCCAAAACACATGAGTGATATTATGTGGATCGGTATATCGGGTATTGCTGCCGGAACTTTAGGGCCTATTTTACATGCTATTTATGCCAAGCATAAAGCGCCAGCTAGAGCTGCAGAAATGTCTATGTTTGTAGGCTTAGGTTCGTACTTAATTATTTATTTTGGAGGGATTATCCCAAGTACTATGTCAGCAGGTGCAGTAGCAACATTTATAGGTATAGCAACGATTACAATTGCTTCATTTGTAATTAAGGTTAAAGATAATAAAAAATATGCTATAGAAGAAGGTAATAATTAATGTTTGTTAATGAAATGCTAACAATATGGTTGTACGGATTTATAGGAATGTTTATTGCAGTAATCATTGTATTGAAAATTGCATATACAGATAAATAGATAGACGAATTATTTTAAAGGAGAATGCATATGCCACTAATAAAATTAGATATGATTAAAGGTAGAGAAAAGGAAGAAATTAAACGTATTTTAGATATCACTTATGATGTAATGTTAGACGCATTTCAAGCGCCAATTGGTGACAGATATCAGATTGTTAACCAACATGAGGATTATGAAATGCAAATATTAGATACAGGTTTAGGTGTTTCTAGAACGGAACATGTGATTGTATTTACTATAATTACAAGGCCTAGAACAAAGAATCAAAAAATTGAGTTTTATAAAAAGTTAGCAGAAGCATTAAATGAATCATTAAATATACGTAAAGAAGATATAATGATTAGTCTCGTTGAAAATACGGATGAAGACTGGAGTTTTTTCAATGGTAAAGCCCAATTCCTTACAGGCGATTTATAATATGAGAAAACTTAATTTCAATATAGGTGAAGCGTTAAGTAACGATATCATGCGATGTAAGCCTTTCAAAAATTAATTCAACGTGTAGTAATCTAGGAAAAGAACCTTATACAACAAGCCGCCAACAATTAAAATTACATTGTTGGCGGTTAAAATTTTGTATGCATATTTTCATAAATTAACATTAGTAAAGGTATTTCTACTCAATATAATATCTGTGAATATTAAATTATTAATAAATAAAATTAGAGTATTTTTAAAATTTAGAATGCATGATATTGACTTTTTTAAAGAAAAGTTCAATAGTATAAAGGCGACTTTAATCATACAGATTTAAGTAAAGTTTAATTTAAGTAAAAGTAACAATAGGTTTAACTATTTTAATATATTTATGAGGTGAAATTGTAGTGTTTAATAGTAGTGAACAATTTACTTTAGGTTTAATTATCACGGTTTATTTTATTTTTTTAATGCTCATGTCTTTATACATAAAAAGAAAAATTAAAACGTATGATGACTATAATATGGCGAGCAGGACTGTCTCCATTATTCCATTGATTTTAACATTCGTTAGCACGGGCGTCGGAGGAGCTACGTTATTAGGCTATATGGAAAATGGATATACATTAGGTATGGGACAACAGTGGATTCATATCACTATGATAAGTGCGGTTATTGTCCTTGCTGTATTTTTCTTGAAACGCATCAGGCTATTAGGAGAACAACATAATATGGTAACAATCGGTGACTATACGGCACTTCGCTACGGGGAATCAGCACGTATCCCTACGGTGCTTAGTTTCCTTTTTGCTTATTGTGCGATGACAGGCATGCAGTTTGTTGCGATTGCTTCTATTTTAAATTTAACGACGGGACTAAATATGACAACTGGAATTATAATAGGATGGATTTTGCTAACGATAAAAACGTATTTGGGCGGCTTAAAAGCGGTCGTTTGGCAAGATGTTGTTCAAGGTCTCATACTTACGGTTGGTATTGTAGTGTTATTTTTTGTGGTGATTTATTATTCAGGAAGTTGGAGTAGTATTCAAGCCAACGCTCAAAATAGTAACCAAAATCAAATGTTAGATTTTCTTAATATCACGCCTAATGAAATTTTAATCTATCTTTTAACATTAGCGTTTTATCAATTTATAAGACAAGATGTTTGGCAACGTATTTGGGTGGCCAAAAATTTGAAAACGGCAAGAAATGGTTACTGGATTTCGATGATTATAGCTGTGTTATTAGGCGCCATGACTGTATTTATTGGTGTATATAGTAAGTTTGGTTTGAATTTAAATATAACTGAAACACCATTGGTCTATTATCATGTTATTCAAGAAGTATTTCCATTTCCTGTAGTCGTAATCATGATTATAGTATTATTAGCAGCAGTCATTTCAAGTGCTGATTCCTTCTTTATTGCAGGTGCTTCATCGATTGCTAACGATATTATAAAACCAAACGTTAAAAGTTTTAGTCAAACGAAAATGCTATTATATAGCAAAATCTCGGTTTTAATCGTATCTGTGATTGCTTTAGTGTTGTCCCTCATGATTCCTGGGTTAGTAGATCTTATGGTCACAGGCACTGCGATGTCCGTGTCAGGTTTGCTAGCGCCTGTAGTTTTTGGATTGTTTTGGCAAAAACCTTCAAAAATGGCAGGTAATATATCAATGTGGAGTGGACTGATATCGGCAGTCGTTTGGCAATTGCTTGGTCATCCGTTTGGCCTCCATCCAATCTTAATTGGACTGCCGCTTTCAACTATAATATTATTACTTGTAACATTATTTGGAAAGAAAGATTACGTTCGTGTTTAAGGTACCCTATATATTATAGATTTGAACGGAAATTCATTATATAAAATCTAAAAATTAAATAGCACATATGCATTCATATACTTAAAGCGTTCAATATTGTTAGATAGACATAATTGAACGCTTTTTCCTATTCAATTTTAAAAAAGCGAATAACTCAAAATGGGTCTACTATCATTTAAGATAGTAGGTGGCATAAAAGTGCATACTTACATCAAATTATATGAGTAATATAATAAAGGTAGGTTAAGATAATCAATAACGAAATATGAAAAGGGGAGAAAGAACAATGGCTAATAGTACTTTACGTATGTTGATGCCACAGTGGCAAGGTGGAAATAATGAGGCAGGATATGCTTTAGGAGCAGAACTCTTATCGTGGTTAGCGCCAAAAAGCGATGACCCTTTAGTAGAGGTACCTATAGAATCAGACCCTGAATTATTAAAAACTGAGGAAGGTGTAGTTGCACGTCAGGCACTATTAAAACAATTGCAATCAGCAGAACATTTAATAGAGCAACATCAACCAGATAATATTGTAATATTTGGTGGTGACTGTTTAGTTGGACAAGCACCTTATGCTTATCTTAATGAACGTTATGGTGGGGATGTCGGTGTGTTATGGATAGACTCGCATGGGGATATTTCATCCCCGAAAGAAATGGAAAATGCCAATACAATGGTATTAGGTAATTTGTTAGGAGAAGGAGATCAAGCATTTGCTGACAAAGTGAAAATGCCATTGAAACCTCAAAATGTTATGTTAGCTGGTATTAAGCCAAAAGATTATGAGGCTGAACGGATTGAAGCATTAGGCATCCAAGTAGCATATCCTGAAGATTTTGAAGGAGATAGTGATATTGTTATAAAATGGATAAATGATAACAGTATTAGACATTTAATCGTTCACTTTGATGTCGATATATTGGATCCAAACCGATTCCGTTCCCAGATTTTTGCCAGTCCAGAACCAATTTCTATCAACTGGGCTGAAGGTGAAATGAATTTGGGGCAAATTGGCAGGCTCATTGACGATGTTTCTAAGCATACCAGTGTCGTTGGTTTAGGTATTACAGAACATATGCCTTGGGATGCTAACGCGTTACGTCATCTATTGAGCAAATTACCGTTGTTAAAAAATGAGTAACTAAAGAGGAAGGGATAGAAATCATATTTTTATAAAATGATTTCTTCACTCCAATCCATCAAGTATGTGTAGGAAAAAAGAATACAAAAGCTGAAGTTATTGTATCAATGTCTATTTAAAAGTTGGATATAAGTATATTTGCATTTTTATTGTTTACTGCTAATACGATATTTAAGGTTGAAACATGATTTATGTTTCAACCTTCTTTAGTGTTAAAATAATGTATATGGGTGGTGATTTAATGAGTATGCAAGCATTTCATGGGAAAGTAAAAAATATTGACGATACGCCTTTTGGTTATACAATGTCTATTATCGGTGGTAAATGGAAAATGGTGATTCTCTATTTAATAGCTGAAAATGAAAAGGTTCGATTTAACGCGCTGAAAAGAATGATAGGTACTATAACTTATAAAACGTTAAGTACACAGTTAAAAGAATTGGAAGCAAACGGCATTATAATTAGAACAGAATACCCACAAATACCACCTAAAGTAGAATATTCACTATCAGAAAAAGGCAAATCTTTAATTCCAATTTTAGAAACCATATGTGAGTGGGGACTAGATCATTAAATAGGATGAAAATGAAATGTATTAAAATTTAACTATGCATCTTTTTAATTTATATCAATCAGTTTGACATTTAAATTATAAAAGCCAGAGATCAAAAGAACTAATGCATCTCTGGCTTTATATTGTAATTGATTAAATATATAGTTGTTTTACTAATCATGTGAGTTTACTGTCTTTGGCGTATAATATAGCTTAATATCACAGGTTAAAATTTGGCCGGCATACTGAACGCTATCTGCAGATACTGCTTCAAAAAACATGCTTTACTAAATTTAACAAACTTATATGACAATAATTTTTACCAATGAAAAATGCCATATTAAAACTGGAAAAATTTCATATAATTAATAAATTATTTTAATTCAAAATCTTTAAGCGTTGCGTCAGGGTTTAAAATTTTATCTGGATTGAATTCATTTAAAGATTGATTTGCATGTATTTTTTGAGGCAAAGTATGATTGGCTAAAGCAGCTTTACCAAGCGCAATTAAATCAGCTTCTTTATTTTTAAGCATGCTTATGGCCGTTTCAATATCCTCTAAATGCCCATTTGCAATAATGGGAACATCAGTATGACGTTTAGCGAGAGCAGCTAACGAAAGTGTATTATCATTGAAAGCAGGTTGCCAAGCTTTATACTCTGTTGTATGGATATAATCAATGCCGGAGTCAGCTAGATTTTCAAAAATAACTTGAGCATCCTTTTCGCCACCTTCCCATTTGTAGTCAAAATCATTTACCTTACTTTGAGAAATACGGATACCCACGATAAAATCCGATGAGACTTCTGACTTAATAGCTGTAATAACTTCTAATATCATTCTGATTCTATTTTCTAATGAACCGCCATAATCATCATTTCTTTGATTGGTATACGTAGTTAAAAATTGATCTAATAAATATCCATTTGCAGCGTGGATTTCAATACCATCAAATCCTGCACATTGAGCATTTTTAGCAGTTTTCACAAAACTTTGTACAACATCCTTTATACCATCAACAGATAAAGCTTCAGGCGTTGGATATTTACCTTCGCCATTATACATTGGGCTTTTTTCTCCTTTAGGCACAATTGAAGAAGGTGCGACAGAAGTATAACCAAATGCGTTACCATGTACGAGCGCGCCAGCATGCATAAGTTGAGCAATCATTTTAGAGCCGTTTTTATGCGTTGCATCCACGATATTTTTCCAAGCATCGATTTGGGTTTGAGTTACAAGACCAGGTTGATGTTGGTACCCAGGGCTATGTGTTTCATCTATAAAAAGACCTTCAGTAATTATTAAGCCAAAGCCACCTTCAGCAAAAGAACGATAATAATTCAACATCTCAGATGTAGGGATGCCTTTTAATGTAGCGCTAATACGTGTCATAGGTGCGAGAGTTATTCTGTTTTTAACATTTAAAGTATCTAATGGTTGAAAAAACATTCAGTTCTTGACCTCCTCTAATAAATTCAATAAATCCATTTTAACTTTAGTCATGAGTTTAGTAAAATTGAAATCATTGAATCATCTGTTCAATATTTTTGAAGGAGGAACACAAATGGAATTTCGTCAATTAATCACTTTTAAATGTATTGTAGAACATGGCGGTTTTAAAGAAGCAGCGGAGCAACTAGATTATGCTCAATCTACTATAACCACACATATAAAAAATTTAGAAGAAGAACTTGAACACGAATTATTTAATCGCTTAGGTAATCATGTCACACTCACTCATTATGGTGAGAAATTATTACCTTATGTGAAGCAATTACTACAAATCTACTATCAAATTGAGGATTTAGATGATGCACCAAAAGGCCGACTAACTATAGGTATATCTGAATCTTTAATGATATGTAGAATACCAGAAATTTTAGAAATGTATAAAAAAAATTATCCTAAAGTCCAAATTTCTTTGAAATCTGTAGCACCTAATGATATTAAAGCACACCTTCAAAAAGGTGTTATAGATTTAGCGCTTATATTAGAAAATGAAAATTGGCAAAATAAACTTTTTTATATTGAAAAATTAAATACTGAAAGAATGATTTTAGCTTATAGTAATAGCAAGCAAAATTTAAATACAGCGTTATACTCAGACCAATTTTGCAGTTATCAGCCAATGCTGAAAGAATACTTTAAAATTAATTCTTGGGACGTACAAGATAGCTTTGAATTTCAAAGCATTGAAGCGATTAAACAATGTGTAGAACACGGATTAGGTATTTCAATTTTCCCCTATTTTTCAATAAAAAAAGAGTTGGAGCGTAAACAATTTACTGGAGAAGCAGTAGATGTAAATAACAAAGGCATTGCGACATTTTTGGTCTATCATCAATCTAAGACATTGTCATCATCAGAAATAGCAATGATTGAAACCATTAAAGCTTGTGCTCAAAGATGGTATTGATAGTGTAAATATAAAACGATATCACTAAAACATTAATAGACACAAGAAAGGAATATAATTTATATAATTATTAAACGGGAATATTAACAAATAATGGTTTTTGGAAAGTGATTTTATTAATAAAACCAATCAAGATGATATTGGCCTTTGAATAAAATGATATAACCGATATAATGGGGGAGAATAACTAGGGAAAAGGTGAATTTAATGAAACAGATAAGCAATCATCATTTAAATAATAAAGCCAGATTAAATCATCAATTTAAATTATCCAGTATCGCACTTATTATGAGTACTACTTTAATTGGATATGGTTTGACCCCAGTATCATCAGCAGAGGCAAAAGAGAAGACTGATTTGAACATTGAAACACATTTGGATAACGCACAATCATTAGAAAAACACATTCAAGCAGGTAAAGAAAAAATTGAAAAATTAAAGCATATTAAAGGCAGTCAAAAGCAAGCTGCTATTCAAGACATGACGGATGCTAAAAGTATAGAAGAAGTTAAAGAAATATTGAAAAAAGTCAAAAATGATAACAATGAAACCATCAAAGAACATAAAGAAAATAAAGCATCTGCTAAAGACGAAGGACAAGATGATGCTACTATAGAAGAGGAAAATAAACATACGTCATCTGAAGGCAAGGAAAATGTCGAGTATGCGCTAGATGACCGAAAACAACCAATTGCTAATAAAGAAAATTTTACTCATAGTGAACCAACAGACAATAAAGCCCTAATAAACCAAGATAATAGTCAAGCGCAAACGTCTGATGTGCGTACACCTAGCAAAGATACAAAACAAAACATAGACCAATTGGTTGATGATGTGGTTACCTTGTCTAATAAAGTTGACGGGGGTAAACTAAACGATCGCCCTAAAGTATCACAGGAGGCCAAAGATAGTGAAGAGGAAGGCAATCCAACTACAATCTCAGAAAAGGATAACACCACTGTTGAAGGGAACGACCCAAACAGTGGTGTATTAAAAAATACGTCTTATGCTGAGCATAACCCAACGCCACAATTAGAGGCAATTAAAAAAGATATTGATAAAGTGATGACAAGCCATTCCCAAGCAAAAGATCATTTAGATGATTATGTCGAAAATAAAGCTGCGAATCTACAAACATTAGAATCTAAGCTTTCTGAGCGAGATTCAATATCGGCTGAAAATAAAGAGAAATTGAAGGCAGAAATAAAGCAAACAGAGCAAAGTTTAAAAGAACAAGATGATATTGTATTGAATCATTTAAAATCTGTAGATAATAAAGAACAAGCTGTTAAGAATATTGTTAACGATACATTTGACGAAAAACGTGCCCAATCTATATTGGAACGCATAGATACAGATGGTAAAACAGACCAACAAATTGCAAGTCAAGTGATTAGTCAGTTAGATGACTTATCTACGACTACGAGTGATGATATTTTACAATCTATGTTTAATGAAACAACTGATAAAGAAGCGTTAATTAAAACCATATTATCAACACAATTAGACCATACGGATGCATCCGAAATCGCTGAAAAAATCATGCATGACAATCCCACTAATGGTCAAATTGTAGCATTAATGAAACATTATTTCGGCGACAATGTTACAAGTGATGATATTTTAGAACAGATATTAGACCAATCTCAAAATAAACGTAAAGCTTTAGAAACGATGTTGGCTACTCAATTAAATGATGCGAAAGCTAAAGCGCTTGCTGATGTTATTGCTAAAAAAGAAGACGCTAAGCATAACTTAGTTGACTTAATGAAATCTGGCGTTGATCAGCAGTTGAATGATTTATTAAAGGTAGATAAAGATATAAGTCAATTTAAAGAGAATATACATGGTATATTCGAACCATTAAAACATACACCAAATCTTTCGAATACATTGAGTGGCAGCTTGTTAGACAAAGATATAGAAACACCGACATTAGGTAACGATGTACAACGCTTTGAAACGCCAAGTTTATTAAGCGGTTTACTCAGTGGCCACAATATATTAGATGGCGTCCGAGATATGCCTAACCCTTCACCTGGCCGCGCTTTGTCTCTGGGTGGATCAGAAGGTTTTTTAAGTGGTTTGTTCGATGATGAGGGTGATTTCTCTTTACCTGATGCAGGCACCGTAGCTAAAAAATCAACCATCCCATTTGGCGTTGTATTGCTAGCTGTAGGTGGCGGACTCATATGGTTTGCTAAGCGTAAAAAATCAAAAGAATCGTAAATTATAAATATATGGAACGTGGGCCAGACTGTTCACTATAATATAAGTGAAATGCGCCATTCAAAGTGAACACTTGTAAGTGAAACTTTTGAATGGCGCATATTTATTTTGGCGGAAAAAGCCATTTTAAATTAATTGTTTTTACCTGTAATATAACTTAATTCCTTTGCATCATCTGCATCGATAGTTCTATAAGAAACGACACCGAGCCCTTTAACGTTGGACTCTGAAATAATGATAGAACCATCATCATTAACTTTTTCTACAAAGGCTACATGACCGTACATCGCATCTGCACCCTGTTGGCCTGCCTCAAATACAACGGCGGTGTGTGCTTTTGGCGTTGAAGCCACCGTATAACCTTTTCTCTCGGCGCGATTATTCCAATTTCTTGCATCACCTAAGTCTCCACTCACAAATTGGTCGAACTGTGCCATACGATTGTAAACATACCACGTGCACTGACCGTGGGGGTAAGGCGTATCATTTGTAGTTTCTGAAAATGGTTTGAAATCTGAATCATCATTGTCGTTATTCACTTTATAATCATCTAAATTCGGCATTTGTTTATGATCTAACTGTGTTAAGTCATAGTGTTTGATAATACTGTTCAATTTGTCTGCGTATTGTGAATCAGTCGCGTATGTGGTAGCTAAATGGGCAGTCGCTGAACGGTAGCTATGCGCTTCACTTTTCCACGTCGGTTTGTAAATATTTTGATTACCATCGATGCCTTGTTTAATTAATGTAGCATAATCTTCTAATGATTCTTTTTCACTTGGATAACTACGGAAGTTTGCTGAGATTTGGAATGTATTGTTTCCATTATCTTCAAGTGTGTTGAACTTAGCTGACTTACCTTCGTAAGTACCTTTGATACCAAACAAATTAAAATGAGGTGAACGCGCAAGCATACTCATGCCTGAATCTGACTCTAATATGGCTTGAGCTATCATCACAGACGCATAAATGTCTTCATTTTGCCCGATGTCATGTGCATCTTGTGCGATGTTTTTAATGAAATCACGTGTGTTTTTATTTTCAGTTATGGTTATGTTGTTTGCAGCATTATCATCGTCCGATAAATTTGGCCATTGTTGGAAAACGGCAGTAGATCGTATATCAGATTGATTGATGTCGTGCTCAAATGATTGAGTTGGTTTCTCCTTTTTTGCTAATTGTGATTTAGAAGGTAACTGTGGATTGGCCTGGTTGTTTGATGTTTGTTTGTCAGAGCTACTTTTCTTATCGTCAGCATCTTCATTCGACGCACTTTCTTTTTGAGCGTCATACTGTTTTTGATTATTTTTAGCATCCTCACTGTATTCATCTAAGATTGCTTCTAATACTTTATCGTCAGATGATGAATCTGATTGGTCCCCCGTTTTGACGTTATTATCGCTCTTAGGTGTTTCATTCTGCTGGTCATTTAGATTATCATCGTCACGATTTGCATTCTCATGAGATTGTTTTTGTTGTGAATCTAATTCAGTATCGTCGTGTTGTTGGTTTTTAGCATCTGTCAGTTTGTTTGAGTCACTACCATCATCCATATCATTGTTTTCTGATTGATGCGTTGTATCTTCGATATCGTTGTTGTTAGTATTATCTTGTTCTTGTGATGTATCCTCATTATTTTCTTCTGGATCATCTGCATTTCCATCGTCATCACCGTTAGCATCTATCGTATTTGTATCTTCTGGATCTGTTTGATCAATCGACGTAGGATACGTTGTTTGGTTATTGCTGTCTTCATTTTGCGCATCGTTTTGTTCTATAGGGGAACTTGATCGCATTGTATCATTATTAGAAAATAATTGATCTAATAATTCAGATAAACTGTGATTATCACGCTTCAAAGGCGCTGGTTTAAACATATCTAATAGATTTGAACGGTAATCAGATGCGGATACGTCCCATGTATTTTCAGTTGAATTGGGCGTAACTTTGTCAGAAGATGTATGTCTATCGTTTTTATGACTGGCATTACGTGTACCGTCGTTAGGTGTTTCATTATTTGTACGATTTTGTTTCTGTTCACTATTTTGTTTATCATCATTAGATTTATCTTTCGCATTGTCATCATCATTAGACGTATCTTTTGCGTCATCAGATGTCTCTTTTTCAGTATGACTGTTTTGAGATGAATGCGATTGATCAGATTCAGATGGTTTAGATTGTTCCTTATCCTGCTCTTTATCCTTATGCGCATCATTTGATTGGGAAGCCGTCGTGCTTTTTTCTGACGTTTCGGCATTAACATCGTTGATAGGGAATGATGGAATAAGTAAAGAAGTTGAAAGCAAGCAGACTAATAATTTTTGTTGCTTCATGAAAATACCTCTTTTCTAAAATATATTATTTACTATGTACAAACTAGCGTTTGTCTTGGTACACTAGAAACAGTCTCGCATTTAGTTGACGCCTATCAACCATAAATTGAATAAATTGTATTAATGCATTCAGTATATCAATTTATATGTAATAAACAAATAGTAATTTGAATTAATATAAGAATAGATAAATAGATACAGTTTCAGAGGTGTATAAATGAAAAACGCAATAAAATTATTTTTTATGGATTTAAAAAAGATTGCTAAGACGCCTGGTGTTTTAGTCATTTTAGGCGGTTTAGCATTGCTTCCTTCATTTTATGCTTGGTTTAACTTGGAAGCGACATGGGATCCATATGGTAATACTAAAAATATTAAAGTTGCCGTTGTGAATGAGGATAAGGGAGATACAGTAAAAGATAAAAAGGTGAATGTGGGTAATCAAATTACCGATACCTTAAAGAAAGACGATAACTTTGATTGGCAATTTGTAAGCCGGAAAAAAGCTGATCATGATTTGAAGATGGGAGAGTACTATGCTGCCATTTACATACCAGATAAGTTTACACACCAAATTACTGGCACACTTCGAAAAGACCCGCAACAAGCCGATGTAGAATATAAAGTAAACCAAAAACTTAATGCCATTGCACCGAAAATGACCGATGCTGGTACGAGTGCTATTGTCCAAAAAGCAAATGAACAGTTTAATGAAACGGTGACACAAGCGCTATTAGATGAAGCAAACCGACTAGGTGTGAAACTTGAGGAAGAAATTCCAACAATCAATAAAATTGAAGACGCAGTCTCTAAAGCTAATGAGGCTATGCCAAAAATTAACGATTTTGCAGATACGCTTATATACTTAGATGAAAACCAAGATCAAATTGACGATTACGCTGATCGATTTAGAGAACTAGGTGACTATAAAGGCGAAGTTATAGATGCGGCAGATAAGTTAAATCAAGTTAATGCTGCAATACCTGCATTAAATGAGCGCGCCAAATTGATATTAGCATTAAATGATTACATGCCAAATATTGAAAATGCGCTTAATGTTGCCTCTAACGATGTGCCAGAAGCCTTTCCAAAAATAAATCGTGGCGTTGACATTGCAAGTGCTGGAGTAGATGCAGGCTTACAAGGGCTGAATGGTGCACAAGGTTATTTACCTGCGATTCAGCAACGTGTTGAAAGCTATCAAGAAGTCGTTGATAATGCGCAAGATGCAAATCAAAATGTTAATAATCGATTACAAAACAATATGCAAACTGAGCAACAAAGTACTACGGTATCAGATCGTTATTCAAATATTAAAACTTCGCAAATAAGTAACAATCAAAGCGACAATAATGAAAACGATCAGAATGAAACAACGGTAAGTAGTAAAGATGTCAGTGCAATGACATCTTCCTTATCAGAATCGCTATTATCGCTATCTAATTACACCGATAAACAAGCTGAAAGTAGCCAAGAAGACATAGAAGCATTGAAAAATGTTACGTATGGCATTTTATCTACAGATAAACCTAAAGATTTCCAAAAAACGTTAGATCATATTAAATCTAGGCTCGAAGTCACAAGCAAATCTAATCAGCAATTTATAGATATATTATCAGAGCTAGAAGAGAGAGAAAACGTGGATTTATCAGATGAAATTCAAACATTAGAATCAGCAAATAACAGGATTAACAATTTAATTAAAAACCAAAATCAACTCAGTGACGCACTTTCAAATGGAAGTTCAGGTAAAGCAGAAGCAGTAGAACTACTTAAAGATCTACCACGTGTAAATAGTAGCCTAGATGATTTAAGGCACTATATTAAAACCGAATTAAACCAAAGATTGCTCAACATATCTAACGATATAATGTCCGTATTAAACGAGGGTGATACGAGACTATCAACAGTTCAATCGAAATTAAATACGATAGATCAAGTGATAAATTCTGGAGAAAGTATTTTAACTGCTGGCAAAGATAGAATAGAAACGATTCAAAGTGCACTGCCAGTTATTGAACAAAGTTATATGGATGCAATGGAAATTGCACAAAATGCTTACCCGCAATTTGAACAAAGTGTTGCGAACGCCGCGTCATTTATCGAAAATGATTTGCCAGGTTTAGAACAGCAGTTGTCTGATACAACAGCGACGGTAAATAATACAATACCTACACTATTTAATCGTTATGATCAATTAGTAGATATTTTAGATGCGAATCAACCACGGGCTAAAGAAGGCTTACACAATTTAGCAGATTTCGCACGTAATCAATTACCAGACGTTGAAAAAGATCTTGCTAAGGCGAATGATCTATTTGATGAGATCGAAGATGATGATGCAGTAGATAAAATGGTAGATTTATTGAAAAACGATTTAAAAAAACAAGCGAACGTGATTGCTAATCCAATCGATATAGACCAAAAAGATATATTCCCTGTGAAAGACTATGGTTCAGCGAGTACGCCATTCTACACAGCGTTAGCCATATGGGTAGGTGCGTTACTAATGGTGAGCTTATTAACGACAGATAATAAACACCAATCATTAGCGCCATATCTATCGACAAGAGCAATATATTTAGGTAAAAGTGGATTGTTCTATCTGTTGGGTATCATTCAAGCACTTATCGTATCTATTGGAGATATAGTGATACTGAAAGCGCAAGTGGAATCAATTGGTTGGTTTATTGGCATCTCAGTATTCTCTTCCATCGTATTTGTTTCAATTGTTTATACTTTAGTATCATTGTTAGGCAACCCAGGGAAAGCAATTGCAATCATCTTCCTTGTTCTACAGATTGCAGGTGGTGGAGGAACGTTCCCTATTCAAGTTACACCAGAGTTCTTCCAAGCGATCCATCCTTATTTGCCTTTCTCTTACGCAATAGACGCATTAAGAGAAGCGGTTGGTGGACCTGTCCCTAAAATTTTAACTGAAAAATTAACCGTACTCTCATTATTTGGTATAGGATTTTTATTAATTGGCGTCATCTTTAAGCCGATTACAGATCCATTGATGAGAAAAGCAACTGAAAAAGCAGAAAAAAGTGATGTAATGGAATAGTACCGTAACGATATAATATATACGATTACCAAGCCCATTCATTGATATTTAATATGAGCGCGAGCCAGAAATCTTTGTAGCGACATAGATTTCTGACTCGCTTTTTGTGTTTGATAGGTCGTTTAATCATTGAAAAGAACTTAAACGATGGTTAAATGAAATTATTTAAGGCATTCATCGATAAAATGTATTAAAGTATCTTTAATTTAATTTTATAGTTATAGTATTTCGAAGTGATGGTATGTATAAGTGTTATTACGAAATTTAAATATAAAAATACTATACTACTCTCGAGGAAATCGATAGTGGGTTTGAGAAGTGGAACGGAGAATAGTATAGTATGAAGTTACTTAAAAGCGAGCCCTTACGAGGTAAGTAATGCTAAGTCGTTAATATAGTAAAATGTTAGACATCAATCATGTTTTAATCATAAATAAAATATAAGCAGGAGATGACTAGAAATGAAAGTGTGCTTGTAGTGCGCTTCAGCGCTTGTAAACCACTTGTACAGCTTAGTCATTTTTATGCATGTGTTTGAGACTCCATGTCACAGACTATGCCGACAAGCATTTTTACCTGATGCTCATATAGCTTTTTTCCTAGTCATCGAAGCCTTGGTGAGAACCAAGCCATCTCTGCTTACTTAGTATTATTCATTGATTTAGTGTGTGTGATAACTTTAAAACGGCAAGTTTTAACGCATTAAAACATTTATAATGATTGATTTTGTCTTTTTGGCTAAGTTTTATAAAATTGATTGTTTAAATCTTTGGGTGGTTTTTTATTTGGAGTCGATAAAGCACATATTTGATGAGTATGCTTTTGTTTTACTTGATTGAGCGTGTAAAAATTGTGATTAATTTGAAATTGAAAATTTAAAATTCAAATCGTTTTTGAAAGAGGAAATTAAAATGGGAATTGAAAATTTTTAAATATTTTAGTTATTATCATTGGCTTCAGATATTGAACTAACTACTTTACTAATACGTTGATCAGCGTTTTCTTTTCCTAAATCGCCTAATGTTACTACACCAGTAATCTTATTATCATCTACAATGAGTAAACGATAAATCTGATGCTTTTGTAATAACTCGATTACTTGATCAACTTCCATATCGGAGTTACCTGTAATAACGTTTTTGGTCATAATCTCTTCAGCAGTATCTAAGTTTTTAGCTACGCCGTTGACAACAATGTCTCTGTCTGTGATGACGCCTACATAATTACCATTTTCTAATACAGGTAAGAAACCGACATTTTGCTTAGCCATTTTTTTAGCTAATGCTTGCAGATTTTCTCTGACGTCTACTGTTTCGACGTTTTTTGTGATATAGTCTTTTAATTGACTCATTCTATCTGCGTCCTTTCTCTAGTCAGATTATCCTTAAAATTTTTGAAATATAAAAATTCGAGATGGAGTAAAGGAGATAATTACGCTTTTGTCCAATATGCAGCTTCATTACTAGAAGGGGAAGGTGGGAACTGTTCACCTTTTTCAATATCGATTTTTGTAGTGTCATTTTCAGATGAGTTTCCACTTACTAAACTGTCTACTTTGAAAGTGCCATTTTCTGGTGCTTTTTCACCTGTTTTGTAAGTTGTATTTTGTGTCATAAGTGTTCACCTCCTATTAGAATTTTGGAAGAACCAAATAATTCTGATTCTATCAAGGCAATACCACTTGCTTTGATTAATAAACATTACATATTCAAAAAATAATTGGGGTGTCAACTAACTAAATATGTAACTGATTTATAAATTAAACCCTTCTACCTATAGTGATTAAAGTGTTTAATTTAAGAATTATTGGCAAAATTAAGACTAATATGTTTTTTAAAAATATATTTGAAATAACTTATTTTGATTTATACAGAACAGCTTATTTCTTAAACTGTATTTTATATTTCGCCGATATAGTTAACTTAAATAATGTTTTGGATTAATTGATATGACGACGACGTTAAATAAATTAAATCAATTTAATAAGGGGAACATAAAGCTAAGCAATATATTATAAACACTTTGAACCTTTTGAATGTTAAATGGCGCTAACAAAGAGAAAACAGATAAATGACAAAGGAGCGGTTAAATATGCAAAACGTAATGTACTATGGAAAAGATTATAAAAGTCTGCCTGTTTCATCTATTAAAAGTAAAAAAGGCGTAGAAATTGCCTCAGATTTATACCAATATACAACGCAAATAGTTAATATCGTATTTTATGGCGAACCTTCTTCTCAGTCATTTGTGTTAATAGATACGGGTATGCCTGGAAAGTCTAAAGAAATTATCCGCGAAGCAGAAGCACGTTTTGGAAGTCATGCAAAACCAAAAGCAATCATTTTAACACATGGTCATTTTGATCATGTTGGATCAATTATTGAACTCATTAAATATTGGGATGTGCCAGTTTATGCACACCCAGAAGAATTGCCTTATTTAACAGGAGTGAAAGATTACCCGGCACCAGATGCTACAGTAGATGGTGGATTAATTTCAAAAATGTCAAAAATTTTTCCGAATAAAGCAATTAATTTAGATGGATATATTAAAGCGTTACCAGAAGATTTTAGTGTCCCTTATATGCCAGATTTTAAATGGGTGCATACGCCTGGGCACACGCCAGGGCATATATCATTATACAGAGCGGAGGATAGTTTGTTGGTTGCAGGAGATGCAATAACGACAGTTAAACAAGATAATTTAAAGGATGTTTTAACACAAAAACAAGCTATTTATGGACCCCCTAGATATTTTACGACCAATTGGGCACAAGTCAAAGACTCAATTCGTAAATTATTAGCATTGAAGCCCGAGATAATAACTACTGGACATGGGCGTCCTTTAAAAAATCATGAAGCACAGAGAAAGCTAGATGAATTAAATAATCATTTAGATGAAATTATTTTGCCAAAGCATGGTAAATACGTGAATCAAAATGATTAGTATTTAACCAATTTTATGTAGTATATCTTTATGTATAATTTATTGAGGCTGAACCATAACTTTTTATAATTTTTAAAAATATGTAACGCTTCACGTAAATATAGTAGTGGTTATGTAAAGATAGCTAAAATACTTGTAAAGAACCCTAGATGTTTAATAACAATCAAAGGTGGTATACAATATAGTAGATTTAATTGTAAGGAAATACTCCAATGCTTCTTTATAATAAATATATACAGTTCGAATTTAAAAGATTAAAAATATATAATAATTAATCGATACTCCATATGCGCATAATAGTTAATATAAAAAAACTAGCAAAAAACGCACATTTTGATAATAAAGCTCCACGTGATAGTTCAAACTCTTATTTTTAAAAAATAGAACTATTCAAGTAAACAAACTTTCCTAATAAAACATTAACTTTTATCAACGATTTATAAATTCCCAATAGCAAACCAATTAAAAATCCACTGGAATATATAAAGGCTCCACATTATAGAAATCTAAGATGTCTATAATTTGTAGCTTAAAGTGATTAATTAAAAGATAAGCCATAAAAACTGTCCCTCGACGCGAATTTAAAATTTCAATAATTTAACAAAATATAATTTCTAACTATAGAAAAGGACTATCAATTATAAGACTTAGTCCTAGGTAATATGTAAAATAAAAACCATTAATTAAAAAATAATATGATTCGTATGAGGAATCTGTAAAAAGATTACTTTAAGCGAAAAAAGGAGTCTGTGTCATTATGTATGAAAATATACTATTAGCGTACGATTGCGAAGAAAAATTTGAAACGGCCGTAAAAGAACTAAATAACCTTATTAGTAATAAGCGTAACGACGCTAAAGAAGAGGATACTTTAATAACTGTGCTCGTTATCATCCCTCAGCAATTGCTTGAAAAATCTGTCGCTTATCAAAATAAACATTTTAAAAAAATCGTTATGGAAGAAAAAAGGAAATTCAAACCTTTTCTTGAAGATTTAGAAATTTGTGGGTTCCGTTACGAAACAAAATATATTTGTGGCAACGTTAAGAAAGAAGTACTCAACGAATTAAAGAGAAAAGATTATGATTTAATAGTTTTAAGTAACCGAAATACTAAATTTAAAACAAAAGATGCATTAGGAAATGCATCGTATAAAATATCCAAAAATACAGAAGTCCCTACACTTATTATTAGATAAAACACCCGTGATATAAGCTTTAAGACATCAACAAATATAAATTGAGAAAATCTAATATTTAGTTTATGCTATTGAAACTATCGCTTCGTTATAATTTAATTTAGTTTATATTAACAATATTCATTTTATATTTTGTTATTTGAATATTTAGAATATTTGCAATCATAATTTAAGAAAAAGCAGGTGTTTCTTTGTTGATTTTGTCAATTGTGCCGAAGTTAGTATTTGGATTTATCATTATATTAATCATTATAAGATTGCTAGGAAAGAGAAACTTATCTCAGCTTACCCCTGGAGACATCGTCTATTTTATGGTTTTTGGAGGCATTTTAGAAGAAAGTTTATATGATAATAGGGTTAAATTCTGGCATGTCTTATTAGGTTTAGCGCTCTGGGGTCTTATTATATATTTATTTGAATTAATTATTTCTAAGTCACGTATAGCAAGAAAATGGTTCCGTGGAGACACTGATATTTTAATTTCTAACGGCGACGTGAGTTATACACGTCTGAAGCATAATCGTTTAGAAATTGACCAAATCTTATCCATCGCACGTGAAAAAAATATTTTTGATTTGAGCGATATTAAGAATATGTATATTGAAAGCGACGGTGGTTTTACTATAGAACCATACACCTACCAATATCCATTAATAGAAAATGATTACCCAGTTTATGAACTTATTAAAAATGAAACGGTAGATTACGAAAATTTGAAGAAAATAAACAAGAGTGAAGCCTGGCTTTACAATCAGTTAGCCAAAAAGAATATTCATAAAATAAATACTGTTTTTTACGCTGATTGGTCTGAATACAGAGGCATATACATTCTTAGATTTTCAAATTTGAAAAAGTAATTCTATACACTCGTTATCAAATTTAAGTCAATAAGTTATTTTATAATTCATATAAAAATAATTATTATAGTTA
>ENA-OWLX01000016-OWLX01000016.1-metagenome-genome-assembly--contig:-NODE-16-length-59442-cov-12.000084_pt1 | contig 59442 bp, 74 predicted proteins | sample MGYA00245351_ERZ651106 | MGnify/ENA primary metagenome ERZ651106 (study PRJEB26857, sample SAMEA4031768) | metagenome | biome: human; feature: oral; material: saliva | place: Philippines | collected 2014... | reverse complement strand
ACATAATTTTAATAAAATAAAAGACAGACGTTCTGTCTGTCAGCTTTTGATATTAGAGAGTCTTAGCTTTCGAACGTTAAAAGAATCTTAGAATCTTTAATAGAGTTATAGAGTTCATCAGTGTCAAGATTCGATTCTTCGACTTCTAACTCATTTAGCGGTAAATCAGCAGTTTCAATTCTAGAGTCTACGAGAGCTCCGAACTTGTTAGACAAAATCGAGTATTGACCGTTTTCGTCTTCAAATTTGATTCGCAAGTCAACTTCTACTCTGGACGAGAAGAAAGAATTTTCTTCGAAAAATTTTGTGTCAAGCGTCAGAATCTCTACTTTATAAGGAAGAGATTTAACATCTAATTGATAATCTGTGTTCATATCAGCCATTTGATTTCTTCTTTCCACGTTAGTTCTTTAGTCTTTCTAAAGACGAGTCTCGTACAACAGATGACTGTCTTTAGCTAAATCTGCGAATGTTTCAGTGCTAGGATGCGCTAATCTTCTGTAGATATCGACCGCATATTCTTCTGCAGCATACTCGACTAGATCAAGATCTGAATCTAAAGCTTCGATTAGATATAATTGACTAGCGAATTCGTATTTCTCTGTCAACGTTTCTAGCGCACCGTCTACTAGTTCAAGACAATCGACTAAGAATCGAACATCTTCTTTCAAGAAATCTTCAAGATATGTAGAAAGTCGACCGTCGCAGAAGTAAATGTCTTCTGAAGATGATGCAGTCGCTTCATCATACTTAGGTTCGATTGAGACGAAAAGACCTCGATCTGCGTGATAGTTGTAAGTGATTGTCAGACTTAAGACGTCGTAGCAGCTAAAAGCTTTATTTTTAAACAGTCGATTTTCAGAAGAATCAGTTAGTCTAAAGTCAGTGTTTCGCTCGTAGTAGCAGACGTTTCCAAGAATATCTTTATCTTCACCAAAGAAGATAACATCGTCAATAAAATCATCTAGATCTGACAAGATCGTATCGATGTCGAACAAGACAACTTCTCCTTTAGTCAAAAGAGATTTAAGCTCGTTAGCAGATCTTTCTTTCATATTTTCGAAATTCATATTGATCTACTCCATTCTAAACTAGAGATGCAAATGTTACGTAAGCGTAGATGTCTGCAACATTCGTGTGATCTGATAAAAATTCGAACACTCTTGCAGACAATCGATCAAGATTCAGATTCTTATCAGAAGAATCTTCGACTGTTAGACCAGTTAATTGACTTTCGATTTCTCTGATCTCTACTCTTTCATTAAGAGTCACATCTTCGTCGTAGATATTGATCCAGATTTTGAATTTTGAGACAGTACGAATGAAATCGATCGTCTGATCTTCGAAATCAAAACTATCTAAGTCTACTCTAGTCTCGACGTTTGCAGTGATATGATTATCTTCTACTTTCACGTCTGTTAATTGACATTCGATACCTTCAGCATCGTAAACTTCGACATCTTTAACTAATTGCTGTAATAATGACATGTTTGTTCTCACTTTCTTGATAAATTATTGATAAATCTATTATATCACAAAGTAAGTCTGAAAGATCTAGTTGTAACCTTGTAACTCAGATTTTACGTATCTCTCAGATCTATGCAGATTTCGTATCGAATCATTCTTCGATCTAGTTTTCAAAATTAGAGTTACAAGTGAATGATCGACTAAATAAAAGCGTAGAAAGAAATCTACGCTGATGAGATAGGATGTGAGTTTAATGAAACCATTCTTTTGTCAAGATGCGATCTCTCGAATCGAAAGAATTAAACTAGTCTTTCGAAATGAAGATGAACTGCTAATCGATCTTCATAGCCGTAACGTTCTAAGTCACGTTGAAGTCGATAAGCGATGTATCGTTCCGCAATCTGAATGTAACCTGCTGCAAGAAGTCGTTGTTCAACCTGAGACTGAACCATCGAGATAGTGACTGCGTCGATGCCAAGCTCTTTAAGATCTAAGGCAATTCTAGTAGTTAGATCTGCTAACTGACGTTTCAGATCATCGTCTAAAACGAAGACCTCTTTCGCAGCGTTTGTAATAGCTGAGTAAATCTTAGTTGACTCGAAGTCAACTTTCGAACCATTTCGCTTAATGACTTGCATTTAATTCTCCTTTATCTTGATAGATTTATTATATCATAAGATTTGAAGATTGTAAATAGAAAAGTCAAATAGTGCTCTAAAAACTGAGTTGTAACATTGTAACTAGGTTTTTCTTTTAGATTTTGATTGATTCTTAGAATACTGAGATATCTGTGCGATACTGATTTGACTTTGATTAGTTACAACTAATCTTCAGCAAATAGAAATGCACAGCGTCAGATCTCTTAATCTGTTTACATTCGAAGATCTGAATGATACAATTATCTTAAACAAAGGAGACATGCAAATGAATCTAAATGAACTTAAACAAGAAGTCATTGATCTTAGAAATGAGATGAATGAGCAGTTCGCTAAATACGTCGAATTGATCGATCGTGAGTATATAGTAGACTTCAGTCCAATCTGGACTGACAGAGTCAGAGAAGATCGAGCAGAGATGTTTGAAGAAGAGATTGATCTAGAGATTGAAGAGCTATGCGAGTCTAATGACGCGTTTGTAGAAAGTGAAAGATACGTATCACTTGAAGCAAGCAAATTCCTGAGCATTGCTTCTGACAATCTCATGTACGAAGATAATCTAACATTAGACAGATTCGTCAAACACGTCGTAACTAGCGAATATACAGATTCAATTCTGATCGACTATCTTGGTAAAGATGATGACTTTATTTTAACTTTGATCGACGAGCTGCAAGCAGACGATGTACTTGACGATGACAGAATCGAATCTGAGATCGATCAATTCAGAGGACTTGTAGATACAGTCAAAAAGACTGTCAGCCAATTGATGACTGTTAAGGAAGGAATCGAAGAGATCAATTCGACGATGAAAGAATCATTCGTAAGATTTTGCGACAATTTTTGATCTGTCAGATCATAAAATACTTAAGATCAATTAAGTATTTTTTTTTATTTGTGTCGAGATCTTGTACTAATTAGTTAATACAATAATACAATTCATTTGTATATAAAAGACTAGTCGAAACTAGTCTTTCGTTTACTTAGTTTTCGAAGCAGTCTGAGAAATCAACTTCAAATTTCTCTAGCGTCTCATCGTACTCTCCAACAACTTTCTCGATCAACGCTTCTTCTTCAAGAATATCGAGAATATCGTAGGCATCAGCATTATCTTCGAGCCAAGCATATACCTCAGATTCGTCTGTTGCAGATAGAAGAGTTTCGTCATTGAAATCGTTATAACCTTGATCAACTAAACGCCGAGGTAGCTCTAGCACGTTGCAATGAGATCTCTCAGAAAGAAGGTCGAATGCATCTTCTACTGAAAATGTTTCTGCGAAATGCGGAAAGCTACCACTCAAGTCGTATAGATCACCGTCTACATAGATGAACGTCTCACCGTAACCGCCGGTATAAAGATATTTACCTGTTTCGAAGCTATAAGAGTATCCATCCTTTCTGTCTCCGGTCAATGAGTAGCCGCAATTACCATCTTCACTGAAGTGTACGACATATTCAGAGCTTTTAGCAAATTCGTTGACTAGACCGAAGAAGATTTCATCACCTTCGTCGCCATCTTCTTTTTCATCTAAGATCTCTACTCGATCTCGAACTTCTGCGATTTGCTCGGCTAGATCTTCTAAGTCATAGCGATCGATGCCGTAGTCAAGTTCTTGCAATTTCTTCAAGACTTTCGGTTTGACAACGTCTACGTTAGCTTTAATTTGATCAAGTCTAGATTTCTCAGCTAATTGAGCTTCGTACTCTTCGTCACCTTCGATCATAAAGTAAGATCTGAATGTTTCTTCGTCAATCTCTATGTCATACTCAAAATGGAACGAAAGTTGACTGAGATCGAATCTTGCTGTCGATTTCGCTATGCTTAGATATTTTTCAAGGAAATCATAGATGCTCAAGCCTGCATGATCGATCAAAAATCTCACTATAGTTGCAGGAGCATTTCGACTTCCATGTTCGAGATTATCTTCAATCTCTTCATCACTTAAGCTGCTCAGATTGATGCCAGGTATCAGATCATTGTCTCTAATCTTCTTAACAAACTCAATCTCATTTCCGTCTTTCTCATTGATTCCCGTTTGTTCTCTCAGCGTCTTGAATGGTCCGTACATGAAAAGATGCAGATCGTAGCTGAGTTCTTCTTCTTTTTCGAAGCTGACTGTGTATTCCTGACTGATCAAGCGGTTGCTGCCGCCATATTTCGCATCAAAAGATGTATGAATTGTGCAACCGTCAGTGTTACGAATTGCTTGAGCTTTAAACTCGTATTCGACTGTGTCGCCCGTTACGAAGACAGTTTTAGAATTAGTGACTTCTTGAAGATACTTGTCCGCAGTATATTGAGATTTTGTGTTAGCGATATTTGCTGTCTTAGATTGGATGACTCTAACCTCAGTAGACTGTCCAGACTCTAGCAATGCAGCTTGCTTCAATAATGTAGCACTTTCTTCTCTGACACTTTTCTCACCTACAGTGATATCATAGTCACGAGGTGCGTAGCTATAGACTTTCAGCATCTCATCTACTGATCTCATGATCACATCGTTATAAGGTTCTACTTTTAATTCTACCTGATCGATTGTTAACATTTTCTTTTTCTCACTTTATTTTATTCTGCTGGAATCGTGCAAACGAATGCAAGATTTTTATCTTCCGGCGGTTGAATGAAATCGCCTGCATGAGCTTGACTCGTTACAGTTGTCAGACTATGAGAAATCTCTTTGAGAGCAAGTTCATGAATCTTTCTTTCGTCGTAATCTTCAAGATCGAAGCATTCGACTTGATCGATCGAGACATTGCTGACGCTCACTACTTTAGCCGGTATCAAGACTTCGAACGTAGATTGACCAGATTCGATTGCGTCATTGAGAGATTCCTCAATTTCGTCAAGATTAGATTTGATCTCTTCGAGTTTATACTCTGCAGTATAGACGAGATCGCCAGATACTTCAATCTCAGCCTCGTCTTCTTCACCAGTCTCATCGTCGATGTAGTCTACCATGATGATATATCCGTCGAGTGTGTTAATAACCTTAGTAACGAGTTTGTCACCTTCTAGATTGATCGAAACGCTTTGACATTCTTCATACTCTTCGATCTGATCTAGCAGTGATTCTTCGTCTAGTTTAGCATTATAATACTCTTTCCAATTTTCTGCTTAGAACTTAGTTGACATGATTTCTTACCTCTCTTCAGTTAGCTGGAATTGTGCAGATGAATCTGAGTTGCTTAATCTGCTCACTGACAGGTTTGAGTTTTTCCCTTGCGATTATAGGCTTGATTTCATTGTCGATTAGACTGTCAGTGTCGATAGTCTTGATTTGCAGACCTCTATCGCCGTAGATACCGACAGAGTATAGTTCGAGCTCAGCAGGCTCGATCACTCTCGCCGGTATTTTGAGTTCGAATGTTGCTTGACCTGCTTCAATAGCATCATTCAAAGCTTCTTCGATCTGCTCAGTGTATTGCTCGATTCCATCACTGATTTTGATGAAAACGTCATAGCAGTAACGACCTTCGACTTCGAGATCTCGTTCAGCAGAGTAGCCATTTTCATCTTCGACGACATATTCAATATTTGTTTCGAAGTTATGATCGATTCGGACAGCAACTGTTCTACCGTCGAACTTGATAGATTCGCACAGCTCTTTGAACTCATGCTCGACGAATTCTCTAACGTCATCGCGATCTAACTCAGCTTTGTAGTAGTTTATCCAATCTTCTGCATGAAATTTAGTTGTAGACATCACGTTTTCTCACTTTCTTTAGCTCTCTAATGAAATGACAGTCGACACTAGTGTTGAAGATGGATTGAAGTTATCTACATCTTCGAAATTAGATCTAGCTCTTTCACTCGCATCCTCGTAGTCGATCATGCGGCCTAGTTCTTCTTCCCAGTCTTCGAGATTAGCTTCGACATAATCGCATAGAAGTTGAGAGTAACCATCGTGAACGACGAACTCATCTCCGTTCGATACTCCGACACCGCCGCTAGCAGGGTACGGTACGAGCATAGCACTCACTTCCAAAGCCTTAGCTTCTTTATCAATCTTCATTGACATCCGAGTTTTGTAATAGTAGTCTCTGCCGAAGTAATAGCCCTCGAAGAAACGACCTAACAATCGCTCGAAGATGTCTGGATCATCTGTAATCTCTTCGACACTAGCGTCAAATTCGAAATCAGTTTGACCACTGCTAGCAGCTTTTACTGCATCTATGAAAGCATAGTCATCGTTAATGTCGAAGTCGAAGATGTCTCCGAACAAGTCAGTTTTAACGAGTTTGTTGATTGATGCGATGACTGAAGGTGTAAAGATGCCGACGTCGGTATTAGCTGCATTAAATTCATCTGCAGAGTCTTCAGAAATCTCGAAATATGACCAGAATGTTTCTTCGTCGATCTCGAGATCGTATTCGAAGTGGAATGACAACTGACTGAGATCAAACTCAGCTGTAGGACCAGTAAGTCTTGCTATCTTTTCAGCAAATCGTAGCTACTTAGACCTGATCGCTGCATGATAAATCGCATTGTGTCAGACTGAACATTCGAACCAAGATCTTTAAGAGATTCTTCAATTTCCTCGTCGTTTAAACTGCTCAGATTAATGCCCGGTATAAGATCGTCATCTCTGATTTTCTTTACAAACTCGATCTGGTTACCTTCGATCTCAGATAAATGTGTCATGTTTAGTAGAACTTCAACTGCTCTGCTCGTAATAGAATATAAGCGTTCATCGATTGATTCTTCTTTGCTAAGATTGAAATATGGTCTGAAGATAAATCGACGATCACTGCCACCATATCTAGCGTCGAATGTTGTATGAATCGTGCATCCATCGTTGTTTCGATGTGCTTGAGCTTTAAACTCATAAGAGATAGAGTCTCCAGTTACTTTGACAAACTGAGCACCGGTCATTGACACGATATGAACAGATGCGTATCCTTTAGCTTCGCTATTTAAGATGCTTGAAGTTTTAGATTGAATCACTCTGTTCTCAGTAGACTGACCCGCTTCTAACAAAGCCGCTTGTCTTAAAAGCATATCGCACTCGTTTCCGATACTTAGATCGCCTCGCACGAGATCTTCGAATCCTCGAGGAGCATAGCTATAAATCTTCAGCATTTCTTCAACCGCTATCTTGATCAATCCGTTGTACGGTTCGATTGTAGTACTTACTTGATCTATAGTCGTCATTTCGATTTCTCACTTTCGTTTAAGTATAAGTCTATTATATCAAAAATTGAGTTTTAAAGATCTAGTTGTAACCTTGTAACTCAGTTTTTACTATAGAAAAAGATCTTTCTAGATCACAGATGTACATCTGTGTAGCATAGATTTGACTTCGATTAGTTACACTAATTCTTCGCAAATAAAAAGACACAGCGTTAAGACTGTGTCTTTTCTTTTGACGAGACGTCTCATTAATAAATAATCGAAACGGTCCCGACGGGAATCGAACCCGCGATCTTCGCCGTGACAGGGCGACGTGATAACCGCTACACTACGGGACCAAAATCTTATAAATGTAATACGACGGTCTCGAACCGACTTCTCTAAGAGTAACGTTACCTCTCTTTACCGCATCAGCCTGCAAATGCTTCTACTACAAAATACATCGTACGGGAATCGAACCCGTGATACCGGCGTGAAAAGCCGGTGTCTTAACCACTTGACCAACGATGCTTAATGGGGGGGATAAGTCTCTGCTTTTCCGCAGACGGATTTGGCTGCAACGAGCGACCGGTGTTCTTTTGTTTCGGGCGATCCCCACTTCCCGTGTAGAAAAATATGTGCAGATGTTCGTAGTCGCTACTGCTCAGTTTATCTACTGCAAAATTTAACTTCTTATTGCGCGAGCGGGATTCGAACCCGCAACCTCTTGGTTATGAGCCAAGCGAGCTACCGTTGCTACTATCGCGCGATAATAAAAATCAAGAAATGATAGATCTATTATATCATTTCTTGACTCGATTGTAAACCATCTATTTCAACTTTGTCTAATTTTCTTCACGTTTCTTTAGATCGAATGAAAAATCATAGCCGCATTTATTAGCGATCGAATTTAGCATAACCAAGCTGACATTCGTATCTCTGGATTCGATCTTAGAGATCGTAGATCTATGAGCTTCGACGTATTCAGCAAACTCTTTCTGAGTCATTTGAAGTTCTTCACGCATCTGTTTGATCTTTAGAGCGATATCTATCTTCAGCGCTTCTTCAGTATATGACTTTCTAAAATCTTCACTCTTACTCATTCTTTTCTTAAGATAATTACTCAGAAACTTTTTCATTTCTTCTCCTCAAAAGTTAGTACTTGATAAGTCTATTATATCAATTATTCGACTAAATTGAGATCGTTTACAAAAGAAAAAGACTCTGTAGCAGAGCCCATATAGAGAATCGTTTGGCTTACAAATCCGTGTTAAGTTCAGGATCTTCTTGACCCTATGGAGCCGGTGGGAATCGAACCCACGTCCGAACAACCTTTCTATGTGATTCTTTAGCGCACTGCTACGTTTTACACATTCATCTGAAGTCAAACGAACAAATACCTCAGATATATCTCAGATTTAACTGAAGGATTGAGAAAACTCTTCAGCTAGTGACATGATTTATAGCTACTGCTGCATTGCCACTTGCAGTAGTCGCTCACCTTAGACGGTAGTTTGTTTTGTGTCGATTTGACAGCTAAGCCGAAGCTTAGGCAGCCATACCAACTGGTTGTGCTGTGTTAGCATTTATGTTTAGGTTGACGATAACGTCGTCACTCGGTGCGAAATCACATAGTCTAATCGCCCGTCGAAACCGGACGACCCCGTAAACTCCATCAACAGGGTTCGAACCTGTGACATCACGATTAACAGTCATGCGCTCTACCAGCTGAGCTATGATGGATCAACAAAGACGATATGAGTCTATCGTCAGAATGTTAATAAATAATTAGGAGTCTGCGTGACCGAAACATTAGCGTCACGCATATTACACATGAAAGCTTCGAACTCTCATGTGCAAGAAATAATAAAAATCTGGAGATGTCAAACCATGAAACAAAACGAATGTCTCGTATCGTGATCTTTTCTAGTCTTAACTGATCAAAGCCAAAGACTAGAAAGGAGCAAGTGCGATTCGAACCCACGCACGCTTTTACACGCCTGACGGTTTTCAAGACCGTTCTCTTAAGCCAGACTTGAGTACTGCTCCATTAATGCGCAGAGAGGGACTTGAACCCTCATGAACTAGAGTTCGCACGATTTTAAGTCCTGTGCGTCTGCCGATTTCGTCATCCGCGCAGATATGAACCGAGCAGGACTCGAACCTGCGACCCTCGGATTAAAAGTCCGATGCTGCTACCAAACTGAGCTATCGATTCTTATGATTGACATCTAGTTTCATGGTTACTCAGCCCGAATGTGCTGTCGCAGCGTATCCTAGTGTCGATTTATGTCCCCGTTACGATTTAACCTCCAAAGGGCTAGAATGATCGCTGCAGGATTCGAACCTGCGACCGTACGCTTAGAAGGCGTATGCTCTATCCAGCTGAGCTAAGCGACCAGATTTGCGAGTTTCAGCAAGAACTTATCTGGCTATACGTTGACTCGCAGAACGTCTTAGACGTTTATTTCAATCAGTTTGACCAATTGATAAGACTATTATATCATACTCTGGCTCAGATGTAAACAGCTTTTGTAAACTTTTTTTAACAAATTAGTAGACATTTACTTCAATCCGAGCAAATCTAATGTCGTGCGAATAGTCAAAGTACTTAGTCGGATGACGATCGATCACTTGAAACTCACTTTCAAACATCATAGTGTAAGTGTCTTGCGCACCAACGTCGATATTGTCAAGTTCACCTTTCATAGATAAGATCAGTTCATCTGTTTCTTCATCGTAAAAGCTGATAATACAGTCGACTTTCGCTAAGATCAATAGATTCTCTAAGTCAACAGTCACGTCAGAATTGACTTCTTCAATCTCGATTCTAAGACCATCTAAAGCTTCTACTGTCAAAGCTGCCACTAATTCACCTTTGACACCTGCGAATCTGCATTCCGCATTTCTACCGATAGCTACCATTTTCGTTTCTCACTTTCGTTTAAGTATAATTCTATTATAACATGAAATTGACTAGAAGAATTCGATTGTTACCTTGTAAATCAGTTTTTAAGATTTTCGATCAGCTTTCTAGATCACAGCAGTAAATCTGTGCTTACTGATTTGTCTAAGATTAAATTACAACTAATTCTTTGCAAATAGAAAGACACAGCGTTAAGACTGTGTCTTTCGGAAATTAGACTGATTTAGTTCGTCTTATTCAGAAAGCAGATCAATCGCACGCTTGATCAGCCAATTGATATTTTGACCATACTCGTACAGTCGAGATAAAAGATCCATATACTCATCGTGAGTCAAAGTCTTAGATTGATGAATACTCAGATTACGAACATCTTTTAATTCTTCAAAAGACTCTAGTAATGATCGGAAGTTTGGATCGATCCGCATCTCACGAGGCCAGTCATTTTCTTTAACATTAGATTCGACTAGTTCATTTAATGAATGCTCGATAAGACCAAGCTGTTTGTCTTGAGGTTCGAGATGTAAAGTACGTAATTCTTCGCAAAATGTATTCGCGTACGGAAGTAAAAATTCTAAACGATCGATCGTTCGCTGTTTGTTCATTTGATGTTCTCCTTTAAATTCTATATAAGCATTATAATCTATTTTCAGATGATTGTAAAGGAAAAAGTATAAGATTTTAGATAAATTGTAATCTTGTAACTCAGATTTTACGATTTCTAATCATCTTTCTAGATCACAGCGGTAAGTCTGTGATTACTGATTTGCATAAAACTAGGTTACACTAATTCGAAGCAAATAGAAAGACACAGCGTTAATACTGTGTCTTTTAAGATATTAGAAATAAAACTCGTCGTCACCCTTACTGATTAGAGGGAATCTTTCTTCGTGCTCTTCTGCTACAGCGTAAGCTTCTTCCTCAGTTTCGAATGTATCTTCGATCTGCCAATAAGTCGTGATTCTAGATGAGTCTCCAGACTCTGAAATTTGTTCGATTTCTTCTTCACTAAGACTGCAAGGTCCTAATAACCATAATTCATACATTAGTCATTCTCACTTTCGTTTAGTATAAGATTATTATATCACAAAGTCTGACCGAAGATAATCGATTGAGACTTTGTAACCTTGTAACTCTGTTTTCTCAAAATTCTTCTAGGTAACCGGCGTTCGCCAGATGTTCCTCAATATACTCTAGAACACTTTCACGTTTAGCAAAGACTGGAATCTTTAGACGAACTCGATCTTTTACAATGATTTGAGTCTCTTTCATTTCTAAGAACTCAATCACTGCTAGACCGCGATACATTTCTTGGTCGTACTCGTGATTGATCTCGAATCGATCCATCATTGCAGATTCTTCATTGTTCTCGAATTTGATTCGTAGACTGTAACCTGAGTTATACAGCACGTGATCACCGTTTTCTTTAACGATCGTATAGCCTTTTCGTTTCAGAATGTTCAAAGAATTAGAAGTCTTAGAAAGCCAAGCTACTGCAGAATAGTAATCTGACCAGAATGGATTGAGAACACGTGTCAGTCTAACGAAGAGCTCTATAGAAGTATGATACTTCAGAGATTCAGAGTTGAATGCGTGTCTATGAACTGTGTCGTCGATCGACAGTTCTAAAGAGATCTTTGGAAACTGAGACAAATATGCTACGAACATTAAATCGTTCGCATGAAATTTGATGAAATACAGATAGTCGTCAGTCCATTCTGCTAATTCGAAACCTTTAGTTGTTAGAACGTGATGAATCTCGTCTACAGCGCGTAAGATGTCTGCGACTGTAAGAGGTTGCAGATCTTCAACGATCGCGTAGACTGTTCGATCTGAATCGTCAGCGATTCGAAGGTAACGATTTTCGTTGTCTAGCATTAGTCTGAGTTTCTCATGCGGAAATCTGAAATTGTTTGAGTCTGAGAAATACTCGTATAGTTCTTTAACTTTCATTAGATACGTCTGTCACTCTTTCATTCTTGCTTCGAGTTTGACTGAGAAGTCGTCTTGATAGTCGATCCAGATCTCGTCGATATACGTTCTGACATGATCATCAGTCAGTTTCGGATTCACGTACTCGAACTTATAATCTTTCAAGATCTTTCCGTCATCCGCTGTGACTACTGCAGGTTCTGCACCGTTGAAAGATTCCTCAATCATAAAAGTACCGAGATCGAAGAAGATCATGACATCGATAGTCAATGAAGCATTATCATCTTCTAATTCTTTTTCGAAAAATCCGTCATTTCCGAAATAGCGATCATTGATTCTGCCCAGAATAGTAAGACCGTCTTCTGACTCGATAACTAGAAGTACTTCGATCTTATCGTCGTTTCTAGTCTCATGAATTTCGATTGTTGAGAAGTCAATATCGTTTAGTCTTTTAACTGCTTTCATAGCGTTTGTTCTCCTTTTAATTTACACCGCAAGCGTCTTTAGACAGTCGATCTGCAAGATCGTTATACTTGTCAGACGAATGCGCTTTTACTTTAACAAATTTTACTTCGATCTGATGCATTACTTGTAAAGCGAGCATCAAGTTTTTCACTCGAAGTGAATAGTCTTTAGATACGTCTTTTCGAGCAGACCATTCTCCGATCGCCCATTTCTCTATTCCGAGATAGTCGTAATAGATTTCGATGACTTTATCGTCAAATCTGTCGATGTGATTTAGAACGTATTCGAGAGACATGATAGTCGATGCTAATTCACCGTTGATTTGACGAGAACCGTTATTGTCGAAATCTGTCGTTTGGATTGTATGAAGTACCTCAGTCTCTTCGTTGTTCAAAATTGCTGCACCGCCGCCCCAGTGCTTAGTGTGCGGATTGTAAGAACCGTCTACATAGATGTGCATAATGTTTCCTTTTCTATTGATAAGTCTATTATATCATAATCGAAGATGATAAGTAACTGACTACAAAAAGAAAGACGATCGAAATCGTCTGTTCTTCTAATTAGATCACGTTCAAAAGATCTTTTTCAGTAAAGATCTTGTTAGCTTTACGTGCAACTTGACCTTTCAAGACGAGATCTTTGAATTCTTCAGCTGTCACAGTGTAATTGTGACCGAATTTACGAAGAGTGTAAGTGTTTGCTGATTTGTCAGCGTTAACCAAAATGTACATGAGTTAGTTCCTTTCATTATTCGACGCGACTAAGTCGTCCGTCGCAAGATGGACAGTGCATTTCACCGTCAGATTTATAGAAGTCTTCTAGATCGAATCGATCATAAGCTTCAAATATCTTGAAGCAATCTTCACATTCGAGTCTAATCATTTCAAAGACTCCAGTTCGTCAAGAAGTTCTTGAATTCGAGAATTTGATTTAGCTGCTTCACGATACACAGCAAGACGTTGTTCTTCTGCTAGCTCTGCTTCAAGTTTAGAACGAATTTCTTGAGTACGCTTGATCTTCGCAGTTTCTTCATTGTAACGAGTCATGTCGACTTTGTCTACAATTAGACTCTTGGCGTATGAAGAATATTCCTTGAACTCAACGACTTGAGCGACTGAGAACCCTGCGGAAGTTCGAACTACGACCAAGTCTTCGACTTGCAAAGACTCGTCAGACGTTAGATAGTCGTAAGTTTTGTTGTTTGCACGACCGTACTCGTCGTAAGACACGAATTTGACTGCTACTGTTTTATAGCTCATTGATTGTTCCTTCTTTCAATTAAAATTATAGATTTGAGACGTGATCGATCTTTTTGATCAGTTCACGATAAGTGATATCGTCACTGATGTCATCAGTAACTTCACCAGCTACAACGATTTTAGTTCGTTTACCGTACGGTGCAACCCAGATTTCTCCAGGCTGAACGTCGTCTTCAGCAAGATAAGTCAAGACGTAATCGTTTGAGTCGATCAGCATTGACAAGATCTGAGGAATGCTTGCTTTCATATCGAAGTATTCTTGCTCTGAAGCAGGAATATCTTTAAACACTTTGCATTGAATGTACTTCATCTGATTTGATCCTTTCTGAGTTAGCACGCTCGATTTCTTCATATAACGCTGCAAAGAATGCACCGACTCCGAGGTCTAGCATCATACATGTGAATACGAAGAATAGACCGAGAATATAATTTACTTGCGTTAGCACATATAGAGAAATAACATTTGCAGCGATAACGACTGCTAAGAATGACAAGACTTTTGTTTCATTTACGCGTTTCATTAACGTAACCTCCTATAATTGATAAGACTATTATATCATATCTCGTGCAAGGTGTAAACAGAAAAGACATAAATTTTTAAAGATTATTTCTCGACAGAGACAAGATCTAGAAACGCGTCTGCGGCTTGAACGACTACATCGTAATCTGCGTAATCGTGACAGTTCGTAAACAGATCTAAGATGAACTGTCTTTTAGAAAGACTCTTAATCTCACCGTCGAAGAATTTGCAGTAATAAGTACCTTTCATCAAGGTGATCTGTTCAATTCTGTCACTCGTCATAATATCTAAGAGTGTCATGACTATTGCATTCTTAGCTGTTGCAGACGTGTCTTTATACTTGAGTAAAGTTACTGTAACTTCTTGAAGATTCATTGATCGCTCCTTTCAAATGATTAATCGTCAGTTTCAGCTTTTTCTAGTTGTTTAGCTAGAAATTCTTTAGTCTTTTCAGTAGTTGGTAATTGCCAGCATCTAATAGCTTTCTTAACTCCTGCAAAGATCTGCGAGTATGCTTGAGAAGATTGATTGACGATTGATGTCGAATTTGCCATGCCTGATTTAAGACCGAATCTGTCTGTCAAAGTTTCATTAAATTTACGTTTAAGTTCACTCATATCATTAGACTCACACCATTCATGATATTTCTGACGAACTTCCGCGATCGAATAGCCGACGATCTCTTCTAGACCAACTTCGTGAACAAATGCTGAAGCTGAGTCATTTTCTTCTGCGAACATTTGCAGAACGATTTCCATAGCTTTTGGTTTTTCAGGGTAATGACCTGCTCTAATTAGTCGCTGCGACTCAATCAATAATAGTTCTATTAGATACTGAGCAGCTTCATCAGTTCGAAGTGAATCAAACCAGTCTTCATCAACGTCGATCAATGTTTCTTTAGAGTTCGGACCTAGTTTATCTCCTTTGTTCAAGATCTGATAGTTGCACAGAACGATCTCTAGTCGACGAAGATAAGCAGTTGTCTTATCTGACGAATTCGGCATCATATTCGAGAAAGCAATAATACTACAGCAAGTTTGGATCATTTCAGATTGTTTGTAAAGACCTTTGACTTCAAGAGCTTCTCCCGATGTTAGAGATTTGAATAATGCTGAAGAGTCGTCAGAAATAGTCTTACCTGTCGAATCACTGTCGATTGCGACTAGAGCATTTGCTACAGCATATAAAGTCTTGCTATCGGACAAGTCTGCAATAGAGAAGATATGACAATTTGCTTTGCCGAACGCACGTCTCATTAATGCTGAAAAGATCGATTTTCCATTTCGACCGTCTTTACCGACGAATCGGATCGAAGAGTTAAACTTTGTCTTGAGATCTTCATTATTAAAGAAGATCGTGCTCATTACAGCAAGAATTCGCTTGAATGTCGCTTCATCAAAATTACAAAGATTCATCAGAAGATCGTCTACTGCTTGCACATTATTGATCGGTTCACCTTTCAGTACAGCGTCGTAGACATTTCTATCGATAAAGAATCTCGGTAAATCAGCATCTTCGAAGAATCCAGCGTGAACGTAACCATCTTTGACGTAACAATCGTTAAACTGAATAACTGTTCCAGTTTTACCATACAACGACAATAGACCTTCTAGCTTTTCTGCAACTTTTTCAGACTCACTTAAGTTCACGACTGATCTTAACATGTGATAGATGAAAAATGCGAATGAAAATTGACTATAATTAGAGATCGTCTCGATTGAATGCTTACCGTCTTCATCTAAGACGTCTACGATCATTATACCTAATCTTGAGTTGATCTTGACCTTACCCTCCATCATAGAGAATAGATAAGATGAAATCGCGTCGACCTTATCAAACGATGTTGTAATCTGTCTCATCGTTAAAGATCTATCTTCTACGAGTTCAGGATATTTAGACTTAAATGTTTCTTCACGAGCCTTTGCATTAGCTTGCTCAAGAGCAGAGTCGATTCCTTCATTTGAAGCGACAAGTTTATACATCTGTGACTGAGCAATATAATGACGATACATTTCCTTAGATGTCATAAAAAAGATCATGCTCGAGATTTTATCGAAATTTATAATTGCTAATAGCGTGCTGTATAATCGTACCTCTCTAGATATATTGACTTGTGATTCAGCTGCTTTCATTAGATGATTTTTCATGATTTCTCCTAGATTCTGAAATTCTTTAGATTCGTTTAATGATTTTAGATTGTCATTAAGAATATCATTCATTTCTACTCCCTTCGTAGACGTTGATTGTTTTTTTTGATAGATCTATTATAACATACGACTAATAGAAAGTAAATATCTAGAAATTTCTAAGATGATATTTTGTATTATCTAAAAGTCAGCCTTCGAGATTAAGACTGTATTAGAAAAATACAAAAATATCATCTTTTAGTATCATCTTGAGCACTACGTGACAATTTGACTGTTTTCTAACGTAGATAATCATGCTAAAGAAGAATGTGCTTTTTCGTAAAAATAAATCACGACTAAATACGTTCTTTTTTTTTTAGTATATAATTTGAAAGAATAAGAAATAAAAGAGCGACCTTCTTTTGTGATTTTTTGTATTGCCGAAGTTGTCGTCTTCTTGAAGAAAAGAACGAGTCGTTCTGTCGAGCATTCGAATCTATTAAATCTTTGCCATCTTTGCTCGTGTCAAATCTGTTTTAATCTTGATTTCAATTCCTGATATTCGTCCAGTCTCGAAATGAATCGTTTATTCTATCATTAAAATCTTCCACTATTTCATAAATCAATCTTCAATTTCGTTTGATTTACTTAACTTCTTTGCAAAAAAAAAAGACTTGCGATTCTCTGCAAGTCTTGACATTCATAATGACAATCTTTTATCATATTCTATTATATCATACTTTGAATGAGATGTAAATACATTTTGCTTCGTTCTTGATTCTAAATTGATTTCATTCTCTCGACAGAAAAAAAAAAAGACTCATGATCTAGCATGAGTCGCGAGATTGTCAACGAACGTACTCTAGATATCACAGATCAATTTCTGTGACTATCGAATCTAGTAAAGTTTGGTTACACCAATCTAGAGCGATTTAAAAGACACAGTTTTAATTCTGTGTCTTCAGAGTCTTATGCTTTAGGTTTTGTAGCTGCTTCAAGTTTATTGTAGAAGAACTCGAGCATCTTCCAAGCTTGCTCAAGTCGACGATTCTTATGTTTAGGATCAATCTTCTGAAGCAATTCAAGTCGACGTGAAGCCCAGATTGCAGCTTTCATTGGATTGTCGAATGTAAGTGCAACGATCTTTTGCTTTTTACCTGAGAACGAGAATTTGATGTCGTTCAGATTGTCTATGTTAAAGACTACGTGCTTAGAAGCTGCAATTTCGTTGATCTGACATGACTCTAGATAAGAGTGACGTCGCATACCTGGGAACATGCCTTCGAAAGTCTTGACGATCGTAGGATAATCACGATTTGACCAGATCCATTTTGGTTTCTTAGGTTTCTGACCTTTCTGATAATTCTGACCTTTCTTCTTAAAGTCTTGATTATTCTGACGTTCTTTCTTGAAGTTACGTGCTTGAGGCTTAGTTTGATTTTGAGTGTTTTCCATATTTTGTTCTCCGTTTATGATGATGTGACGATTTTCGATCTTTTCGATCTTTTAAATCTTCAAGATAGTCTGTTTGACTATGCAATGTTTTCTCGATATAACTAAGTGTTATCGAGTCATTCGATTCTATGAAGTTATGAACGAGCGTATGTCTGTTAGTCTTCAACTTCTTAATGTCAAAGATACTTGCATCTAGATAGACATTGCTAGCAAGTTTAAGCAGATGTTCCAGATACGTTTCGTACAACTTGACAACTGCAACTGTCATTAGATAATGCGTGAATCGATCTTGCTTTCGACTATCGCTCGATTCGACGTTTCTCAAATGCTTTAGAGCGTTTAAAGTTCTTTTAGCATATAGAGTGCTGATATAGAGCTCACGCTCTAGTCTAGATCTAGGTCTATGTTCTTTCATTATGAAGCGTATCTCCTTTTCAGTTTTGCACGTTGTCTTAAGAGAATATCTCTGTAACGTCGTGCATGTTCAAGTCGATCAAATCGCTTGTACAGTCTGCATTTTGGAGTCATTTCAATTCTGACTTCATAAGTTTTTCCACCCTGCGTTAAGTCGCATTCATAAATAAACCGTTCAATTGCTAAGTATCTTCTATTAGATGACATGTAAGTATTCCTTGATTAAAAGTATAGTCTGAAGAAATCAGTTATTACTGATTTACATGATCTATTATATCATAAATCTCGTTAAGTGTAAAGGCTAAAATACAAAAACTTTTACTTTACTAGATCACGAGATTTCACATCTTCGATCATCGCTTTCAATATCTCAGCTGAAGTATACTTCGCCGCGTCGCCCATTTCTTTAAAGCAACCTTGTACGACGTCGTCGATCGATACTTCGTATAGACCGTCGACAAGATCAATGCTTGCAGTGATAGAACTGTCTGCATATTTGTAAAGATTCTGACTCATCTGATTTCTCCTTTCATAGATGTAATCTAAAGACTTCGATCGTATCAGCTTCAACAGATTTAGCGAACTTATCTGCGCCTCGATAACTCTCGAATACACTTAAGACTTCTGAATTCTTCTTAACTACGAAAGCGCAGCTTAACAATCGAACTGATTTTGAAAGATCAAACAGATCTTGTTTACTTACAATCTGAACATTGAAGAAAGTAAATATTTCTTCGCCGTCGAATACAATCTCTTCGATTGCAGTTTCAAACATTTTGCTAGACTGATCCTTATCTTCGATCCAAATCTTAATGTCGTGAGGATCAAGTCTGAAGAACATTCGACCTACTTCTGACTCGTTAAGATCTTCTAGACGAATGATGCTTTCTAAGATCTGAGCTTTATTACTCATTAGCTCAGCCAGAAGTCTATTCGTATTTACGCATGCAACTTTAACTTTAACGATATGCGACATGACGAATTCTCCTTTCTATCGATTCATTCTAATGACTTCAATCGTATCTGCACTACTTCGACGTTCGATGACTTTAGCGAACTCTAGATTGTCACAGACTCCCAAGATCTCTGCTCCGTCACGCACGACGTAAGCATATTCGTCGCCGGCGTAAAGAATACCTAGTTCTACAAGATCTTCGACATTTAGAAGTTCGACGTCGAATAAGCTGAATGTTCCGTCGATAAAGATCAGTTCCTTTTCGATCGTTGTCTCTGCAATACGTTCAGATCGATCTACATTTTCAAGAAAGACTTTAATCTGATCAGGTTTAACTGAATAGCACAGATCTCCAACTTCTTCTTCTTTCAATTTCATTTTCTTAATCATTTCAGATTTAAAATGATCGCCTAACATTGCTAAAAGCTTGATAAGCTTTAGATCGTAGATATGAGTAAATCTAACTTTAACGATATGTGACATAGTGAATTCTCCTTTTCGTATATCTAGTTTCATTATATCATACGTCTAGAAGATTGTAAAGGAAAAAGTCATAAGTTCTTTAAAATCTTTGAAACTTTTTGCGTTTCAAAACTGTTCGCTCGACAATCTGAAAGCAGAGTTCAGCAGATCTAGGTCAAACAATGTTGTTTGTTTTAGTGATCTGCTTCTGCTCTGCAATTCGCTTGTCTAATTCAACACTTTCGAAAATGTGCGCCAGAGTCGAAAGTTTTTCATTTTGTGTCTATCGATATAGCAAATCTTTTCTAGTTGCAAGATTCGAATTTTGAGCAAAAAAAAAAATCCAATAATTATTGAACTTTCGTTTATTTCTCTTTCCAACTAGCTCTCTTTCGAGTTCAGTCTAAACTGTCAACGATCGTCATGCCAAAACGTTTCAGTCTTACATAGGAGAACATTCTGATCGTTGACAGTTTAGACTGAGCAAACAAATGTTTGCTCAGTCAGCTGCTGATTTCAATTTTAAATTTCTTTCGTAAGTTCATGCAAACGTTTACGTGGGCGAACTTTCACGACACGTTTAGCTGGAACTTCAACAGTTCCGCCAGTTTGCGGGTTACGAGCAGTTTTAGCGTTGCGATCAACAAGTTCGAATTTTGCAAAACGAGTAAATTCTACGTCTTTACCTTCTCCAAGGTATTTTTCAACCTTGTTGATGATTGCTTCGTAGATTTCTGCAACTGTACGACGAGTTACATCTTCACGTTCTTTAGCAATTTCGCTGATGATCACATGTTGGTTAACATGTTCTTTAGCCATCCTTAAGTTTCTCCTTCCATCCAAGATGACTACGAGATAATATCGTAGTCTCAGCGATAATGAAGCGTATAGCTTAATTATGATTTAATTATATCATCTTAGATAGAACGGGTAAACAGTTTCTTTCTTTTCTGCTAAGAATTTTAACACTTTTCTAGCTCATTTTCTAAGATAGACACGACGTCTGACAGTGAATCATGCAGATGTAATAAATCTGCAGCATGCAAAAGAGTCAATCCGTGACAGTATCGTGCACCTTCATCTATTGAAGATTTTCCATTAGAACAGTAACACTTTAGATCATGATCTTTTAAAGACATAACTGCTCCCGCAAAGATTGCATCGTCTTGCAAACGACGAATCAAATATCTTTGAAACTCGAGAATAACTTCGATTCGTTCTAGAGGATCTTTAGGATCTGTAAGAGGTATCGGATTGCCATACAGAGAACCTCGACCTATGTAAATCGCATCTTCTGGAGCATTCCATTTGTTCCAGACTAAATGACCGTGCTTAGACAGAAGCTCGTCTAGATACTTGTTTTGCATTAACGATTCCTTTCTTATTTGACAGTGACCCAGAATCCAGAACCGTAGTAGCCGTTTCCGATACCTTCGTCTCCGTCAAGTTCAATTGTTTCGTTGTTAGCTAGATAAATGAAGATCTTGAACTTGTCATAAGATTTGAAATCTTGCACATACTCGACGTTCATAATTGCTGCATCAAGATTCGCAGACTTAGCTACCGACAATTCTGACCATCCATTGCTGCAGCCGCCGCAGCCTTCATTGATTTCAATTTCAATACGAGTGCCATCTTCTAGCACAATCAGTTCATCGCCGATAGAAGTAATTCTAACTCCAATCAGCTCTTTTAATAGATCTGCTAATTCTTCAGATACTAAATTTTCTTGTTTAAATTTCTTTAGCATAACGATTCCTTTCTAGTATTCTACTTCGTACTTGGACTCGATCTGACGACGCTGCTCAGCTGATAATGCGAAGAAGTTTTCTCGAATCCAGTCAAACTGATCTTCAGTCAAATCTGATGAAATTTCGACTGAATCGAACTGATCTCCGAACAAGTCTTCGCTAGAAGCAAAATAGATTAGCTCAGATCGATCTTTGTGCAACTCGTTGAGATTAAAGTAGTCCAAAGTTTCAGCGTGCATGCCGTACAAACATTCGTAAAACTTGCCGTCGACGTCTAACCATCCGGTTAGACCTTCGTTAGGCTCGTACGGGCAATGATCAGCTTCTACACATGCTTCAATTTCAGTGTCTTTAGTCATCAAACAGAAGCCGCCGACCTTATTCACGTATAAAATCTTGCCTTTGTCTAGATGCTCATGCATTAGCTGCATTTTATTTAGCATCGTCTGCAATAGATCAGACTGATTGAGCAGACGTTGTGTCAATGCGTGAGCATGATATCTGTCGAAGAAATCGACGTATTCTTGAAATTCTTCATCTAGGTTATAGCGTTCTAAGCCGACCTCTAGATACTAGCCGCTGTTAATAAGAAAGTAAGTATTTTCCATTTCAGTATTCCTTTTCTATTAATGAGAAGATCTAATCTTCACACCGAGTGTGCATACTAACAAGTCGATAATCAGCATCACTGTGACGATTGACACAATCTCGTCGCCGGCGAGAAGAAAGACCGGAAACGTGAAGAGCGCGAGCATGATCGGACTTAAGACTAAAATTTCACGAGTATCATCTTCGATAAACTGACATTGTCGATATTCTCCGATTGCCGACGCAATTGCTGTCGATAGAGCTAGCATTGAAAAGACGTGGAATAGTAGACAAGCTGAAATTGCTGCATGAATTTTGTCACCCATATCATTTCTCCTTCATCACGAATTTTTGATATTCTGAACTCCAATTGATACACCGCTGAAAAATGCAAGCAGATCTACAACTGACAATGTAAACATCCATTGAGTCAGATTCTCAAAATCGATGTGAAGAATCAAGACTGTACTGATCGCTAAAGTTAGAACTGAAACTACAAGTATCTTAGTAGCTATCTTGCTAGTTTCGTTATACTTCTGAACTCTGAACAAAATCACGACGATCGCAGCAGTTAGAAAAGTTACAGACAATGTCTGAACGAGACTTAGAAAGAATAGAATGATTAGATTTTGCATGAACGAACGTTCTCCTTTTTTTTAATATCTAAGTCTATTATAACATTCTTACGTGTAAATGTAAAGGAAAAAGTATCAGAAATCGTTAAAAAGTGTAGCAATTTTACTTGCTACACTCTGCACAATTTTAAATCTACTTCATCGCCGTGCAACGACAGGATGACGTTTTTGAAAGCGCGGTAATTCATCCTTAGCACCGCGAAGAGCAGCACGTCTTATGGCAAACGATACTGCAAGGAACTAATCTTTAGCTCTTAACGATCAAATGTAATTATCTGATCATTTTCATTATATCATTTTCATGGACTAAAGTGAACTGATTAGTCATCAAAGATTAAGAACATGATCGTATTGAATAGACTCATGAATGAGAAGATTGCTACAGCGTATGGTTCTGCAAACTTGATCATGTGCGGAAATAGACCAGAGATGATCAAAAGTGTCATGAATACTGCGATCAATACGGAATAGAAGAAGATCTTGAAAGAAGACAGTTCTGACTTCTTACTACTTTTTCTTCTTTTCGTATCGGTTAGAGTAGAATTCATCTTGAAACTCCTTTCTAACGTCTATCAGCAAGTCGTCGATAAACTCGTGCATGTATCGACGCTGCTTAGCGCGATGATAGTAATATTCAGTAATCTGCAGCATATTTTCTTCAGACCAGACTTTATAGTTTTGATTGAATGCTAGTTCTGGGTCGCATGGGAAATAGAGTCTGAAATCGACTGTATTAAAGTTTAAGCTAAATCTAACTTCGAAATCGAAGTTTTTAAAGTAGACTTTCACCCAGAGTCGGTCTAGTTTGTCTACTATTTCACACGAATCTAAATCGATAAATTCACTGAGCTCTTTGAGAATATGATCGTATTTACGATCGACGTTGAATGATTGCATATCTGCACTCCTTAAGAAATAATAATTGATTAAATTCAGATCTATTATATCATACTCTGTGCGGTAAGTAAAGGAAAAAGTATACTTTTTCAGTAAAAAAAAATGCAGAATTGTCGTCTGCATCTGAGTTTAATATTTACGCTAGTTCGATTTCAGCATCTCCAGATAGATCGTCTCCGTCCAAATAGAAGTCTTGACGTTCATAAAGTTCTCCGACGATTTCGATTGCATCGGAATCTTTTGCATTTAGCGGCAATTCGACAGTGATGATTCTTTCTAAAGTTTCAATCACTTTAACTTCTACTTCACGATCAGCTTGCTCTTCTGCAAGATGTACACGTTTACCGCCTTCCATCATATATTCTTTACCATTTACAATTACTGACATTTCGATTTCTCACTTTCATTTAGTATAGTTCTATTATATCAAAAATCGAGTTTTAAAGATCCAGTTGTAACTTTGTAACTCAGTTTTTATTATAGAAAAAGATCTTTCTAGATCACAGCAGTAAATCTGTGATTACTGATTTGTCAAAGATTAGATTACACTAATCCGAAGCAAATAGAAAGACACAGCGTTAAGACTGTGTCTTTGAAAACTTTTATAATTCTGAAAACGTCACAATCGCGTGCGGAACTGGCATATCAATAGCTGGTTGCGGACCGGGATTTGAAAGTTCATCCATTAGATCGGCGATCAATGCTTGTTCATTGTAACGAGAATCAGAAGATGCAGCTTTTAGATCAACGATCTCGTTATAAGAATCGATCTCACCGCCGCCAATCATAACTTCATCGTCTAGAACGACGTCGCTAGATAAGACTGTATAAATGATTGTGCAGTTAACAGTAAATTCTAATTCAGAAACATTTACTTCGTGATCATCGTCGATATAGAAGTACTCTTCTAGAAATACATCTTGAGCACATTCAACCTTAAGTTTATTGTCATCGATTGACCAACTAATGAGTCTAGAGCTATCGTACTCTGGTTCTTCGATCTTAACATCTTTTACAAGCTGTTGTAATTTTGACATGCTATTTTCTCACTTTCTTTTGATAGTTTAATTATATCACAAAAAAAAAGAATATACAGTTGTAACTTTGTAACTCAGTTTTTCTTTTGAATTTAGATCGAGATCTAGAAGACTATGAAAGCTGTGCAATATGAATTTGACTTTGACTAGTTACAACTAATTCGATCTTCCAAGTCTTTTGATACTTCTTCTAGATCAATTATAAGATCTTCTAGCAACTCGTCTACGATCATCCAAGCTATATCGTAATCGAGACGTTCGTATCTATGATACGCTTCGTTTCTAAAGCCTTTGATCTGTCGCCAATTGATACGAGTATATTCTTCACGCGTTTCTTCAGGTAACTTAGATCCACTGCAAGCTTCGCCGATTTGACCGAGTTGCATTAGCACTGCATCTCGATAAGCTATAGAATCTCTATCTTCATTCAGACCTTTGAAGTATTTGTCATGCTCCAGAGCGATCTGAGCATGCAAAATCATGCTGTCGATTGATCTTTTAGATCTAACTAATCTTTCAAGTGTTTCTTCATTTATCATAGATCAGCACCATATCCGTTTCTACAGATTTTCTAAATTCTTCATCAGCTTTAGAGAGCTGTTTCATCGTGATCGCTTGACACTTAAAGTTTTTATCGTCGCCGATAATTTCTTCGATCGCACCCATGAGATCTAGTGTGATCAGAGCATCTGATGATTCTACTACGAGATCGATATCTGAGTCTGTCGAAGCTTGATTTCGTGCATGTGAACCGAATAGATAAATCTTAGCAGGTCGATCGTTCATTACTAGTTCTATTAATCGAGTAATATCTTCGATAGTCATCTGTTCTTTTTCGAATCTTGCTTCAAGCTCCTTAAGTCTGAATCTTAGAATCGTCGGCCAGTTAGAATCGATTCGTTCTGTGCTAAGATTGATTTGGAAGTAGTTTCCAAGTCGAATCACATCTGGATCGTCGAATTCGATGGATTCGAGAGATTTAAGAAATTCTATAAGATCATTAAACTCTCGTTTACGGAATTTGATGAAGAACTTAAAATCTTTCATCTTTTCGATGTCTAAACTGTAACGCTTCTTAATCTCGTCTATTGTAAAATAAATCGAACCGATTTCGATCTCTTCTTTAAGAGCTTCAATCGTAGAAGTTCTGAAGTCGTAATCATCGTCTTCATGCTTGAAGAAATATCTGAAATAATAAGAAAAGTTTAAGTCATGCGCAGTATCGTATTCAAAAGATTTCATTGTCACATGACTGATTTTTCTATTCGAGACTTTCGCAGCTTTTCGATAGGAAAGACCTTGTGACAGATTTAGCAGATCGAAGATCTGATCATCGTCGAATTTTAGATTTAAGATTTCTTTGAGTCTTTCAGGGTAAAAAGTGCAATTTTCATTCGTATCAGACATGTGACGAACGTTATACAGATGCGCGAAGATTTGAATTGCTTGAACGTTTGTTAAATTCATTGTCAAAATTCCTTTCATTTTGTTAAATCGATTATATCACTTTTTATTCACTTTGTAAAATCTTTTAGTTAGTCCGTAACCTTGTAACTCAGTTTTTCTTTTAGAAAATGATCGATTCTAAGTAGACTATTAAATCTGTGCAGTATCGATTTGCTCAAGATTAGTTACATCTAATTCATTGCAAATTAAAAGACACAGTGTTATCTGCGTCGATATTCACCTCTTCTAAACATACCTAAGATATCTCGTGTCTGATGCTTCTGATTAGCTCGAATGACACGATTTCTCAAGTCAGTACCTTCAGTCATTGCCTCTTTTAAGAGTGACTTTTGATCTGACGATAATTCTTCACTATTCATCAAATTTTCGTAATCTTCGTCAGTTAATCTGATCCATCTGTAATCGATTACCTTATACAAATATCTGATCCAGTGTTCGTCGTCTTTAGCGTGCTTGCTAGCTCTGATCATGTAGTCATACCATTCTGACATCAGCAGTTTCTCACTTTCGTTTAGTATAGTTCTATTATATCATATTCTGAGATAAAATAAATAGATCTGTAACCTTGTAACTCAGTTTTTCTTCTAGAAAATGATCGAGATCTAGAAGACTATGAAATCTGTGCAATAAGAATTTGACTTCCATTAGTTACAACTAATTCTTTGCAAATTAAAAGACACAGCTTTAACTGTGTCGATCGTCAGATCTTCAATCGTTCTGCTGCTTCTTTATTGATCCGATAGTCGAGTTCAGAGCTCTTTTCGTCTGCGATTGTCCATGCGATGTCAATGACGTTCGTAGTTTCAGTCCAGATATTCTTTCCGACCTTGATCTTAACAATCGCTTTATACATCTCGATCGATTCGATCTGATCGTTCAGAAACTTATCTGGAATCTCAGAATCAGCGATCGTCTGATTGCCGAAGTAGACTTTCTTAGACGGCAGAATCGTGCTATGCGTAATGATTCGAAGATTAGCATACTTCGAATTCTTGATTCGATCGATAAGAGTTCGACGAGACATTGTCTCTTTAGTCGAAAAGTAGTATCTGTAGTCGTTGACAAACATATCGACATACAGCGTCCCTGGATCGTTGTCGACTGAACGATCGAAAACGACTTTCCGTTCAGAAATCTCTTGCAAGATTGAGTACTCGAGCATATCGTTAAACACATCTTCAGCGTCGTCATGTATTGTAAAGAATACGATTCCAGCAATCAGCGAACTGATGATAACTGTTCCAACAACCATGATCGGTTGATCTTCTAAGCCTTTCGTCACGAGAAATGCTAACGCTGGAATCGAGATACAAAAGATTACGAAGATTGGTAGACCTAAAGCTCTATTATATCTTTTGTCCATCTTAGAGCTTCGCTGATCCGTTAGATCAATTAAAAATTTATTAATCATTACCATATTTCCTTTCTAGCTCTGAAAGTACTTTCACAATCTGCTCAGAATCTCCAACGATCTCTTCATCTTCGATAGTCAGCTCGTACATGTCTGAGACTGGAAATAGTGTCAGTGTCATGTCCTTACCGAGGAAAACTAATCTGGCTACAACTTTCTCTTGATCAGTTGCATCGAAATCTCTAAGTCTAATAGAATCTGAGTACGTTGTAACAGTCATGATTACATTACTTTCTTTAGACCAAGATTTGATATGATCTTCTGAATCTTTAAAGATCGAAACGATCTCTGCATCGAAGTCTAAATCGACTGATACGAATGACATGACTTGATAAGTGTTAGCTCTGGAAAAGATGAGAATCTTATCTCCAATGGATTTGAACGTCAATGACTCGTACTCATCTAATGTCTGCAGATACTGCATAAGTGCGTCATTGTCGTCTCGAAAGTTAAATAGTCTCACGTCGATTTACTCCGTTCTCTAGTTGGTCAATGATCTGTTTGCAGTTTTCTTCTACGAACTCTGGAGTACGCCAAACTTCATCTGAAGAAATTCCGAAGTCGAATCCATGCGCAGCAAGTCGTTCATCTGCGAACGGTGTCATATCACCATAATGAGCACAGTCGAAACCGATCCAGTTCCCAGCTTGAACTGGTATGATTTCTGCAAGATTGCCTTCAAATGTGATACCGCCGTGACACATGATGTCCATAGTATCTTCAACAGCGTCTTTAGGATTGAGAAGAACGTATCCGTTCAGACGACCGCTCGTTAGATGCTGATACACGACGAATGCATGTTTAGAGTATTCTTTAGCGTAAAATCTTGTCGGATTGTCGTGTTTAAATTGATGCCAAGGTTTCATAGATTAGTTTCCTTTCTATAGAAGATCGAATTCTGTTTTGTTTGCAAGTTTCTCAATCTTGTTCAAGATGTCTTCGACGTTCACGATCTCTACGAGCACTTTGTCGGCGGTTCGACGAATAAGAGAAGATTGTGTTCCGTCTTCAGTAGACAATGTAATCTTGTAGTCTGAGAAATCATCAACTGTAATGTCGAAATAGAAAGACTGATCGAGTTTCCGAAGTGTCATCGAGATCTTACGATTAGTTGTGTCGAAATGATGAGAATCGATCGCTTTATCTAGCAAATTCGACAAGATCTTTAGCTTATCTAGAACTTCTTCATTATGACGTTGTAAAGATCTGATTCGACTTGCCAATTCATTCTCGAGTTTGTAAAGATTTTCGACTTCTTCTACTTCGTCACCATGACGATATTCATCGATCGTGATCATAATATGTTCTTCTTTGTACTGTTCTTGAATTCGATCAGTGATTCGTTTTGCTTCGAAGATGTCTGAGAGTGTCGCATTCTTTACTGCAAAGTTAAAGATCCAATCGTCGACATACTGATTGAGTTTAACTTTAAACGCGTATTTTGGCATTTGATCTTCTCCTTAGATTTATGATAGATCAATTATATCATACTTTCTGTCAATTGTAAAGGAAAAAGATAAAAACTTTCGAAGATTTTTTCAATAGATAGCAGATACTTCGATCAATCTTCTGAGTCACAGATTCGATTCTGTGATTTAAAAATTTGCATGAATTTGGATTCTTCAATCTAAGACAAATTAAAAGACACAGGTCGAATCTGTGTCATTTGTTGATTTTGAATTTCGTAATTCGATTGCTAGAATCTGTTACGATTTCTAATTGCACATCGTGCAGACCGTAAATACTTGGTCCGTCGTAAACGTCGCCAATCTTTAACGTGTCTAATTTCATGTAGAAGAAATAAACTGCTTCATACACATCAGCGTCTTTCAGATGATCGAAGATAAACTCTGCTAAAACCGGATCGAGTGCAGATTTACTGAAATAGAGCTGCGTAAGTTTAGTTTCAAGATCTAGTTCGATCTTTCCGAGACTTGCTAAAGCATGACGCGTATGCTTCAAATATTCTTCATCAAACTGCATGTTTCAACCTCACAACGAATGTGATAGTCTTGTCATCGTCAGAAAAGAATTGAGCTGATTCTAGTTCTTCAGAGTCTTTCAAGATTCGAAGTGTGTCAAGAGAAGATTGACCTTGATATCGAGAGATTCGAACTTTCCATAGAGCATTTTGCATTTTGATAGCATCTTCACGATCGATCTTGCGAAGCACTTGCTCAACTGGAGACTTTTGAAGAACATTAGAGATTGTTCGACGTGAGAACGATTTGTTCGAGCGAGAATTCATTCGATCGTTGATCAGTTTAGAATCTGAGAGTGTAGAACGACTCATCGTCGAGTCACGTAATTCTTGAAATAGCATATAGATAAAGTTCCTTTCTATGAGATGATTCGAGATGCTTGAATCTGTGCACGAGATCCTTCATCTAAGCCGCTGAGATATGACATTGCGTCGAAATCGCTTGGACAGTCAGAAGATGCAGTACCATTCGTGTTCGTTGTAACATAATCAGTTACTTCAGCCGGTACTAAAACTGCAAGAGCATTAGACTCTGCAGCGATTTGCTGAGCTTGAGCGTCGAGCTTTTGCTTGAGACCTAGAATGAACCCTTGAACGTACGAGTTCTTTTCTTCCTTAGTAGCATAGTGCATCTGAGACTTCCGATACTTGATATGTTCCAAAGCACCTTCGAAAACTTCTTTAGCAATTTCAGCGTCTTCGTTGAGTCCAACAAACTTTAGATAATTGCTACCCGATACGATAGCTTGACATCTGAAAGCTTTAGAAATTACGATTGCAAGCTGTTTATGCCACCAGAAGATTCGACCAAACTCGTGATACGCGAGCTTAATCTCACTCTTCATGTCGAAAGCTTGAACCTCTGAAATAGAGATATTGTGCTTAGCCATTAATCGCTGAGCTAATACGATCGAAGATTGACCTTCTTCGTCGTCAGCTTCCGCCGCTCGTTTCATTAAGTTTGAAATCTTGTTGAGCAATTTCTCTTCAACCATTGTGATTAGTTTACCTTTCTTTCATCGATGTTTTTAAATGTAATATGCGACTGGATAGCTTTAGCGATCCTGAGTTTTAATTCGAGATCTGAAATGTCGAATGCATTGCAGACTGGAATCTTGATTAGATCGTTTTCTAGAATGAAAAGATGCTCTGAATCTTCGAGAGATACGAAGATCTGAGTTCCTTGCACTGAAATAGATGCGTTCTTTCCAGTCAGAATTGAAATCTTTCGTTCGAGGATCGTTTGCATTTACAAAACCTCGGTTTCTAAGATCATCTCTGTCCCGTCTTCAAGGATGAGAACCTTCTCATCTTCAGAGACTGTGAAAGATGATTCGATGCCGAGAGAAAGTAAATACGTCCTAGCTGCTCGAATGAATGTGTCTGCGAGGATTCGACGTTTATTGATGATATACATTTGATAGACCTTTCGTTATAAAGATAGATACGGAACAGTGTATTTAGAAGTAGAAACAGTCGTCTTAAGAGTCTTACGATCTGTCAAAATCTTAGACATTTTGTCTTCAGACGATGTAGAAATATTGAGTTTCTTACCTGAATCGAGAATAACTGTAGCGTAGCAAGCTAGAACTGTGCGATGACGTGCTTTAGCAGTATACTGACCGTAGTTACAGCTTTTCACGATTTTAGCACCGAGAAGATCAGCTAGATCTTGGAGACGAGGTGCAGACGGTGTCAAGAACTGCAAGCGAATCAAGTGAGCCTCAGTATCTGAATTGAACTTACCAAAGGCTGTGATTGAAAGAGCTTTAGTAGCTGGGTCGAAGTGTACGCCGGAAATTGTGAAATCGACGTCGTATGTACGAGATGTAAAAGCTGAATGCAATTGAGATTCGTCGATCTTGTGACCAAACTGCGTAAGTTGTTTGATTGCCCATGTGTTAAGTTGTGTTTTCATGAAATGAGTCTCCTTTGAGATATAGATTTTTTTTTATTTTTAGATTCGTTAGAAGATGAGAAGCGTTAGGGAATAAGAGCTTCGCTTAGAATCGTTAGAAGAATAGAGAAGCGTTACGAGAAAACAGCTTCGCTCGAAACGAATAAGATAAGCATTAAGAGAAAGCAGCTTCGCTTAGATCCGTTAGAAGAATGAGAAGCGATGATTCTCTCGGAATCGAAAGTCAGCTTTTGCTGATTTACAAGTACTATTATATCATATCGATTGCGAAGTGTAAAGGAAAAAGTTAAAGTTTTTGAAAGTTTTTTGAGAAAACGAGAGTGCGTTAGAAGAAGAGAATGAGATGTGCGTTAGAATGAGAGTGTGAGATGTGAGATGCGCGTTAGTAAGAGGGAAATTGCTTCGCTCGAGTTCGTTAGATGCATTAGAAGAGTGAGAGAGATTGAGATGTGCGTCAAGAGTGAATAGCTTCGCTTAGAATTTGTTAGAATGAGAGATGAGAGATGAGAGGGAAATTGCTTCGCTCGAGTTCGTTAGATGCATTAGAAGATTGAGAGATTGGAAGTGTAAAGGTAGAAGTCAATCTGACACAAGATTGCACATAATACGAAAACAGACGTAGTCGAAGTCGACTACGCCGTAACTGTTTATCAAGGATGTGATTGCTCAAGTGTTGAATCAGACTTGAGTAGCATTAAGGGTTGGAGTGCGATTTTAATTCTTTCTAGATTTCTTGTAGATAAATCCAAGGATTGAAGTCAATCCGATCGCACCGAAGATAGAAAGAATTAGATGATCTTTTTCACCTGTATCTGCGAATTTTCTAGGAGTTTTTCCTTTAGCATTAGATTCGTTATATTTTTGACCTTGAGACTTGTCTTTGGAATCAGATTTAGACTTGTCAGATTTAGATTGATCAGACTCATTAAGATTTTGATCTTTAGAATCTTTCAAATCTTTTGATTGATCTTTTGAATCTGTCGATTGATCTTTCGATTGTTTTGAATCTTTCTTAGATTTAGAGTCGTCAGATTGACGTTTGACCAATGAGGAACTTTGAGAATCTACCGCAGATTTTAGATCTAACAGTAACGAGTAATGACCTGCTGCAGCTCTCAGATCTTCGATTGCAACGTTAACTGATTTTTCTTCTGCTTTTTCTGACTTAACGAGAGATTTATATCTTTCTACACGGTCAGCTAAGTTAGTCTTAGACTGTTCAAGCTTTTCGATACCTTCGCTTGAGACATTAGAAGTGTTGACTTGTCGAGTCAAGAGTTGTTCAGAGATCTTTAAGAGTTCTTCTAATTTAGAAGTATCTACTTTCGAAGAAGATTGAGACTGATCAGAGTTCTTAGAATCGATAGATTTTGCAACTCGATTTGGTTCGTTCTTTTCATCGATAGATTGATTCCTATCTGAAGAGCTTGTCTTTTTTTGTCAGAAGAATTAGAAGTTGCGTCAGATTTGTTAGAATCAGTCTCTTTCGGCTTAGGTAAAGGCTTAGAAGAAGTTCGAGTATCTTGACTCTCAGAAGAATCAGATTTGTTTTCAGATTTAGGAGCAGTTTCCTTAGCATTCGGATCTGACGATTTATCTACAATCGTGACACCCTTATAAGCTTTTCTTGCTCTGACACGAATGCTTCGAGTTTAGTTCTGATCGAGTCTTCTTTAGCGTCAGGATTTTTGAATACTTCATTCGCAAGATCATCTCGTAAAGCTTGAAGTCTATTTTTCGTAGACTGATCTAATGCTGAAAACTCTTTAACTTTTTCAAGAATCTTCTGTTTTTGAGCATCGGTAGATGCCTTCAGATCTTCAGCCTTGAATTTTCCAGTCGAAAGATCTTTCGTCGTGTCATAAGCGCTGATTTCCATCTCAGAGATACGATGTAAGTCTTCGAGCTCAATTTTCTTTTCGATCTCAGCAGATTTAGATTTTAAAGCAGCCAATGATTCGTCTTGCAGTTTATCTAAATCTGTTTTAGAGTTAAATCTTTTAGCACTCGAAGACGTGGAACCGTCTTTTAGCAATACTGCGCTAGCTAAAGTCGCTTCTTTAGACTTAAGATCTGACTTGTCATAGAAGATCTTGATCGTGTAAGATCGACCTTTCTGAGCATCCAGCGATCCGACGATCGAACCATCTCTAAGAGTCATGTCTTCTGAAAGAATAGATTCCGTGAAGAGTCTCTGACTTTCACCAGTTTTAGCATCGACGATTTCAATCTTGCGAATTTGCAAAGATTGATCTCCAGTCTTTGAGATTCTGAATAATGCAGTTTGATCAGACTTCGATGTAAAGTGAGTATTCAAAACTTGATCTGAGACTGCAGTCGCAGAAGAAGTTTCATTAGCATATACATTCTGAACTGTCGATAGAACTGGGCTGAACGTAGTTAAAGCTAGTACTGCTACACATTGAAGTTTAAGTAATGAGTTTTTGTTCATAGAGAGTTCCTTTTCTATCAGTAGACTAGATCTCAAAACTTTAATACAGTCTCAGAGAATCTACAGAGTAATTAGACTCGATCTTGTCAATATATTTGAGTCTAATGTCATCATCGCTGTCAAAGTTGTAGTCTGAATTGATTCCAAACTGAAGATCGACTCCAGTGATCTGACCATCTTCGATGATGACGTCGAATGAAGTTTCATATTCAACTTCTAGCTCAAAAATGTTTGACACCAATCTGTCGTGAAAGTCAGCGTTCAGACACAATAGACAGTTTCCGCTTTCTAAAGATCCATTTGGAACTCCGACACCTTGTTTCCATTCACCGTCGAAAGGTAGTGTCAATTCGATAGTTTTGTGCACTCCTCTAGAGTCTTCTAATTCATATACAAATGTTGGCATGATTTATTCCTTTCTTAACGTTTGTGATTTTAATTTTCTAGATACTTTCGATTTCATCATTTATCAGATTCTACTGCTGATAAATGACGTGCAATAGCAGAAAGAAGTTCTCTAGCTTCAGCGAGATGATTCATCATAGATTTTGCATCGTCTGAAAGATCTTCTTTTTCAAACAGGTCTGAATGATTTTCGACTTCGATTGACAATCTTTCGATTGCACCCTCGAGGTCAATTGATTGAAGTTCTAGATCTTGTCTAACTTCAGAGATTTCATTGTAGTCGAACATATACTTCACCTTTCTGATTAGTCTTGATATTATAATTATATCACAATCGTCTAAGAATTGATACATTTTGCTCGCAAAATAAAAGATCTGATCTGTTAACACAGAAATCAGATCTTGACACCCAGGTGAACAAAGTTATTAGTTTGAGTCATCGATCTATGCAGTAAGACTTGACATCCCGCATGAACTTGCATTCGATTCTCGACAGTTGTGCCAAGAGTCATTACTGATGCTTCTGCGAATTTTACAACTTCGTCTGGTAAACATTTACCGGTCATAGACCAATCGACTTCTTTAGACAGATTGTTGTACAGAACGCCTTTAAGAGTGAACATGTCACACATGTCTTCGATTGCTTTTCCAGTCTTAGATTTCGAACTGGAAATTGTATCGAATCCGAAGACAAATCTTATACCTCTGTTTTGAGCAGATACAATCGTTTCTTTGCTCATCTTAACAGTTTCCTCGTACAACTCATTCATACCGTGAATGAAGATCGTCTCACCGGGCTCAGCGGTGTATAGAATATACTCTAGCATATTCAAGAACTGAACTTGCTTCATCTTAGTCGATTCAATTCCTGCATAGTCGTAGTAAATCTGCGGAGCATAAGATCTTTCGATCGCAGTCGGTCGACCTAAAACGCTTGTGTAAAGATTAAGAACTTGTTTAAGAGTCGATTCTAACGTATTGATACGGTCTGCTTGCATTTCAAGACCATCTTTTAACGTTTTCTTCATCAATGTAGTAAACGTATTCAAGAAGTCACCCATTGTTGCATAAGTCTTAGGATTCTTGATATTAACGATCTGTGTACGCTTCGGATACTTATCAGCATTAGAATTCCAATAGGTTCTTTGAACGTAGAACTCGCTAATCGCAGAAAGTATAGCAGCTTTATCACCTTTGCTAAGTTCAAGATCTAATAACAAACTAAAGATATTTACGATTTTAGTTGTAAGTCTTGAAAAGATATTTACAACGTCTTCGACTTCTCCAAAACCTTCTAGAGGATTGATTGTGACTTTTGAAACATCATAATGCTTGAACAAATCATTTGATTCTTTAGGTCGATAGAACATTCCAGACTCTCGATAATCGAAGTCATTCAATACGATATGATGAGATCTCTTGCCGTTCATGAGCATTTGATTGGCTGCAGCCTGCATGACGATTGAAGAAGATGAGATTTGCAAAGTCTGATCTTCTCTACGATAGATCTTCATTGTAGAAGCTCTAGGTATCGCAACAATCGATTGTTTCTGCAGATAAGAATCAAAGTCGAAGATCGAAGTTGAACTCGAAAGAGACAAAGCGTCTTGACCGATCGGTACACCGTCGTCATCGAATACACCTTGACTTACTGCGAAATTCAATCCAGCGTAATTGTAGCCAGTTGAAGTCATAGCTGATTGATCTAATTCTACTCTACCGAATAGATTCTGATACTGATCAGCTTGGTCACCGCCGATAGAATCCCATTCTGCACCAGAATGACGAGTATTCAATGACATATTTAAGATTTCGATCTGCTCATCGATAATCTCTCTGCTATCACCGATCAGTAATAGCTTGATTTTGAAGACTGCAACCGGCTCCGGTTCTTCCATCATTCTCTGATAGTCTACATAGTCTTCGTTTTCAGCTCGACGCATATCTTCTTTGGCGGCGTCATCATCTTCAGCTTTCTTGCGATCTTTAGCGTCTTCATCGTTCATCTGAATACCTGAAGAAGCATTGTCTTTGATCAGCTTCGTCTTAGGGTCGTCTTTGATCAATTGATCGTATGTCAAGAAATGCATCTCGATTCTGTCAAGTGTATTGACTGGAATGAAATCTAGCACGTCCGTAAATGTCATTTTTCTATTTGTACCGATTCGAACGTACAAGTTTACGATAGACGCGTGACGACCGTTGTGACTGATGAAGCTCGGAGAAAAATAATACGGTGATCTTTCTAAGAAATAGCCGAGCTCGTTAGACTTAGTTTTCTTATTGTCTTTCGAATTTTTCTTTTTCTCTTGACTGTTCTTCTTGAACATGCTTTTCTGATCCTTTCAATGATAACAAACTTACTGCGCCGATAGATTCGATTAGCTCTTCAGCATCAGTGACTTGTCTGATCGAAGAATACATTCCATCAGCTGTAGCTAGATCTAAAATCTTGATAGACTTCATCAGATCTTTTTGAGTTGGCTCGGAGATGATTAAGTATTGATAGATTGAAACTTCGCTCTTTGCGATTTTCTCTTCTACTTCATTCTTCATTAGTTTCGACATATATCTTCGCCAAGCGTCGGTTAATGTATCTCCTTGACTATTTGCATGAACGCGTTTATAGTAATTGACTTGCTTATCGACGTTCAATTTCTTGATAGACGTGATTGACATTTCGTGAGAAGTGTCAGATCGTGCAACTAGATAGTCATATCTGATCTGATGGACTTGGTTTGCTACCTCTGGCAGCGTAGATTTTCCGAGCTGACCCATAAATGCGAAACACGCTCCATAGTCTCCATTTTCGAAAAGGATAAAACCTTTCTTGAATGACTTGATGCCGAGCGTTTGAAGCTCACCGTATTTAGAAGAAGATAGTCTTAGCTTTTCTGAGATCTGCATCAATAGTAATGATATCACTGATGCAAACATTGACTTCTTTCTAGAACTGATCGTTACGTAAAATGCAATCCATACTGACGCACCTAGAAGAATCAGACTCGGTATCACAACATATTTGATGCGATCCGTGTCAGACAGGATCAACCAAAGAGAAAAGATCGTTGCAACTAGAACGATTACACCTGCGTAGATGATCCGATTCGTCGGAACTAACGCATCTTTCGTGATCTTCTTAAGCATTTTAACGTATGTTTCTTTGTCTTGAGCTCTGACAAGAATGTTCGTCATAAACTTGAATTTTCTTTGATTAAGCTGAGCTTCGACTTTTGAAGTCTCAGCTGATTTAGACTGTAAATCTTCATTCATCGATCAGCACCCCGTTATTCAGATTTTTCATCTAACTTTTGCACCGATTGATTAAGTCTAGCTTTAACAGCTAGAACGAATTCTTTACAAATTCTAATCGTCACTTTGATGACGTCTACGACTGAACCTTTAGAACCGTCTGTGGCTGCTTCAAATAGTGATTTGATCTTTGAGAAGATTTTATCTTTCATCTGCGTCTCCTTTCTTAGAGCGGTTGAAAACTTTTCTAAAGAATCGATAGATCGACATTGCTTTAGAGATCACTACTCCGCAGACTGCACCTGTGAAAGTGCTCAAGATCGTAAGATCAAACACATTCAGTTGATGATCGACTGCTACTTGATAGAATCCTGAAATCAGCTGAATGATGAACGTCACGATTAGAAGCTCTAATGCTAAAGTCAAGATCGCAGCCAACACTGCTTTCAAGATCGATTTGAAATTGAAACTGTTCGTAAAGTCTAATTTTTTCATTTCTAGATAGTCCTTTCAGATATAATTAGTATTGAAGACCTGGTGCATTGTAAGACCATTTGTCTTTTGCGACAGCGCCATCTTTCAAGAAGATCGAGCTTGTAACTTTCAGATATTGAACTTTCGAATTGTAATATCCGGAGACATACGCCATCTGCTTCTTAGAAGTTTTATCGACTAAGATTACTTCGAACGCGTATACACCTTCGTCTTGATTCGAGGTCATTCTAAGTCTGAATGTATTTTCGTCTATCTCAAGATTATGACCGCTGACGTTCATAGCATCTCCAAGGTTCACAAGATATTGGCTGTCTGAACCGAAGTATTCGCGATAGATCTTATCTAGTTCTTCGTCACCTGCAGAAGATATTCTTTTGTCATACAGAGTCTTCAGTCTAGATTGCAATGCATCAAATGCTGTCTTTACGAAATTTCTACCAGTCTCATAGACCTCGTCAGTCGCGTTTCGATAGCCTTTGTTAGCGTTGACAGATGAAAAAGCTTCGACCTGCTTACGATAGTACTTAGCTTCTCTGACACCGACGTGATTTTTGATCTTTCTTTCAGGATCGTCTTCTTTGTAGACATAGTCATCGTCTTCGGGTGTCTTCAAGATATCATCTGGAGACCAATCGAGTTTTTTGTTCATCTCGAATTTAGAATTTCGGGCATCCGCCAAAGATTGCTCAGAATCTACGAGATTCTCAGCTCGTTCTTCTTTTGTTTTCTTCTTCGACTCTTCTACTTTTTCAGTTTTCGCAGAGGACTGCTCGTTAGCATCGTTGTTGAAAAATCCGTAGATCGGACTTCCTTTTGTCTGAGATAGACCATAGATCGATGCGCCGCCGATCGCTAACGCGATCGTTGCACCTCCAGCAATTTTAATAAGTTTATCTTTTTCCATGATAGATTTAACCTTTCATTTTAACTTTAGCTACAGGTGTGTACCCTACTGATTCCGGTGAAAAGAATTTAGTCTGAGTGCTATTATACTCATCTTTAGTCACGATTCGATAGTTCCAAGTACAAGTCGTACCATTAGATGCACCAGACTTACCAAAGTTTTGCTCTAAGACCAAGATGTCACCATTCTCGAATCTATGCGAAACTATGTAAGTGTGACCGTAAGACAAGTCTGAGTTACGAGCACCTCTCGGTACACCGGCTACTGCACCCTTGGTCGGTTGATTTGTCACTTTTCCATGATAAGCGTTCGCGTGACTATCAGCCTCATCTGCACCAGCTTCAGTTCTGATAACACCTAAAGACTGACCGTTCTTCTCCCAAAGAGTAGAAATCATCGTTTCTGACAAGTGAGCACATTGATCACCCGGGTTAGACCAACCTTCACTAGATCCGAAATGAAGTCCTAACGACTCTGGATCGATCGCGTATTTCTTCAATTCGTCTGGTAACTCTTCCGGCTTCCAGACACCTGTTTGAGTATAAGAACCAGTTCCGTCGTTACCCCAGCCAGCTTTTGAACTGTTGTCGTATTTGCATTCGTTATCTTTCTTCTTGCTTGAAGAAGACGATGCAGATGAAGAACCTCCGCTCGAATTGAATTTCCATTTCGACGGGTCAGCTTTCACACCGTCTTTATTAAAGACTTTGTTAGCTTGGACAGCCCAATCTGCACGTTCAGAGTGAAATGATTCCGGTCTCTCGTAAGCCATCTGGAAATATTGAGAAGCTTTAGCGGGGTCGTTGCTAGACAGAAGCTGCTCAACGTTACTATAATCTGACAAACCTACTCTGCTAAAGTACGCTTCTACTTGTCTATTTCCAAACTCGGAATTCCAGAGGAAATGCATTTGGTTTTCTACAGCCCATCCTTCAGAAGAGTTTACCTTGCCCCATGACTCACTTTCTGTGAACTTCTGATAAGGTGTGACCTGCATAAGACCGCCACCAAAATAATCTGGTCCATAATTTGCTTCTTGAGTAGAAGTACTTGGTCCCATGCCATCTTTACGTTTCTTTTCGTTCATGCCGAATCTTCGAACCGCGTACGAATGATCCCATTTACTTTCACCCAAGTCCGGAATGAATTTACTTTCACCCCACATGTTAGCCATTACACCTGCAGCAAATTCACCAGAAGTACCGTACTCTTTAGTGAGTACTTCGAATACTTTCTTAGCTACAGTGTTAGCTTCAGTTCCTTCAGTGAGCCAATCTCCTTCGACGCCTGAAGGAGTCGTTAAAGTTCCCGCACTTTTCTTCTTATCTTCTTCGCAATTTTCATGTTTTCTAACGTAGTGCCAGTCATCGTCAGCGTGAACAGCTTGAGTCATAGTCGGTGACACAGCTGTAAACAGATTTAGCGCGATAATAGCAACCGAAGCATTTTTGATTATTTTATTTTTCATCTACACCTTCTTTCTAGCTGGAAGACTTCGTCGAAGATTGCTCAGTCGATTGAGATTTCTCATTAGGAGCTTTAATTTCGCTATTGACTTGATCTTCAGTCTTAAAGAGTTGATGCACTACTTTCGAATACGCGCTATCACTATAGCCTGCGTACCTGATATCTGAGATCTTATGATCTTTATCTAGCTCGACAATGTAGAAGGCGTTATAAATCTTGTCCCCCGAAGTCGTAGCAAACGGAACGATTACGAGATATTTTCTAGAGTTCTCAGATTCTGAAGTAGCAAGTGTAACAGTGGTTGATGCGACCTTGATCGTTTTCTGACCAAGCTCCTTAGCTGCACTACCGCCAGTTAACAACGAATAGAGCTTACTTACACTCGCTTCAGATGTGAAGTAAGACGATAGATCTGATCGAATAGACTGAATCTCTTGATCGTTAGCAGTCGGACTGACTGCCATCAATTTCGTAAAGAAATCGTCAAGACCTTTGATTGCTGCAGAGTTGACATCTATCGTAAACGCAAGATTGTTAGGATTCTTACCGTTGTCTGTCAGGATATTTTGAGCTCCGTCAGCTTTCGATAGTTCTGCTAGCTGACGCTTCAGACTCTCAATTTGAGTATCTTTCACAGAATTCGCGTTCTCTAATGCTGAATTAGAAGATTTGATCGTTTGTGCAGTCATAACCTTTTGAGTAGCTGAATCTTCTTTAGAAAAAAGTAACGCTCCAACAGTGAAACAAACTAAGCCCGTCGCAAGTGAAGGTGCGACTGTTCTTAGCATCACACGTTTGACCTTAGCACCTGCACTGTTTTTATCGTGCTTCTTTTTCTTCTGATTCTTGTGATTGTCAGATTGCTTGACAAGTTTGCTTGTCTGCTTAGATCTTGCAGAATCGTCAATAGTTTTTGATTCTTTTTCAAAAAGTTCATCTAAGTTGATTTCGTTTTCCAATTTCTCACGTTCCTTTCATTTATTCTTCGTCGTCACCGAACACTTCTCGATACATAGATCCTACATCGATTGGCACGATAAGATCTTTAGGTAAAGGTACAGCTACAAGCAAATCACCATTTTTGATTTGAACAGTCGTACCAGATGTACCAAATAATGCATCGATCGTATCTTGATATTTTTCAAAGTTTTGAAAATCGATACGGAACGACAACTTATAAGTATATAAAGCGTTAGATGCGCTGACTTCAGTAGATAGTCTGTCAGCTTTAACATTCGAAGTTGTCAGAACATCGTCTAGAGCTGCACCGGTTCTATCTGCCCATAGCTTAGCTTTATGCGAGATAACTTTGATTTCGTTTCTTTTGTCAATTAAATGGCTAAGCTGGAATGTGTACTCGTATACGCCTGATTCAGATTCTTCTTCGTCAACCCAGTCAGAGAAATCATATTTATCCTTTTCGACTGAAACTGCTCTTAAAGACAATCTGGATCTGTCTCTCGATTCGCTGATCTGACCGAAGCTGACTTTACCTCTCATTGCAACGTCTGCAATCGAATCGATCTTTTTCAGCTCTTGCATCATCTTTTCGTATGAAGCGTAGTCATCATCAGTCATAAATTCAATTCTATACTGAGTTTCGATTTCATTACCGTTTAAACTCTGTCTCGTATTGACAGTGACTTTCATCGACTTGATAGACTGAAGAGCTCTAATATCGATTTCTAATTTTTCTATCTGATCCGCGTTGGTCGATGCTGATTCTCTTGCTTTCGAATATCTGCCATTCAAGATTCTCAATCTTCTAGAGATTGCCATCTTTCTAAGAATCGTAGATTTTAGATTAGACGCTACGATGTCATTCATGAAACAATTTCGTTCGTAATTACGATTTCTTAAAACTGCGAAAAACATCCAGACTGGAATGAGAATCAATACGGTTAGTAGCAAAGTCGTCGACGCTGACATTAGCACCCACTTTATGACATTAAGAATCACTCCGACGAAGTTTGTCAAAAAATATGTGATATTTTCGAACTTCAAGTCTGACTGAATTGCTGAAATATCGAAAGATCCCTGAGAAGCGTCATACCAAGACTTTCCAGAAGTTTCAAACTTGCTCATATCTGGCGAAGAAAATCCAGTAAAATACTCGATTCCACTGATCGTCAGATAGAGAATAAATGAGATCGAAGACCATTTTAAGCTCTTGATCATGATTCTCATCAATGCTTGACCTTGAGAAGCGTACGGGTAATTTGTCTCTGAGAAACCTCTTGTCTCAGAGATTTCAAAAAAGTCGCTCAATTGACTGAACTTCTCCTTTCAAAAGTTATAGATATATTATATCACATCTCTCGAAAATTGTACATACTTTGAAACATGTTCAGCTGCTGCTCCGTTCAAAAATAAAAAAAAAGGAGCATTGAAGCCCCTTTATTTTGTTTTCTTTGAAAAATTAAGATTTACTAGAAGTAGTCTTAGGTGTCTCTGACGTTGTTGACTCTGAAGACTTAGAATCAGACTTCGTAGATTCAGACGTCGTTGTCTCTGAAGACTTAGAGTCGTTCGACGCAGAACTTGATTTCTTGAATTGATCCGGATGAGATTTAGCATATTCACTCATTTGATCACGAGTAATCAGCCATTTGTCCTTGTTAGCATCTTCTGCAACCGCTGAACCATCAGATTTAAACTCTTTGATTGTCACGTCTAATGACTCGCCGTCAGATCCAGTAATCGTTAGAACATCTCCAACGTTAAAGATTGTATCTTCGATCTGCTGAGATTGATTACTTTCAGAAGTTTGTTCTTGACCGGGCTCGTTAGAATCATGCGATGATCCGTTTAGCATTGTTACACCAGTGAATACGATCACGACTGATGCAATCACACCTGCTGCGATCAAACCGATCTTCATCGGCAATTTCATTTTTTTACGAGGTTTCTTATCTTCATTAGACTCTTCTAAGAAGTCTTCATCTTCGAAAGGCTCCTCGTCAGATAAGTCTTCGAGATTGACTGAAGCCGTCTGAACTTGCTGCATTTCATCATCGATTTCTTTAGACTCATCTTGATCGTCTGCTAGATTCTCAGTATCAATAGAATCTTCAAGATGTTCTTGATCTTCTGGTTCCAGCTGAACCTCTTCAGCAGATACTGAATCATCTGAAAGCACCGCTTCAGCCGCTGCAGCCGTCGCTACTGTTGCTGCTGTTTCTGATCGATGATCTGATTCGTCTTCGATCTTATCTGGATCTGAGACTAATTCTGTAACTGCAGGCTCTTCGTTGTCTAGATCTCGACGTTCAAGTTCTTGCTGACGTTCAATTTCTTGTTGACGTTCAATTTCTTGTTGACGTTCTAGCTCAGCTTGGCGTTCGAGTTCCCGTTGACGTTCAATTTCTTGTCGACGTTCGATCTCGATTCTTTCAGCTTTTTCACGTCTGAGTCTTTCTAACTCTTCACGATCTGCATCGTTAAGTCCGATCTGAGGTTGAGCAGTCGGTACTTCGACTGGAATCGATGAAATTTCATTCATAGAATTTTCAGCAGTATGCAATCTCTCAATCGATCTTAACGCAGAGTTTCTGATTTGATCTTTCAAAGTCAGATACTTCTTAAGAGCTTTCATGGCGGGAGATCTATCTGCAGTCGTGAAGTCTTTCATGATTCGATCGTTCAATGCTTTAGTAGTTGCATCGTGCTCGCCACTGATCATATTGTATTGGTCTTCGATCGAACTATAGAATAACTGAAGATTTCGATCTGTCTCATCTGGAACTTTAGATCGATATTCTTCTTTTAATTTTTCGACCATTTGATCGATATAAGCGTTCATGTCACGCTCGTATTGAGTCTCGATCTCACGTTTACGGTCGTTGACTTCTTTCAAGAATTCGTCTAATAGCGAACGAGACTTAAGATAACCTTTAGCTTGATCAGATTCTGCGATTTTGCTAAGAATGATCTTATTGATTTGATCGACGTCTAGATCTTCCACTTGATCTAATTCGTCAGACATCAATGTGTGCATGATAGCCAGACTTGATTCTGAAGACGAAATAATGATCTCAGCCATTTGACTATCGTCATCAATATCAAGTTTAGCACTTGTGCTCTGAAGAAGTTTTTCTTTAGTCGGCAATAATCTTGCGATTTCTGCAAGATCTGGATCTTCAATTTCTTCGTGATCTTCGATCGAGCTGACAACTGGTTTGACGATCTGACTGACTTTGTCAAAGCTAATTCTTTCTTCAGATTTCTCGAATCCCGATCGACGCTGATCAGTAGATCTTTTGAAATCTAGTGTGATCGCATCAACTCTCGATTCGTCCATGTTCGGAAAAATCTCGATAGCATCTTCAAAATCGTTTAGATCTTGATCTAGACGATCGTAGATAGATTCATCTTCGTTGATAGCAACCATGTACAGAGCGCAATCTTCATTATCTTCATAAGATTGAACAAACTCATGCAATCCTTTCAGAGCGTTCTCGTTGAAAACTAGACGAGTTTCAGTCGACGCGTGTGATAAATAGTCTGATTCTTCGATGAATGATAGCAATTCACCAATGATCTGACCTTTACGCTCAGACGTTCCACTCTCAAGTTCCAAGAGAGCGTAGTACGTTAAAATCATTTATCTCTCCTTTGTTTATTGAGCTTATTGATTCTCGCGTTATCGCAAGATCAATCGTGATATGATAATTATATCATATCACGACGAAAATGTACATACTTTCTTACGATAGTGAGTATTTTCTTGCGATTACTCGAAATACTGAAGCGTCGTAGACAATGAGTAGTCGTTAGAGCTTCCGATCGAGATCGATTTGTTAAACATCTTAGCAGTCTGTTCGACTTGTTCATAAGATCCAATGAATGTGCCAGCGAAGACTGTCTTGATATTCGGATTCAAGAGTTGCTCTAAGTGACCAGTTTCACCACCATCTTTAGAGACGTACGATGCTGTTTCATTTAAGATCGTTCTAAACAAGCTGTCTGCAATCGCTTCGGGAGTCAACATTTGATTAGCGACTTTTAGCTTATGCACTGGCTGCATTGTCTCATTTCTCTTCAATTTTAGCATCTTCATCATCTCGTCGTTGATCTTAGAGCTTGAATGATCGTTAGCCAAGTAGTTATAGATCGCATGAGATGCGAACATTCTTTCTTGTTCAAGAGTCATCGGTTGTTTAGAGATCTCGTTTAGACCAAGTTCACGTCTGTACTCATTGATTCTCTCGATCAGTCTATCTGTTACACGATTGTTCAATTCTAACAGAGCGACTGTTTCAGGTGAAGGTTTAAGCTGTTTGTCAGAAGATTGATAACTGTAAGATCCGTCAGAAATAGCGAATACACACTTCTCGATCGAAGATCTTTCTAAAATCTTACCGTATTGATCGTTGATAGAAGTATACTTACTATATTCTGCTCTATTCGAAAGTGTCGGCATTGAAGAAACTATCTTCTCTGTTGCAGATTTCACAGACTCAGTCGTGACAGTTCGAACGTCTGCGATTTTCTCAATTGATTTGTAGTGTCTAGTAATGACTTTGTTCTCAGTATCAACATCGACAGATTCTAGATCGGAGTACGAGTAAGCAGATTCAATCGACGAAGCGATCTTATGAGCTTCAGATTCTTCATTAGATTCAATCGTCTTATTCTCAAGTTTATCAATCTTTCTGATAGCTTTAATCTGAGTCGACTTTTGAATAGTCTCTCGTCCATCTAGAGAATCTTTAATCTGATAGTCTAATAAATCTTCAACGGTCTCATATCTCGCTTGATAAACAATATCTTTATCATCGGCAGAGAATTCGACTGATGTCTCTGTGACGAACCAGTCACCGATAGTTTGAGGAATCTTGATCTCAGAATCGCCTTCTGATTGAACAATCGTCTCTAAGACGTCACCGTTTGGTGTCTTAAGATTTAATGTTCTAGAAGTCTTCTGATGACTGATACCTGGCGCGATGTTATCAGCGTTAGACTTACGACTCGTAGATTTCATTGTCAAGATATCTTTGACTTTAAAGTCAGATGAGTCTGGCTTATAAGTAGCTTTAAAGTCTGGATTTAGCAATTCTGCTCTGCTCCACACTTCATGACTCAAGAATTCTTCAGGTAGATCGTCTTTTGTGAAGATAATATCTTTCCAAGTTTCAGAACCATCAGCATGTCTTACACCTGAAGTCGACTTAACAATCTTGAAGTTCGTAATCTCGTGATGATTACCGTATCTAACGCTGACAGAAATTTCTGCTGTTCCAGAGATATTTTCATCTTCTTTGACAGAACTAGATTCTTCTCTCGCTCGATCAGCAGATTCTTTTGAAGTTGAGATTGAATCATCTTCTTTGATCGAATTAGTCTCTTCTTTTCTAGAATCTACAGATTCTTTCGAAGTCGAAGTTGAATCATTCGAATCTGCACGATCATTTTCGACCTTGTCAGAGACATTTTCTTTGGCGTCAGATGAAGGTGCAATCGATTCGCTTCTCTTCTCTGATTTATCAGCGCCGAATCTTTCTTTGATAGCCGAAGCAATGTTCAATGGTTTTTCTTCAGATTCTCTGATCTTAACTTCAGTAGTCGAAGAATCTTTAGCTTTAGCTTCAGGTTCAGTCGCTGTATCGTTCTTAGACTCTGTAGCCGCATCAGTCTCAACAATTTGAGACTTATCTACTTTTTCAATCTTTTCGATTGGTTTAATCACTTCAGAATCTTCTGAAGAATTAGACTTGGATGGACTGACAGCATTGACAACGTTGTCAACATTCGATTCGAAACTAGACTTATGCTCATCTTGCTCGAGAGTCAGAGTCGGCTTAGTGTTCTGAACTTGAGCTGAAGGTTCGTCAATTCCAGACGTCTCTAGATCTTTTCTATCAACTCGATCTTCGTCTTCAGAAGTCTTACCCGTCATTGTCTCAAGAAGTTCTTTTCTAGAGTCATCTTTATTGACACGATCTTTAATCGCTTTTGATAGATCGAATGGCTCTTCAGCATCTTTCTTAGATTGATCAGAAGTGCTCGATGTTTCAGAAATCATTTGAGACAATTGACTGCTTACTCGATTGAACGCTTCAGTAGTCTTAGCATCCATTCCGAAGTTTGAAGAATCTTCTAGACTTCCATCGACTTCGAACATCGAAGGTTCTAGATGAAGTTCTTTAGTTTGTCCGGTTAAGAAATCATCAATTCTTTGAGCAGCTCTCAAATAATTCTTTTGAACAAGTGAACTGCGATCGATCTCAAGAATCTTAGCTGCAACGTTAGATCTGTCATTGATCTCTTTAGCATGATGCTGCACTACGTCTTGAGCTTGCGGTTGAGGCATTGATGCATTGACAGCTGTCATAGCTGCAACTGATGCTGCTACACCGACTGCAGTTTTAACTGCGATAGTTTGATTAAGGAATTTCTTCATATCTAACGTCATCAGTTATTCCTCCTCAATATCTAACGTCAAAACTACTGCAGCATTAGCTATCCAGTTCTGATAATCGCAGATCGTATTGATGGACTCTGAATTATTGTTGAACAAATTGTTATAGCTTCTAAGTTGCATATTCATCACTACAAGTTCGTCTAGTAAGCTATTGAGCTTTTCAGATTTAGATTCGTCTTCATCTTCGACATATCTTAGAGCAAGCTCGAACAATGACTTTAATGATTTACGAATCGATACTAACACTGTCAATATCTCATTTTGACGACCATCTCTATATGAGACGATCAATCTGTCGAGATTATTGAAATGCTGTTCGTAAGTACCATGTTGCTCAAGAATAATTGATACAGCTGTTTGTTCTAGTATAGACTTAGACATTTAGCAGCACTCCCTTCTATTGCAAGAGTAAGCATGAATAGTTGCTCTAAGTGATCTGCTAGTCTAGACAAATGTTCTTTAGACTCTTCGATCGTTACTTTGATCTTAGAAGACTTAAGATCGTCTTGACACTGATCATAAGAATTCTTGAGAGTTGTAATGAACTCGCTAGTGTTATAGATCGATAATTTAACATTGTCTAGAGTTTGAACTAGCTCTTCTAAAGAAGAGTGATCTTCGTGCTGAAGATAATTAGTAACTGATCTAGACGTAGATTGATTACCATGTCTGATCTGTTCGATCTCTTGTTTCAGATACTCTAGATTAGTCAACAGATACGTGACAACTTCTTCGTCAGATTGTCTGAGTCCTGTTTGTCTTTTGCCTGCTACGAGTATCTCGATCGTCGATTCGATATCTGATTCTGCAGCTCTGATCAATAGATCTGAGTTCACAATAGATCCGGCGATCGCGTTCAAGTACAAGATTCGAAGATTATCAAGATTATTCATTCGATTCCTTTCTATTATCTATGCAAGTTTAGTTCTTCTACACTATCTTCATCGTTCCAGTTATCACCAGAAACTTCTTCAGACTTTCTAGATTCTGACTGATTCTCGTCCCAGTCAGATTGATCTACAGATCTTTTCGATCTAGAGTTTTTTCTATTAGAAGAGTTCTTAGCTGATTCAGACTTAGACTTTGATTCTGTCTTTTTAGAAGAATCTTCTTTTCCAGAGTCTTCAGAGTTTGACGAAGTTGTCTCAGTGACAGAAGAATTGTCAGAAGATTGACTAGTCTGATTAGACTGACTAGACTGCGTAACACTTCGTGAAGTAGAAGAACTTGAAGTGCTCGACGATGAAGTCGAAGAAGTATTCGAACTGCTCGAATTGCTCGAATTGCTAGCAGTGCTTGAAGTCGTAGAACTGATTGACTCTACGAGTTTATCGTCAATCTTAGTATCTGACTCTTCATCTTTTCTGACTTTCTCGTATTTCTCAGATCCGATCGATGCTGCTTTCTTGTACGTTTGCTCACCAGTTTGCGACTGATTCTGACTAGCGTAGTACATCGTTCCACCGATGACAAGAACTGTGGCAGCAGCAATAGATGCTACCGCCACTTGAATGTTCTTGTCAGTTTTGATCTTTTCGATAATCGATTTAAACTGACTTGTCATACTGGTACCTCTTAGGCTTTGTCTTTATTATTACGACGTTTGAAGAACTCATATCCGAACATTACACCGAAGATCGATGCGCCTAATGCTGAGAGCCAAGCCATTGAAACTTCACCAGTTTCAGCGAATTTCTTACGAGGTGTCTCAGATTTTGGTTCGACTTGGAGAGTTTGTGACTTGTTAGTAGGATCAGCGTGATCAGCTAACTGATCTTCTTTATCCGCGTCTGTCTCGATGACTCCGTCATAGAGCCATTCGTACCAAACGTATCTAACGTCCTCAGTGTCTTCAGTTGTGTCTACCTCAGTTTCGAACTTATGTTGCCACTTGTCTGATTCTGCTACAAATTCTGTAGATGTAGAGAAGATCTCTTGAGGTTGACCGTTACCCACAATCTTCATTAGAGATGCTTTAACGATGTAACGTTGACCTGCGATCAAGTTAGAAGCTTCAGTATCGTCGTAAGCTAGAGAATTCTTAGATCTTTCTAGAACTTGATCATTGTCTTTGTCATGAGCCTTAGTAGTGATCTCAGGTTTGATAGACTCGATCGTTTGTTCTTTAGATTTTGGATCTTCGTGAGAAGTGAATGGTTTATTTTCACCTTCCCATGTAGCAGTTTCATAAGCTACAATCTTCTGATCTTTGTCATTAGCTTCGAATTCTAACCAGACTTTGAATTTAACGTTACCTTTTGTAGGAGTGATTTGAACTGTCTTAGTGACAACTTTTCCAGACGCATCCAAGTATGGTGTCATTCCGTCTTCTTTGCCGTCTTTCTTATCTAACTCTTTGTCCTCTGTTGGAGTCATAAGAGTTGCAGTCACGTTAGCTTTTCTGTTTGGATCTGTACCGTAGATAGTAACTTCGTCGTATGCTACAGTGTAAGCTCCTGCATTGAAGTTCTTGTTAGTTAAAGCGTTAGATTCGTCACCACCGATTGCAAACAACGTTGTATGCATCTTAGGTTCAGTCTTAACTGTTTGATCTTCGTCGTTGATATCTGCATGCACTAAAGGTGTAATTGTGTCTGAAGCGATGCGTTCGAACATAACTACTTTCTTGTTAGATGCTAATTCAGAAGTATCAACACCTTCGATCAAGACTTTGACTGATTTCATTCCGTCAGCGTATTGGAATTCGTTAGACTCTGTAGGTTGACCTTTCTCGTCTAAGACTTTGACTGATTTAGATGGAAGTGCAACAGCTTTTTGACCGTTTTGATCTAAGACTAGAGTTGGTTCAGAGATTTGATCAGCTTTAAGATCTTCGAACTTGACTGGTTCTTTATCTTTGAACTTCTCTTTCATATCGTCTGTGAATGGAATTGTCGGTACAGCATTCACAGGATATTTCTCACCGACGTTCAGATTAGCTTTTGTCAAGTCAATCTCATCGACAATTGAAGTTTCTTTGGAAGCAGATATTGTCTTATCTCCATCGACTCCGTCTGTAGCTTTAGTCTTGATTTCACCATTGTGAACGACTTTAACAGTTTGACCTTCATCATTGATGTCTTTGTGCTCAGTGATCTTCTTACGTTTGTCTTCTTCAGTGTCTTTAGTAACTTCACCCTTGTAGAGTGTTTCGAATACTACGACATCTTGATTATGAAGAGCAGCTGTATCAACTGGAATTTCAACATCTACAGATTCCATGCCTTTCTTGTATTCGAAAGTGTAGTAAACTGTTTCGCCAATTTGAGACTGGTCTGATTTCTTCATCAACTGAGCTTCAGCAGTATATTTCTTGCCTTCGATCAGTCCACGACCTTGAACTTTAAGAGAGATCTTGTCGACGATTGACTCTTTAGAGTTAGCTTGAACGATCTTGTCGCTGTCAGCTTTGTCTGTAGCAGTTGTACCGATTTCTACTGAAGAAGTATCAGTCTTAACAGTTTGCTCTTTAGAGTTTACATCTTCGTGAAGAGCTTTTGGAGTCTTGCTTGGCTCAGATTCTTTGTTGACTTCGCCTTCATACAATGCTTCAAACATTGTGAAGCTGTGATCATTCAAGTCTGTCGTATCTACTGATACTTTAACAGTTTCAGAATCTTGACCGTTGTATACGAACGTGTGATAAACTGGTTCTCCAACTTTCTCACCGGACTTCGTATCTACTGCTTGAGCTCTTAGAGTGTAAGTCTTACCTTTTTCAAGACCGTTACCTTGAACGACGAATGCAACTTTATCTGAGATTTCAGCAGTTTCGTTGTTTGACTCAATGACTTTGTCACCATCTGCAGCGTCAGTGGCAGTTGTACCGATTTCGACTTTTGGTTCGATTGGCGGATTCTCAGGTTTATCCACGATCTCGAAGCCGTTGTTACCTACAAAGATCTCACCTGCAATGAAGTTCTTATTAGCTGAACCGTCAGCGTTGACGTCCTTGTTATTAGCTCGAGTCCATACGTAGTCGTCACCTTCGTTGACATCTGCACCGTTCTTACCTTCACCGTAAGCAGAATAGATCAAATCAGTTCCATGAAGAGCTGCATCTAATTGTGCTTGAGTTGGCAAGTCTCCGTTCTTAGATGTCCAAGTATTGAGCAATCTATCGTTTTCGTCAAGTTTGCCATCCTTGTTGTCATCTAAGTGCATTGTCAATTTGTAGTTCTGACCATCTGACTCACGAGTCATTGTGACGATGATCGGATGCATGTCTAGAAGCTTAGCTAAAGTGTTGTCTTTAGTGTCGGCGTTAGAACCATCAGATGTCAAGATGTATTGACCGAATGGAATTGTTCTGAACTCGAAGTATCCGTCTTGAGACTTAACTCTTCCAGAATTATCAGTAACGTATGTTCTAGCTGTTGTAGTAGAAATTGGTTCACCGACAGTACCATTGATTGGTGTCAATGTCAATTTAACTCCGTTCTCACCGTCAGTTTGAACTTTGTTATCAAGATAATCTGCAATCTTGTTACCGCTGAATCCGAATGTCAAGATTGTATCAGTCGAACCGTATTTGCCGTTAGCAAACGTGTTATCGAAGTGATAATTCTTAGTTGTATCAGTCTCAGATAATTTAGCATTAGTCTGAGTTTCGTTCTCGTTCAGTTTAGACTTGAGTTTCTCATCTTGTCTGTAAGTCGGATCTTGAACTGACTGGAATCCAAAGATATATTCTTTCAAGTCTTTAGCAAGACCGTCAGACGTCTTAGTTTCTTTCCAATAGTAAGATCCGTAAGCGATGTTATCTGCTGCAATCTTACCGTCCTTATCAGTAGACAATGTTACATTGTCACCCGCGACTTTAAGACCCTTGGTGACTTTCATATTCTGAACTGCTTCGTCAGTCCATTTGACAGGTTGATCTTGTACGCCTTTTCCGTCTAATGTGTTAGTTCTGTAATACAATGTGTATTCGTTACCTTCAGCATTAGCTTTACCAAATTGTTTATAGTAATAGTCTACTGACGTATCTCCGAATTGGTAAGTAATTGGAGAACCAGTTTGACCCCAAGCAGTTCTAACTGCAGTTTGGAATGGTGAATCTGCACTAATGTGCTTGATACGTTTCTCAAGCTCAGTGCTGATCAATTTAACTTGATCTCTGACAACTCCCTCAGACTCTAACGATGTCGATTTTTGAGTGTCATCTTTCCAATTTTCAGTTGGAGCGTAATACAATGAACCTTCCGGCATTTCTACTTTGTCACCAAAGTAATGACGTTTAGTATCTAAGTGAGTACCTTGAGCAGCTTTTGTTTCGAGCAAGTAGTAAGATCCGTACACGATGTTGTCGATGTTAGCAACTAGACCTGTAGATCCTGTCTTGAATACAACGTCACCGTTCTTGGACATGTTAGTGTCTGAAGACATCTTGATCTTCTCTAGAACTGCGTCGCCAACTTTAACAGGTTGATCTTTCTTCTCGCCGTCTCCGTAGTACAATGTATATTCTGCACCTTCGACGGTCGCATTTGCACGAGTGTCCTTGTCAGCTGTTTCGAGATAGTCTAGTTCTTTGACTAGTTTGATACCAGTGTAGTCCACATTGTTGAAGAATTCAACTTTCGTAGCATTTGTGTTGTCGTTAGACTCGTCTCCGTCTACTGCGTGAGTAGTATCATCTTTGCTTGTTCTAGCAGAAGTAGCGATCTCAGCGAGACGATACTTCTTACCATTCGTAACGAGATGATCTAGAGCAATCTTACCAGAATTATCCGGTGTCAAGACTACATCACCTTCTGTAGAAGCGAACGTTCCGTTAGTAGGTGCAGAAATTTCTTTTGTTCTATAGAAGAACATTCCCTCATCTGACCATTTTACAGGGGTACCGTCTTCATATTGAAGCTGAACTCGTACATCTGCGTGGTTGAATTTGTTTAATCTCAAGAGCTCAGAATATGCTGCAGAGCTAAATTTTTCATCAGTTCCGACTTGAGAAGTCATGCCTTCACGAGTTGTTCCAGTCATTGTGAAAGTCTTTTGAACTTCTAACTCGAACTCGTTAAGAGTGTTAACAACACCTTGAGAGTTTTGAAGAGATTTATTTTCTTCGTCGTTCAACTTCTCAACTTTAGCATTCTGGATTGTGTTTTGAGCAAGTGCAGCTTCTTTGACTTCTTCAGCAGTAATGTCAACTGTTGGAGTAGAAGATCTGTAAGTATCTTCTGGATCTACAACTTCTTTCCAAGTAAAGACATCTGAATCATCTGCACTCAAGATCAATCCCTTGATCTCAACTTCACCTTTAGCGTCTGCTTTGATTTTAACAGTCGTTGAACCGTCAACTTTTGTTCCAGTCGTTACAGAAGTCTTAGCATCTACTGAATTTGAATCAGACCATTCAATCGGTTGACCGTTCTTCAAGAGTTCGAAGACTGTTTGAGAAACGTCTGTTCCGACTTGTTTAGCTTCTTCATCTGTCAAAAGACGACCATTAGCCTTAATTGACTTCTCAGTCTTGATTGTAGCACGCTGGATCAAAGTGTTAACTACACCTTGAGCTGAAGCAGTTGAATCCGCTCTATCTTCGTCGTTGAATTTTTCAATTGCGACGTTTTGAGTAGTATTAGTTTCAATAGCTTTCTTACGAGCTTCCGCAGCCGTAAAGTTTACTGAAGGAGTCGAATCCATTCTAGTTTCATCTGGTGCAGTAACTTCTCGAAGTTCGTAGTCACCCTCTTTGATCTTTTCGATTCCGACTTTACCATCAGCATCAGCCTTGATCTTAACAGTCTCAGATCCTTCAACTTTTGTACCAAGCGTGACTTTAGTTTTGTCATCTACTGAAGCAGTATCAGACCATTGTACAGGCTGACCACCTTTATAAAGTTCGAATACTGTTTGAGAGACATCTGCACCATTTTGTTTAGCTACATCGTCAGTCAGCATTCTACCGTAAGAACTGATTGACTTTTCAGTGGCGATAGACATTCTTGGCACTAGAGCGTTCACGACACCGTTAGCATTTGTTGTTGACTTATTTTCTTCGTCATTGACTTTGCTTACGACTGGATTGTCACCACCGATGTTCGTAGCTTCAATTGCTGAGAATGTAACTGATGGAGTTGAGTCCATTATTGTTTCGTCTGGAGCTACAACTTCTCGAAGTTCGTAAGTTCCTTTTCGAATCAACTTATCGATCTGAGCTTCACCAGATGCATCAGCTTTCACTTTAACTTCGTCACCGTCGAGACGTGTTCCCTTAGTAACAGTAGTCTCAGGTCTAACATGTTCAGTGTCAGTCCATTTAACGGGTTTGCCATCTTTATAAAGCGCAAATACTGTCTGAGTCAAATCTACACCCGCAGCTTTAGCTTCAGCGTCTGTCATCAATCTGTTGATTGAAGAAATTGACTTTTCAGTATGAACTGACATATACTTGATAGCTTTAAGATTCAAAACAGCTGGGTCGAGATCTTTCATCTTCAACATTGCTACGTCTTGAATATCTAGAGGTCCATGCGGTGTCGCAGTCTTTTCAGTTGTCGCATAGACAATTGAAGTACCCTCGTAAGATTTTAATGCAGTCGGCTCGAATTTGATCTTACCGTCTTGAGCGTCTCCAGTAGGTGAGATCGATACAGAATCACCATTGATCGAAACATTCCAACCTTGAAGATTAGAAGAAGTCGCTCCAACCGTAGATAACCACTTGTTAGAATCTGTAAGATTCAAAGTGTCACCCAAAGTCACTGTGAAAGTCTTTTTATCTTCCGAAAATCCTTTCTTGTAAGCATCGATTCTGGCTTGAACTTGTGCTTTTCTTTCTGCGATGTCTGGAACGTCTGGTACGTCGTAGCTTCCGCCTGCGACTCTTTCCCAGATCATAACTTGCGCAACGATGTAATCTGTCTTAGATTGACCTTGGCTGTAGAATGCAAAGTATGCAATTTCTTCGATGTCTTTCAATGTTTGTCTATCTAGACGAGTATCAGATGGCTTCAAAGACGGGAAATCTGTATCACTGTCTAGCCACGCTTTTGGCTCGATACAAAATACGAGCTGACCATCGGCTTTCAGGAATGCGTACTCTGGTAAACCATTCACCATGAATTTGTTAGCATCTTCTAATGCACCGATATGAGCCGCGTGAACAGTCGAAGTCTTCAATACTCCGCTGACTTCTCCTGCAACGATTAATGCAGATGCTAGAGCAACTGCTGAACTAGCTTTTACTAAATTCTTTGTTACTTTCGAGTTCATCTAAACCTCCGTTATATTATCTAGCTAACTCTACGTCAACTGTATAGCTGTGTGCAATGTTATCTGACCAAAGAATTGGTAAGATTGAGTAAGAAACGATCTTGCCTTGTTCTTCTTTCTTCTTAGCCCACGCTTCAGCTTCATCAAACGAGCTAAACTCCATATTGCTGTTTCCAAGAGAATCTACTCTTGTAAGATTCTTCAATTCCACTGTTTCACCAACTTTCTCATCTGCATCATGAAGCGCGATCGGTTGATCAGAATTATCAATGATCGACTCTTCTTGAATGTTACCAAGGTCATTCAACGGCTTAGAACCATCTACTTCAGTTTTAACAGCATGTTGACTCGCTCCTTCAGCTAAAACATTTGCGGCGTAGACACCGCCTCCTAAAGCAATCACTGATAACGCTGCTGCAGAAATCATCTTAATATTAGACTTCATCTAGTCTATCTCCTTTCGTTATACAAGTTTGAAATCGATGCCTGAAACTTTTAAGATCTCAATTAATCGACTGAAGTCATCAGAATTGATCTCTAGACTGACAATCTCTTTTTGAACTTCTTCAATCTTATCTTCCGAATCTGCAGACTCAGCGGAAACATCTTTTGTCTCTTCGATCATTTCAGCTGGCGCATATTTAGCATCGAAATATTCGATTGTCTGAAGCTCTGACCAGTCATATAATTGTAAGGCGTTGCAGATCTCTGATGGATCTTCAGACTTACAAAGATTAGACTTCACCAGTTTGTAAACTGCATCTAATCTAGAATTCAACTGCTCCAGAGATTTCTTATCTGAAGAAGATCGATTGAGCCAGGCGCCATCTATGATGTCAAAGACGTCTAAACCTTTCAATTCTTCCTGATATTCTACACGACGATTAATCTCCTCCTCGAACATCTCTTGTTTCTTGAGTCTCATCATCTGATCGAAGACGTCAATCTTAGACTTTATGACAGACGTCACATTGTCTAATAAAGACTGAGCTTCTTTCTTCTGAGAGTCAACTACAGAGAATAATTCCGACTTAGCAGACTTGATATTGTCGTTGATCGAATCTTTGAATTTATTGACAGCTGCTCTGGTCGTAGCTAAAGACTTTCTATCTTCTTCGATAAACTGTCTGTCTTCTAAGAAGCTAACTACTTCAGCGACCTGAGACTTAAATCTGTCGAAGCCGACGATTTCGTAATGCTTCGATCCAGTTTCTTCATCAACGACTAACATTAACGATGAATCATCGTCAATATCTAATCTCTTGGAGATCTCTAATTCTAGTTCCATGATGTGATAACATCCTTTCTATCGATATAGTCTATTATATCAAATAGCATTGAAATTGTACATACTTTGAATTTGACATGAAAGAATAGATCGCATGAAGTCTCATCGACCTCTTTGCGATCTATTCTTTCGATTTTCGACTGAAACTAAATAAACTTCATTAAAATAAGTCTCAAGTTTCTTAACACTGTCAATTAGAGCTCTTAAATCGTCGATCGTGTCGTCTAATGACTCGAGCGAATCTAAGAGTTCGTCTCTGTCAGACTGCACTTGTTCGATGAGAGGTCTAATCTTTCTCATTCTATCGATCGGAAGATCTTCGAAAATCTCTATCATCTTCGAAGCATCTTCGATAGCTTTCTGAGACATCTCTGATATCGAGAAAAGAGTCTTTTCAAGATTGTCGACGATCTTAAATTGATTTAAACCGTCTGAAATCTTTTCGGGAGTTGATTTATTCATCTTCAAACCTCAAAAGATACGCTAAGTCAGGATTTTCTAATGTCTGAGATCTGATAGTTTCGATGATCTCAAGCTCGATCATGTCTTTTAGATTGTTTCTAGCATATCTTGCATCATCGATCTCAACTTCTACTCTTGATTGAACATGCTCGAAATCTTTCGACTTCACGACTATCTCGTCTTCTAGAACGTCGGCCTTTCTTAAAGAAATATTTACAACGTATTCTTCAGAAATCTTGCAGTCGACTCTATCATTGACTGTTTCGCATTTGACAGACGTCGATTGAGCTCTATAGATCAAAGACGTAACGATCAATTCTTCGTCCTGCTCGACTAGATCGATGACTTCAGTGCTTCTGAGATCTGAAAGATCTTTCAATTCGATTTTCATAGTATTTTTCGCCTTTCATATAGGTTGCGTCTAACCTCAAAATAGACCTGACATCATGCAATGTCAGATCTATCTCTTGAGATGCTAATCTTCGAAATTAGCTATTACGTTTCTTGAATCCGAAGAACCCTGTCAAAACTGACAAGATCATGAGACCTGCAATGTTAAGACTTGAAGAAACTTCACCGGTATTTGGAAGTTCTTTCAATCGATCTTCACCTTTCTTGATTGGTTCAGACTCAACTTTTTTATCAGAAGTTTCTTTCTTAAGATCTTCAAAGACTTTAACTTCCGCGTCAGATGCTTTCTTAACACCGTTGTTTGAGTCAGAAATTGCTACAATTGATTGAGCAGGTTTGACGTCTTGATCTTGGGCGGCTGCAGGCTTAGAATTATCTTCGACGATCACGTTAGAATTTGATGGTACTGACGGAGCTACAGGTGCTACTTGTTCTGAAGGTGTAACTGAAGGCGCTGCCGGCACTGCAGGAGTTTCTGACGGTGAAGTTGGTGTAGTCGGTGTAACTGGCGCTGTAGGAACTGTAGGCACTGTCGGAGCTGACGGCGTAGTCGGCGCAGCCGGTGTAACTGCGGGTGCATTAGGTGTGGTTGGAACAGTTGGAGTTTCTGACGGTGTCTCAGGTGTAGCAGGCGTAGATGGCTCTACTGGAACTGTAGGAACTGTCGGAGTTTCTGACGGTGTCTCAGGTGTAGCAGGCGTAGATGGCTCTACTGGTACAGCTGGAATTTCTACTGGATCATCTTCAGTAGGTGTAGTAGGTGTAGCTGCATCAGATTGAGAATGACTTAGAGCTTTAGCAACATTTTGAACTGTTGTCTCAGACGTTTCATCTAACGAAACCTTTCGAACTACTGCGTATACTTCGTAATTCTGCAAATCTTCTGTAGGATTGACACCCGCTCGATAACTACCGTATTCCTCAAGATATTTATCTTTGACATTGCTAAGAGCTTTATCAGCTTCATCGAAAGTCTTATAAGGATCTGACACGATTTCGACTGAATCGTTTTCAGTGTTACGAGTAATTTTCGCGTCAGCGTGGACTTCTGCAGTACCAATTACGGCAGTTGCAAGGATAGCAGTAGCAAAAAGTTTGATTGTTGATTTTGTTTTCATGAGAAAACCTCCATATAAAAAATATTTTAATGTATCGTTAATGACAAGAATATTATATCATATCGTCGAAAGAATGTAAACTGTTTTGTGTACATTTACTTTATTTTCTTTCTAGA
>ENA-OWLX01000009-OWLX01000009.1-metagenome-genome-assembly--contig:-NODE-9-length-69537-cov-67.702455_pt1 | contig 69537 bp, 100 predicted proteins | sample MGYA00245351_ERZ651106 | MGnify/ENA primary metagenome ERZ651106 (study PRJEB26857, sample SAMEA4031768) | metagenome | biome: human; feature: oral; material: saliva | place: Philippines | collected 2014... | reverse complement strand
ATAAATATAAAATCCATGGTGATTATTATTGTTTGTTATGTATATGTGTTAAAACATAGGCATATATAGGTGTAAAAAATCCCCATAGATATACGAAAATTGATTTATTTGCATTATATGGTGTTTAAAATAGGTGGGGTATATAAACATATGTGGCAACCCATAGACATACCATAGAACGCCACAGAATGACTCACAGGGGCATTATAACCACAGAATATCATGCGGTATACGTATGTGGTACGTCATGTGGTACGCTTGCAAAATGTTTATTATTGTTACACATGGTATCATTTGTGGTATCTTCCATGTATGCAACGTGTGATGCGGTCAACGTATTAAACATATAAAGATACATGGGTATGCGATATATGTGTAAATATTAGATATATTTGATATGTGCGTATGTATGCACCAATGATACGCACCGCAAGCCAGCCACGGATACCACGCATGGATAAACACGTGAACAATCATTCATATGTATAGACATAAAAAAAGACCACGGTATCGTGGACAACTGCTCCATAGATGGTGGTGCAACAATGATTTACCGTGGTCTATATGTAAAATGGTTATCGGTGGTTTGGTTTGTTGGTACACATAGTTGATGAAGGTTTGTAGTCGTGTATTTATTGTTTATAGAGGTGACTAACCACCGATACACACATTATAGCACACAAGATTGTAAACGTCAATACGAATTTTGAAAATTCTGCGTTTTATTTTTTAAAATCTTGTTTTTTATTTTTTGGTTTTTAATTTTTTGGAATTGGGTTTTGTCTTATAGAATCTTACACACACGATATGACTCAACAGTACCATCCATTGATTGATAAATCACCTGTTTGTTGTCAGTACCAAACACAACGGAATAACGATGGGTTAAATCAATGAATCCATCTTTAGACAATCTTGTGATTGTGCCAAAGCGAATACGGTTATTACTTCTATCGTAACCGACAACGTCACCAACTTTGACATAACCGACTGGTGTTTGTAGCATTTTGACTGTAACATTGGTTTGTGGCTTTGGTTTTGGTTCTACGGATTGTAACCGTTCGACCATATCCAATAATTTATTCCGTTGTTCCATCAAACGTGCATTTTGGCTTGCCAATAATTGCATCTCCAGTTGATACCGTAGTGGCATTTCTGGTTTCTTATTTTTGGGTTCTACAACGGCTGCACATTGGTTTGTAATTTCAATATCCATTATAAGTCCTCTGTAATTTTAAACCATTCTTTCAAAAAGTTGCCTGTGGTGACTTCAATAAGCGGCATGTCACCAAAAACAGATGTTGTGATTCTTTCTACGATTTTCGTTGTTGTATCTTCTGGTGGTGTGTTTTCGATACCAGCGTACAATACTTCTTTTTCGGCTTCGATAGTTGTTCCCTTTGGTAGCAATTCTTGTAGTTGTTCTACCGTGAAATCTTTGGTATGATACCATTTACCAGCTTCCAAAGAACCATTTATAGATGATTTTAAAAGAGTCATGGTTTCTTTACAAGCATACCATGCGTTTTTACAAGATACACCCTCTTTTGCAATCGTGGCTTCCCAACCCAAGTCTTTATCATCTAATTCAACAAGATAATTATTTGAACCAATGGTAAAACCACCCCTGGGGAGTCTAACGATTGTTCCTGTGCGTTCATCTACGGTGTCTTTGTCAATAACAACACGGTCACCAAGTTTGAACTCGTGTGTTTTAAACAAACGTGGCTCGTCTGGGTCAACAGTTGATTCTTTTTGTGGTTCTTCCGCAGCAGATTTAACCAATGGTTTGTTTTCAACTTGTGGTTCATCCATAATTTCCGCCAGCTTATTGGCATACAGTTTAAATTCTGCAATGTCTAATGGCTCATCCTTTAGTAAAAACCTTAGGATGCTGCCTCGTAGATATGCGACATAATCACTCCTAGTAAAATTTTCTTCGATAATGTCTAAGTATTCCATGTGTCCTCCTAGTACTTAGTAAGATAAACCTCGAACCAGTCTTCATTGATACCAGATTCTGCAATAGAGATAACATCCCCTAGGGTATCAATAGATACTTGATAAATGGTATTTTGTGACTGGTTATGGTGTTTTTGATAAATTTCTTGATGTTGTTTCACATCGTACAACCATTTGTATAAAAACGGAATATCAACCTTGTGTTCCCTATTAGTCCAATCCAGATTTTCTAAAGCATACCGCTCGATTTCTGTAATCAGAAACGCATAGTGTAGATATGGACATCGTTTGTTTTTATCAAAAATGTAAACTTCCATGATTCCTCCATTGGTTAAAAATCAGATACATCAATCCCAAAGTCTTCTGGTTTGTATTCTTGGGAATCAAACACAGTCCATATACGTTTGTCCAACTTGTGTTCTTTCAAAAATTGGTATAACGTCTGTTGCAACCGTTCTTCCAGTTCCATATCTTGGTCAACGGTCAATTCATCGTTTAATGCGATGTCATAATCTTCTTCGATTTTATCGTTCATATCCCACATAATTTGTTCTGCGTTAAACATATCTGGGATATAATACGATGGATGTCCGATGTATACCGTTGGACAATCAAGATTATCACAAACATCTTCATAGAAGTCTTGAATGGCATCTGCAATGGATTTTTGTGGTTCACCACAAGAATCATCGGTTGTCCAACAATAGCTGCGATGGTCGGTAATATACATGATTCCTCCTATAAGGCAATAACGGCAAAAGAATCGGCATCATTTAGTTTTAATACACAAGCCTCTTTATTGTTATTATATATATTGTAGACATACACAGGTCTGCCACTATGGATTAAGCTAATATAATATTTCAATAGTTGTTTTGCCGTTCTATGACTTTCGACTGTAACGAATCTATAGACATTACCATAGTGTGCTTTGATTTTGTATTGTTTCTTTGATTCGGCAATAAAAGAACTTACAAAAGATTGTTCTCCAGATGGTCTACGAATGTCACTCATTTGTTTTCTCCTTGTAGTTGCACCCTAGTTTCCAACAGTTTAATAATGTGTTGTAAGACTGTTCGTTATTAATGACTTCCACTAGGTCTAATACCTTGTTGCATAAATCAGTTGTTTTATTCATTTGTCAATTCCTCCTATGGTTGTTTTATTGTTCATTTAACTACACTATGTGCAGATAACATTAGAACAATAAAAGCAATCACCATTAGCATTAACGTAATAGCCGTAGATACCGATATGTATCTTGTGTTGTATTTGAAACCATCAATAACCTCAACTGACTTTTGTCGCATAGCTTCTGTCACCCATTCGTTATGAAACTGTTTCCATGACCTATCGAATCGCAAGTCATATAATTCGTCATTAGCATCCTTTAGTCTTGCTTCCAGAGTTTCAATTGTGGCACTCTTGGCGATAATCATTTGGTTCTGTTCTTTAATGGTTTTCATCAATTGTTGTGCATCCATGTTTGTATCATGGGTGGTTATTTCAACCACCCCTCCTCGGCTGACGCCTGTAGTAATTCATCTTCGATTTGACAAATAAAGTTATATTCTTCGTCCGTAAATTGGTCGTCACGTTTGACCCAATGCATTGTTGGTTCACCATCAAAAACTCCATGACTATGGGAATAATGTGTCAACATACCGTTGTTTCTATAAAAGAACAATTCAGTAGTTTGTTTGACAACATCATAATGTTTGGTTTTACGATTGAACGCTAACATATGACCATCATTCGTATTCACAACATACGTTTCATAGTTGCCCTTAAAGAAATCTGGTGGTAATAAACGATATACGTTTTCCACACGATACATTACTTGGTTTAAATCTCGAATTGCCAATGTTTTATTCCTCCGTTTTCTTATCTGTGTTATCCACGTGATTTTCAATGACTTTTTCATGTTTATTCGCAAGAGTGGCACATTTGTTGATAACTTTGTTCATTCCATCGACAATAGCAGTCACGACTTCATCAAGTTCTTTGATGGCACGTTTGACATTCTTTAAATCATCTTTGGTGAGTGTTGATGTATCAACATCATTAATCAACTTAGAGATGTCTTCGATTTTCTTAATGGCTTTCCATTCTGCGATTTGTTCCTGTAGTTTTTCAACGCTTAGTGCATCTTGTTGTAACACACTAAGGATGCCTTTGTATATGGACAAACGTAATGTGTTCAACTCAACGTTGGTATCATCTTTGTTTATATCAATGTTACTGGCTAGGTTCTCAACGTAATGTGCAAGTGGATAACCACAAGTGGCATCCAATAGTAAATTTCTTGGTGTATAGCTGCGATTTGACAATGTTTTATTCCTCCGTTTTTAAATCCTGGTTTTCTTTTATGGCTTCTTGTAGTTCACTTGCTGCGGAATCAAAATCCCATTTAAAGGCATTATACGCTAAGTTACGTGCAGATTGTAACTCCAGTTCATCCAATTTAATTCCCAATAAGGTTTGTTCACGTATCCATCTAGCACGAGAACGACAATCTACTGCGATTTGTTGTATGATATTCAATGTTGTACCTCCGTAATATACTCATCATCCCACCACGTATTAGGTTTAACGTCTTTCGCCATAATGAATTGACCATCAATCACTACATACGCATTATCTTCGTACACATACGTTCTATGCGTATCCTTTAGCTCTTTAACTGTAATGTAAACCATTTATATTCCCTCCATTAAATCCAAATCTTGTTCCCTTAGTTTCGCATACTGTTTACGACTATGGTAACGACCACTGCACTTTTGAGAACAAAACCGAGAACGTATTTGCGATGGTTTAAATATTTTACCACACTCCTCACATGGTCTTGGTGGCAAATCCAGTTTACCATACGACTTGCCATACATTCGTTTTGGCTTTGGTTTTGGTTTTGGTTTTTGCAGTCGTTTTAATTCTTGTGGATGTTTATCGTAATAACGTTTAACGGCTTCTTTGGGGTCATCTTGGACTTTCCACCCATCAAAACATTCTAAGTGTTGTAAAAACGTTGGTAAGTTTGACACTATTGTTACCTCCGATTAAAACGTAATGTTTTTCTTGCAACCAGTTGTGCGGTCATAACCAGTGGCTTCATAACCAGCAGCAAGCGACTTTTCATAGTTTTCAACAAACAATCGTAAGTTGATATATACGTGTGGAATGTTGTTGTCAAGTGCATCATTCAATAACTTATGTGTCATTGTATTAAACATCTTATTTAGCAAGTCAGCATCAATCCGACTAACTGGAACATGAATTTTCATGTTAGACAATTCATTGTCGAGAATGATAATGTCTGCCGTTTTGGCGTTAAAGATAAATGTCTTTACGAATGTTGTTGTAGTGTTGTTTGAAAATTTAAATAACATAGTTTCCTCCTAAAGAATAATAAAGAATAAATTCTTACGTTTTACTAAGTGTTTCTGTAATCATTATATCATATCTGTGTATTGTGTCAAGTATTAATTTAAGAATTTTTAGATATTAATTCTATAAACACAAAAACCGTATGATTAATGTTCCAACATGGGTTACTCCTTGTTGTTGATTACATTATACCATACGGTTGTTATTTGTCAATAGTTTTTATTGTATTTATTTTGAAACTTTAGAGATTTACTTATAGAATTTCTCAAACAATTCTTCTAATAGAATCCATTCATAGCCATTCTCGCCATGTATCTGACAATAGAAGTACTTGCCGTCTTGCTTTGTTTTGCCAGTAACGGTATAGGTGTTGCCCTCTCTAGTAAAGTCTTCGGCTTCGATACATTCGATTAAATGCAGTTTGTTTTCCAGCAAGTCTTGTTCATGAATCAACTGGATGTGCTTGATTTTGTCTGCAATGGTTTGTGCAATCGTATAGTCATGACCAATTTTAACAACATCTGTAAAATCAACTTCGGATGCCGATGCAAATCCATTAATAATAACCAATTGGTCAGATTCATAATTGACATCAACAACCATATAAGCACAGTTATACCACATAACAATATCACCGATTTGAAAATCCATAATTATTCCTCCAATAATAAATTATTGTAACCACTATAATCAAAATTGCGTACAAACGATGGCATCTTTGTGTTTCTAAAGTATGACTCTTGTTGCCGTATGGTTTCTTCCGTTGGTTCATACATGGAGCGTTCTTTAGACCGTTTTAGACACGTTTCAACATCGGTGTCAAACCGCTTATAAAATATTTGATAATCGTGTATATCACACAAGTCTTTTAACAACTGCATTTCTTTATTTAGAACGTCTTGTGGTAATGTGTTTGTGTTGTCATACACGATAAAATCACCAGTACGCATACGGCATGAGATTGCGTACAATGACATCTGGTGTGCAACCTGTTCCACATCTGGGTCAACCTGTAAATAGCCATATCGGAACGCATAATGTTTGCCACCGATGATGTCACGAATTTGGTCATACGATACACAATAGTCAGTCAACCCATGTTTCTCTACATAGGTTGACTTCCCACTGGCTGGTAGCCCCCAGAGAACCAACAGAGTGTGTCTATTGAACTCCATGTTTGTTTACTCCATATTCTTCGCACAGTTCCACAATCGACATCCATTTGTCTGGTCTGCCGATGCCATCAGAACATCTGACATACACAATATTTTTGTCTTTGTCAACACGCATATCGGACAATACTAATAATGGACTATCATCTTCATCCAATAGTTGACCCATTAGATTGACTGCGATATTGACTTGCGTTTGTAAATCCATAGATTGTCGCTTGGCATCATCAATGGCATCTTTGATTGATTTCAATGAGAACTCACCGATTTTTTCAAACTTATCTTGTTTATTAAAATCAAGATGATATACCCCGTTATCACTAAAACCGATATAAAACTCATAATCATCTTCTACCAAAGAGATAACCCATGTATTGCCCCAATCGGAAGAGATAATATCTCCACGCTTAAATTTTGCTTTCATACTGCACTCCAATCTTGTGTAATGAATCTATAATAGAATCAATGGTCTTTTCTAAGTCAGAACTTGTGATATAATCAATGGTAACTCCACCGTATCGACCGTGGATTCTATTACGATTCACCATATAGGCTTTTAAATCACCACGTTTTAACATAAGAATACGTATCTGTAGTGGTGACACATAATATACCACGGCTGGTAAACCGTTGATATACACAATATCACCACGTTTGAAATCAATAGTCCTCATCGTCTTCCCAATCCTCTTCGGATTCCTCGATGGATTCGATTGTTACTTCGTTGACACAACCATCTAGGTCACAATTGTACGTTGTAGTATTAATGTCGAAATAGTCACTCAAATCAGATGCAATCTCATAGGCTTCTTCTTCCGATTTAGCCGTAATCCGAGCTTCCCCAGTAAACGTACCATAGAATGAAACATTATAAATCCTCATTACGTTCCTCCGTATCAACAAGAACTTTGCCTAAGGCTAATACCACTAGAATAATCCCTAGTACGATTGACAACTTGACCGCAATCCAAAATATCATCATAACTGTTGCAAAATCCGTTACATAAAACTGCAATAGATACAACACAAAGGCAATACCTGTGGCAAGCCATGCAAGTTTCGTTGCCACGGCTACCAAGACGATACCAATACTACCAAGAATACCGATAACAACCAACAGAATGTTTTTCAAGATTTTCATTATTCGTTCTCTACTTTCCGTAATTCAATAACAACAGGTGTTTTCGGTTGTTTCTTATGTGTTGTAAAATCGCATGATGTTTCTTTACAACCGTTGCACATACCCAGCATTTCCAAATTCACAAGCGATGGATAAATCATGTTTAATTTCTTGTAAATCTCTCGTGCCACTTGTTGGTGTTCTGTAGATGCACGCTTACACAATCTTTTCGGTAAATACTCCATCCAAGTCCGTAGCGAACCACTTACGGTCATTGTAACGTTTGTTGCCAATGGTAACACGTAGGCTGCAACTTGGTACGGCACACCAGATTGAACCAACCGTCTGTATTCCAGAATTTGGTTTTCAATCAACTTATTCATCAGCTTACCCATGTCATTTGAAATCTCTGGATGCTCGGTTGAATCAAACCATGTGGAATCCGCAAAGTCTGTACCACGTGTAGACTTGACCGTGAAAGACAAATGTCTGTGTCGTGTAATTTGTGCAAGACATTTTTGCGACATTTCAATATCGAACGTCACTAATGTATGCTCCAATAATGATAAATGACCACTATGAACGGCTCGCACCAATGCATCAACCCCAAGGGTTTTACCATAGCATTGACCCATTGCGTGTGCAGCCGTGTCAAGTGGTGTGTAATTTTGTAATGTTACTTGCATATGTTCTCCTTAATAGATTGCTCTTCGATTGTTATGGTGTCACCATATGAAACGCAATCAAACCACCGAGATTAACGATGATAACCGCAATTAAATACCAAAAGATTTGTTTATGGATTCTACAAAGTCGTTTAAACAAAAAATCCGATTGTTCTTCTAAGGCAGAAATACGAATGTGTTGTATTTTGTTTAATTCGGTTGCTTTATCAATTAAGGATGCTTGCTCTTTCAGTAATATGGCTTGTGTTGCAAGCGACCGTGCCACCTCCAGCAGTTCTTCTTTTGTTGCATGCATTATTTCTTCTCCATTAGTTCAAACTCAATTTCATAAAAATAATTGTATAAACCATAATCAATCGTAAAAGATTGACCATGTTCAATCACACGATAATACCGTGGTCTATAATCGTTTTCTCGCCACCAATCTTTAATAGATTGCATCGCTTGTTCAAACGTGTCATATGAACCGTGGTATTCCTTGATTTGTTTCTGTGGTTTTACCCAATATACGTTAAACATTAACCGACCCACTCTCTTGTATGGATTTACACAGGGCATCCAATAGAACATTATTAGGTTTTAAATCTCTTAAAGTAGCTATTTGAACTCTTTTGTGACCATCTGGAGAACGTCTAACGCCATCAAATTGAATACGGCTCGTCCAACCTGTTGTTAACGTGTTGTTTAGAATACTTACGTCTTTTACAGAAAATACGCTATTATCTGTCAATAATAAATCAGACCCCTGTAGTTGCTTAAAGTGTTTTAACACTTGTTCTGCAATAAACAAAGAACCCTCGGATGCATTACGGATGTATGACTTATAAGACTCAATCATAAGTGCTTGGGTATGTAATGTATTGACAATCGGACAATCATCTTCGATTCTTTCATATAGCTGCGTATCTGTAACGATATATCTCTCCATTTTAAGATTGTAAACAATACAATTCTTTCCGTATCCAACATCTGGAATATCTTGGATATAAATACAATGTGTATCGTTAAAAACATTTCTTAGAATCATACCTTGTTGAAATTCTGACATAATAAAACCTCCAATACATACATTATATCACACATACGTTATTCTGTAAACAAGATTTCTTCCGTATAACTAAAACCACGGTCTTCCAAAAATTGCATAATCGCACGTTTCTCCAATGGTTTCCATTTTGTTACACCAGAGAATCTGCGGTTGATATCTTGTGGTGTCATATACAGAATATCGCTTAATTCCTTTTGCATTACACCAGCGTTATTCAATGCCGTTCTTAAGTTTGTATACATCGGAACCAGATTTTTAATGTATTGGTCTTTTACACTAGATAGAACATCAATCGGTGTTACATCTTTATGCTCGCATAAGACATTAATCAATAAGTCGATAACTTCGTCTGGTTTTGCCGTTTTCTTTAACTCGTATGTTTTACCATGTAATTCAATCTTCATTATATACCTCCGAGATGCGTTTGTATGCAATCTCATAATATTCTTTATCTAATTCGATACCAATAAATTTACGGTTTAATTGACGGCAAGCAACACCAGTTGTTCCAGAACCCATAAATGGGTCAATAATGATATAATCATCTGGCAATATACCAATGATGTTTTTCATTACCGATAATGGCATCTGACATGGGTGTGCCGTCTTTTCTTTTGATGTGTTTTTTACGATATTGACATTCCACCAATCATATATTGGAGTTCCCATAGACCCATTGGCAATCAATCGCTTAATACGTTTATCATTTGGGTTTTTATACGGTTGCAATACACGTTTAAAATCTGGGTAAATACCAAAGAACGCAATATCACGATGTTGTCTGCGGTTATTTGTGTTGTATACCCAAGATACAACACGTGCTGGTGGTCTACCCATATCTACCGCAAGTTGATACAATTGTTCTGGATAGTGGATAACAACAGATGGAGCAGAATCCCAACAAAAGATTTCATATAGCATCTCTCTATAGTCTTCTTCCGACATTCTGTCCTTGTACGTATTATACTTGTATCCGACATTGAATGGAGGGTCGGAAACAATAATATATTTCTGTTGTTTCTGAAATAGTTTGTGACAAATGTCTGGTAATATCTCCATACAATCGCCATGAATCAATTCATAATTACTGTTAGAGTTCATTTAACGCTCCGTTATGGGCGGTTTGACACCGCCCATGTATATTCTACTTAGACAATAAGTTTTCCAACATTTCAACACGTTCTTTTAGGTCTTTCAATTCATCACGTTTGACATTTGTTGTTTTACCGATTTTGAAATTCACAGATGCATTTGTCACCTTGGCAGAACCAAAAGATTGACCAACGTAGAACATAACGTTTTCATTCGGTGCATAGAACGCACCCAATGCACCAGCGTTTGCATTTTTGTAATGACCAAAGCCAGCACTCAAAGCAAGTTTGTTGTGTGCATCAAATCCATTCCAATGCAATGCTCCCAAAGCAGATACGGATGCAATGGCTTGATTTGTACCACGTTCTAAACGATTGATTTTATTGTCAATGTCGCCCAATATTTGTTGACCTTGGTGTTCCAATGTGCTAATTCGTGTTTCATGCTCACTAGACACCTGTTTTAAAGCCGAAATATCGCCTGTATGGACGTTTTGAGTATCCCTTAATGTGTTTACTTGTGAACCAAGGTTTGTAATCGTTTGGTGGTTATCATTGATTAATGCCGTATTAGAACGGATGTCTGCCGCATTAGTTGCCACACGACCATCAATTGTATTTACACTATTATTTAGATTGGTAATGCGTGTGCCGTTTGTATTGATTTCATCAACGGCTGCAAACAATTGAGAACCATTGACTGCATCCAAGGAATCTGCCGTAATACGACCAGCAGACACATTTTGTAGTTGTCTGTTGTAATTATCTAGGTGGCTATAGGTGTCAGATTTCTTAGAACCGAAGCTAACTGTAGAGTTAGGGTTCTCCCCAGCAAACACATGAGTTGTACCATTAATGTCTAATTGACCAAACCCAACAGGTTCATACGCTTGAGAGTTTGTGCCAATGGCAACACTATTTTGAACAGGAGCAGATGCATTGTTACCAATTACAACGGCATCAACACCACGAACAACATTGTGTGTGCCAATAGATACTGCACCTTGTGCATCCAATGTATTATTAGCACCAATGATTGTTTGTTCAACATGATTGCCAGCGTAATTATTATAACCTAGGATTGTTGTTTGGTTGGTGTTTACATTACCGTTACCACCACCTAAGATGATATTGTCGTCACCATTCACGGTGTTATCTCGACCAACAACGATTGTATTTGTACCGTTGACACTTGTGTTTGCACCAACGGCAACACTATTGTAGCCATTCACAGTTGGGTTTACGGCAGACACTTCTAGGTTGCCAAACGCAACTGGGTTTGCGAACGCACCCATTGTTGCCATTGCGAATACTGCGGATAAAATTGTTGTTTTTGTTGTGTTGTTCATTTGTTTTCTCACTTTCGTTTATATCATACCATTTAAACTTTCAAAGAATTGCATAATGCTTTCGTCTTTTTTAAAACACGTTTCTTCGCCAACGACTTGCCAATCGGAAGCCATAATAGCAGATGCATTAAGTGCTTGTAGTAACTTGTGTTCTGTTGATGTACACACATATATTTTACCTCGTTTGAGTCTTAAACAAGACTCAGGTTTCCAATGGTATCTACGAATGGCTTTACCATTCAACATATGTTCAAATGCCGTACTAAATCTCATCTTCGTCCTCCTGTAGGTGGTCTAACTTGGTTGGTAGCAATGTAATTGACATGATTGAAATAACCATTGCTGCAAACCAATCGGAATCATTAAACCAAAACAATCGAATAAAAGACCCAAGTAATAATACAATTGACCCCAAGCGTATCATGCTTAGAATGTCGTCCTCAATGTATCGCCTTGTTTGTGTTCTTCGTTTCATAATTTTCTCCTTTGTAGTAATTCCCAAGATTTAAACATTATATCGTAATCCAGATTCATATACGTTCTATTCTTTGGATGCTTTGGACACGCAAGATAAATCCATTGTGAATCCTTAGACCGTCTATGCTCGATTATGGCAATAGGCTTGGTATGACACTTGCGACAACCGATTGTTGTTTGGCACCTGTCTAATAAAGAATCAAACCCATCGCCATACTCTAAGAAGTACTCACGTTTGTCTGGTAGTGTGCGACCACCGCCAAATCCTAAGTGTGCCATTTGTCCTCCTATGGGTGAACGATAATAACCGATGTATCTTGACCGATACGCATAACTTTTGTTAAAGACCAACCCATTTCAAAATATGGTTTTAAAACATCCATATAATGAAACCCATGTGGTATCCCATAACATTTTCTTTTCATGTGAACCTCCAATGCTTAATTATTTGTTGTTCTGATATAAGAATATCACATGATTACATTTGTGTCAATAACAAAATAAAAAAAAGACGGAAGAAATTAATCTTCCGTCATACGATAATGCCACAATGCACAATCGTCAATTTCACACGCCTGTACTTCCGCAAGTGTTCCGCAACAACACTCACGACATTTCTTATGAATGGCATCAAGTGGTGTCTTTGGTTTTGGTGGCTTGCGTTTACGTTTCGGTGGTGCTTTTGGTTTAACAACCTTGGTTTGATTCTTAGTTGGTTTCTTAGTTGTCTTCTTACGTGTTCCTTTAAGTGGCATTGTGTACACACTTTCGCAACTGTTCTAATTCCAACACATGGTCAATGTCGGAATGAACACGAATTGACTTCTTGTTTCTTTCACCAGATAATTCCACAACCGATGTACCGCATTCCAATGGTCGATAACCCTTGTCTGCGGAATAACCGCCCCAACCAAGGAATGAACCAGATTGTATGTCGTAATGTTCAGTCATTGACCAAGCCTTGGCAATACGGTTTGGTGTTGCCACATGAGTTTTCTCCCAATTGGTTTTATGCAAGTGTTCATAAAAGGTAATGTCGGTATGTAACCATTCCATTGCCGTTGGTTTCTTTGCGTTATGCCATGTTCCAATGACATACAGATTTTTATTAACGTTAAAGAACACACTTGCCATACCGTGATAAAACGGAACACCCAACAACTCTGCCAGCATCTGTTCTGGTATTAATTTATTGTGTTTTAACGCACGTTCATATCCGTGGTTGCCACTACGGCAAAACAAGATGCGGTCTTTAATCGGTTGCAATAAATGGTAAGCGGTCAACACTTGGTCGCCACCATGTTCCGATTGTTCAAATACAGATGATGCGGAATTTGTGGTTGCATTATCCGTAGAATCACCACCGATAATCAAATACAGATTATCAATGGATTGCACCTTTAATAAAAAGTCCTCAAATTTTTCTCGGTTGTGATAAATGTTTCCAACGTGTATATCGGATACATCGGCAATGTATGCACGGTCTGCATCCACACGCATATCTAATTTGTTTGTATTCAAAGAATGTTCTGCGATATTCAAATGCGTTCCTCCATGTCGTCTAATCGTGTACATTGCTTGCCACAATAATTACAAATTGTTTTCTTGTCGCCAAAACACTCGTCAAGATATTCAATGGCTTTACAATGAAATGATTCACGGTATTCACCCTTGTAAATGTGATATTTCTTGAATGTGTTTCGTGCAGAATCGAACGGATAACATAGCTTGTCTTTTGGTGTTGTCGCAAAATATAGATTCTTAATTGGTTGAAACATATCAATATCAACAACGGTTTCTTCCATAAGTTGTGACATGATTTCTCTTGCTTGCTTCCTGACCGTTTTATACTTTGCACACACATATGTATAAGACAACCCCAGTTCTTTGGCAATATCCTTTAGTTTTTTACGATAACCAGCACGTAGAATCAACAATTGAGTATTCTTAACACCTAATTCAGAACGTAACCGAATCAACGCATAAGACATTCTCTCAAATTCTTCTTGTTGTAATACAATGTCTTCTGGTGAGTCTGCATAATCAATAGACCGTAAACGGTTCAACCGATTTAAAATCCGTTGCTTCTGTTTGTTTTGTGCGAACTCGTCAAAAGAATATTGTTTTTCAAACTGTTGTATTTTTGTTAAATTACTCATGTTTGAACACATGAATTGTGTAAATCTATTCATTCAACCACCTGATAACGACTGTCGATACCAATAATTTTCTTTGACCGCTCTCCAATGGACTGACATCGGTCTGTTCTAAAATCACATTGAACGATTGTACCGATGTATTCTCCATTGTAATATATCTTGCGGAAATTGCCTTTAGTGCGTTTCTTTTGTTGTCGCTCGGTTTCCTCGTCCTCTCTGACAAAGATTACCTCTGGTGATATATCGTATAAATATTGTTGAATCACATCTCTACTCTCCCCATAGATAGAGATACGATATAATTCCCCATTCTTAAACATATCCACTAGATACATAAATCGTTTCATGGACTGTGTTTATCTCCCATTATTTATTCGTAGAACCAGTGCCACCAGTTCGTTCATCTACGGTGGCATCATTGTCAACCAAGAAATACTTTGTGAAAATACCTTGGACGATACGTTCGCCAGCTGAAATAGTTTGGGTTTCGTCACCATAGTTATACAATACAACCATGATTTCACCCTCGTTGTCAGCGTTATTATAATAATCGGCATCAATCACCGATGCACCAGTCGCAAGCATCAATTGGCGTTTAATACCAAGACTTGAACGCACTCGCAAATCCAGGTATTCATCTGGTGGCATATATGCTTTAATGCCTGTACGGATTAATACCGATTGCTTTGGTTCGATTGTATAATCGTCATAAGTATAAATATCATAACCAGCACTATTGATTGAACCTCGTGTTGGTAACTTCACAGTTGTTTCTAAGCTAGATACTGGTTCAAATCCTCGGACTCGTTTTGCTATTGGTTTAAGACCATGTTTTCTTCGTATTGTGTTTAATGTTTTTGTAATCATTTTTCCTCCGTGTTTTACACTAGAACTTCAACAGTCATATACTGTCGTCCAAATTCAATGGCATCTTCGTATGATGGCATCCATATGTCAATGGCATTGGAATAACCACCGCCGAATCTATCTTTTACCACATACGTTCGACCATTGATAATCACTCGTGTACCGAACGGTAAATCATCACTTGCGATTGCTCCATCGTGAGTCCATTCACCGTTTGCCATTGTACCACGGTCTGTATATGCAGATACCTCGGCTTGCATCTGATATGCGTATGTTTGCCCCATACACATACCAAAGAATACGCAAGCTACAATCAATAATTTTTTAATCATGCTTACCTCCTGTGTATAACATATATCCCCATAGGAATAACAACAAAATCAACAAAATAAAACAAATTCTATGTATAAGCAACAACAGAATTAATACCGTTAAACCGTCCATGATTCAACTGTGGATGCAATATCGGCAAATTGCTTTTGTAGTCTATCTTGTGCCATATACCCAAGTTTCATGACCCAGATGACTGCGGTTTCTAAATCGTAACCATTCACCAAAGCACCAGCGATAATCTTGTTGACCTTGGATTTATTTGGTTCATCTACGGCATATACGCAGATGTAATCGTTTCCAACGTGTTCATGCTCTTTGAGAACCCAATGTTCATGTGGTTTTAAATCATCGGTAATCTGTAGATATACCTTAAAGTCTGTGCCATCAATTACATCATCTTCGTCAATCAAGCCAATGTCGCACAAGCACTTATCATAGGCTTTTCCTGTAAGGAATGTTTGTCGTGATATTTCATCGCAATCTTCTTGAATATCGCCAGTCAAGTATACAATCCAATGAGGGTAACATTCACGAATATCTTCGGCATCCGTAGACTCAATCGGTGTCAATTGGTATGAAACACCATCAAACCACACGAGATGTAATCCCCACATTCCATTAATACCGTCTGTATTAAATAATTTTTGCTCTAACACTTTGACCTCCTAGGGTGTAATATCGTAAACCTTAAATTCAATTCGTGGATTCTCACTATAACGCTTGCGTGTAATTACATCGCACACTTGGTTATCATCGACCCATATAACCCCAGATAACGCATCCATAACGCCCTTTAGTACGTTGTCTATATCTGGTTTCTTCGTTGGTAAAATTAATCCATCGACCATATCTTGATGGTCTTTTTTGCGAACGCTAGATGGAATTTTTCGATACACATCCAGCTCAAATAACAACGGCACATCGGTCAGTTCTTTTGGATGCTTGATGGTATCTTTAATTAGTTGTTTATACGCTTTAGACTTTGGAGGGTCATAAGCTCTCACAAAACGTCCACGACCGCATAACCGTGGTCTTCCCTGTGGCACTGGGTCACCCATAACAACTCCAGAATAAATTAACTTCATTATAACTCCGCTTTTGAATACAAACGACTTACGGCATCTGTCATGTCATCACAAGCCTTGTCAATCAAATGGACGGCTTCTTGTTCTGATAATTCAGATTGCATCATTCGTCTGCGAACCTCTGCTTTAAGTTCGTTGGTACGATAATCAATGATTGCTAACATATGTAATTCTTTAACCATTGTTTTTCTCCCTGTGGATGTCTGCATTAATTTTATCGACCTGTAGGTGTAGATGGTCTAAATCTTTAGAATTGTTGATTGTGTAATCACACATCCCTTTTAGAGAATCAACAGATGTTTCTGACACATCATTTAATTTAGATTCGTCACAATAACCGTCACGATGTTTCATGCGTTTGATACGTTCTCGTTTATTCGCAGAAATGAATATGGACTTGCGATACCATGGTTCACCAACGTCCAATTCTTGCAACATCTTTAATTCGTTTTCAAATCGGCAATCAGTAACGATATAGCCCTTTGGATTGTCTTCGATTAATCTGTTGCGTAATACGATAATCCAAAAGTCCTGGAACAACGCTCGTAAACCGTTACCCAACGATTGTAAATGACCACGTTGTTTACCATCAAGAACTGTTTTCTCAATCGTTTGTACGACTGGTAAAATACCGCTTAATTCTTCAATGGTATGTCCACTAAGGGAGGACAAATATTCCATACCAGCGTTGACACCTTGTTCTTGAATCACGTGAATTGTTTCTTTTAAAGCATCCGCAAAGGCATACCGTGGCAGATTGTCGCACAACAGTTCTGCCACCGTATCTTTGCCACTACCAGCACGACCGACAAGAATCATTGTATGTCACCACCCAAGTTGATTTCCGTTGTATCTTTTACAATTTCAACATCAAAATTAAATCCAAAGATTTGTTGCATACGTTCTTGCGTTGTGTATTTTGTATAACGGTTTTTATCTGGAAAATACAACCGTACTCGTGGTGCAAGATAACCAGCTTGTGTTTTTTCCCCATGAAGTTTTGTGCATAAGTAGAACTCATCACCGACTTTAACTTCGTTGACAAAAGCCGTTCGGCTTTGTCGTTTAATCGCAGTAATACGATACTTGTCAATGGTTCTAAATTCCTGTGTTTTGATATTAACCATTTAATTCCCCTTATTATAATACGGACAACAATATGACACCGAGCAGTAATCTTTACATCTACGACCCATTGGATACGTTTTAGACACCCATCTATCTTTGGCAGAACATTGTCGTGGCATCTTATTAGTTGCAATAGCAGTCACCAAAGCATCTTTTTTATATAACGCATAATCAAGCAATCGTTGGTCATTCATCTTTGGCAATTGTATTAAATAACATTGCTGCGATAGATTGAATGTCTTGATTGTATTGATTGGCTCTTTAATGATTACTTGCAAGAACATATCTTCGATGGGTATACCGTGTTTATTCAACAATATCCGATATAGATTTTGTTGCTTACAGTAATCACCATAATGATGCAAACCATCGTAAAACCATTGTTGTCGCATCTCGGTTTCACCTTTACGTTTACCACGTTTGATTGTATATGGTTTCCACAATGGTCTACCACCCATCATGGTTGCACATTTGTATGCACCAACGACTTTGTAATCGTATAGCGTGTGATGCTCTAGGTCGATACAGTCCATTTGACCAGTCAATCCCTGGTAAGACAATCTAAACTCACCAGCGTAATTGTGTGGCAAACAGTTTTCCAATATGCCATGAACCGATGTGCCAACCGTTGCAGCAATAGATGAGAACGGATTAATGGTTTCATTATGGGTTGCCTTTAGATACATATAGAGCGTTGGTGACAACACTTCGGTGACACTAAAGTTTGTTCGGTTTAAGTCACGAACACGACTCGCATTTACCAACAACGGCTTTGCCAAACATCGTTGACCCATACGGCATTGGCTCATGCAATCTTTAACCAATATGGTTTGACCATCTGGACATAAAAAAGAATTTTCTTTCATTGTTTGTAACCCCATATATTAATTATACAGTATTTTATTGTGGTTGTCAACTATGAGAAACAAAAAAAAGACACCTAAGTACGAAAGGAGGTAAAATACTTAGGTGTCTTTTTTTTTGTGTTCATAGTAAACACTTCAGGATAATATTTTTATTGCGATGATGGCTTACGTTCCACACATTACGATGTCGCAACTCACCGACCAGTGTCTGATAACCACTGGGTTTTAGCCGACTGCACACAGATGGACTTGAACCATCATACATTGGTTTTTCATTAAACTATGTGTGCATCCAATGGATTGGGGGTTTTAACCCCAACCCAACAGGAGGAAAAATTATGCGTGTTTCTTTGGTATTACCAAAGTCAACACGAAGTATGCCAGCCGAATAGAAAACCCTTAAGTAATCTATTCGGTGATACGATGGCGTACCATTACGTATCGTGGCTATGGTATCGTTGGTACAACGACTGAAGGAAAGTGTGAGATTTGAACTCACGGAACATTACTGTTCTTCGGTTTTCAAGACCGATGCAATAAACCAGACTCTGCCAACTTTCCATGTGACTGGTGAGAAAACAGGGTACCTCCGTTCTCTCTCTAACGGCAACCAGTTTGTACCGACCACCATGGTTGCGACCCATAGTGGATTTACCTTATGGAGAATACTGGGGTCGAACCAATATCTTCTACTTCGTACACTTTGAACCGTCAAATTTCTGGAGTCGAACCAGTATGTTGAACCTCATAGTGCTTTACCATTAAGCTAATTCTCTATATGGTCGAGCGAACAGGAATTAAACCTGTACCTGTCGCCACCCCTGACGACCATGCTTACGTTACACCATCTCTCGATATTCTACCGCCATACAATCCTTGTTGTATCATTCGACCACCGAAAGATTGCAATCTCGATGTCTTATGTTCGTATACGTCTATACTCATCGGCGGTAGATGTGTATACACTTCGTTGCTTATCGCACTTCAACGACTGCGGATTTTAACGTCTGGTCTGACGGCAGTAAAAAATTCGTAGTATAGTAATAAAACTTACATTTCTACATATGATTGTTGTCGCTTTATCTAGCGTGTGCAATTATGGAATGGCACAAGACCCTAGGTTGACATCTCTAGTGATGGTTTACAGTTATCTCTGATATGTTTTCTCGTCACATATAACGCTTGCTGAGTGACGGCAGCAAGCACCGTATGTTTGATTTGTTGTCATGTAATCAATTAACATGTGTTGTCTTTTTTTGGGATGTGTACAACAGGCACACCTTTTGATAAACGTTTGCTTATAGCAATAGAACTGTACAGGAATCGAACCTGTTGGTTTTCTTCGGACATGACAATTTATGCGAATTTGTACCATAACCCAGCAACAGTCCATGTGTGCCAATGCAAGTAGGGGCAACCACTTACATCGGCTATGTTAAGAAAGGAGGCGTAGCACTTAACTACAGTATTATATTAACATATATACACAATGTTGTCAACAAGAAAATGCAATAATTATCCAAAATAATTAATTTCTTCCATTCTTGTGGTTTTATCGTTGACCTTGTATTGGAATATATCCGCTGGTCCTCGCAATTTTCTACGAGATTTACCAATCTTAATACACGATACATTCTTGATTTTATCACGTTCGTCAAAATCCAATTGTGTATCCGTCTTGTATGGTCGCCACAATAGCAATACAATATCCGCAATCGCCTTAAGGGCATTAGCACCTTTGATATGCCTTAGCATGGCTTCATACGGTTTTTTCTTTTTGTCGCCATTGTATGTGGACTGTGATTCCTCGTTAAATTGACAAAGCATGAACAAAATTAGATTGAATTTCTTAACGTATTCTTTCATTTGATTGGCATTTTTTGACAACACAGGAATATCATCAATCTGTGGTATCAAATGAAAGTGGTCAAATATGACAAAATCCACAGGAAAATCATTGACATAACACGCTTCGGTGATTTTCTCTAAGTCGTCAATAGTTTTATTCGGTTCATCAACAAAGCGTACACGTTTGTCTAATACGGCAGACACTTTGGAGTATACCTCAACGCCTTGTTCAGTCTTCAACATCTCAACCAAAGTATCTTCATCGACACCCAAGATTTCTTCCACGATGTTTGCCAAGAATTGACCCCTTGGCATCTCCATTGAGAAAATCAAAAGATTGTCTTTGGAGTCCATCAACCGATGTGCAGCAACTTTGGCTGCAACAAATGATTTACCTTGGTTTGTGTATGCACCAAGCAATACGATTTCTCTACGCTTGACACCATTCAAGGCAAAATCTAAAGATGGAAACCCAAGTGGAACACCATCTTGTCCAATGAACGATTTTAAATCATCGAACGAATCAGAGAAACCATGTGTTTTGCCCCAAAGTTCTTCTTCATTGGTGGCAGACACATCCAGATATTTCTTGACATCATCAATAGAACGACCCCATCGCTTTGCCAAGAGTGTGGCAATATCGGCAAGAACCATTGAGTCATGTACGGATTTACAAAACCGAGATGCCTTTTTATATTGGTCTTCTTGCTTTGGGTATTCTTCCAATAAGACATTTAAACAAGCAATATCCAAAGGCTCTGTTTCAAGAGAGCCAATGGAATATCCTTGGGATAACAAATCATTGTAATCTTTACATTGTTTCATTAATGTCTTCTCCCAAGATTACGGTGTTGGATTGTTTTATGTATCTATCAACATAATATTCATCTTTATCGCCATTGTATGTAACTTCCCAATAAACATGGTCAAAGTCTTCGCTTGTTGACATGACTAATGCTTTATGATTCTGGAGTGTTTTAGAAAACCAGACAATGTTTAAAGACTCGAACACCTCATCGGCTTGATTATCTTCGACATCCATAGTGAACCATACGGCTTCTAAACAGTTATCAATAAACTTACTCATGTAACCTCCTGTGGTATTCAATAATATTCTTCCCAAGTTCGTAAACAATCGGCACAGACACGGAATTACCAGCTTGTTTATACAGTTGTGCATCTGATTGTATCTTTGCACAAGTTTCAAACTGTTGGTCTGTAAACCCTTGTAATCGCCAGAACTCTAAAGGAGTCAGCTTGCGTATTACATTTGGGTTCTTTTGCAGTAAAATCTTTGGCTCTTGACCTCCGCCCTTGACACACGTCAAAGTCGGAGATAAACCATCTGGTGAATACACACGTCCTCGTTGAGGATTGCCACCAAAGGATTCTGTTCTTAAGAGGTTTCCGAGTCGAATAATAGATTGTTCGCTTTGGTTTGGTCTACATAGTACTTCGGATGGACATTCGTTTCCAAGATGTCCGATAATGAACACCCTTTCACGGTTTTGCGGTAGTCCAAAGTCTTTTGTGTTATACACACGCCATGCGATACTGTACCCTGCTTTGTCCATTTCAGACAAAACCGAGTAAAATCCCCATCCGTTGTCAATTGACAAGAGGTTTTTAACATTCTCAATAAGCAACCATTTGGGTTTATGTTTTGTTTCATTTAATAACCTCGTAATCTGATAAAACAAACCACTTCGAGTGTTTTCCATGCCGTGTTTAATACCAGCAATGGAAACGTCTTGACAGTTATGACAACAAATAGCATTAGCAGTATAACTTTCGTCTTCCTCAACACCTATGTTGTATACTGTAGTCAGCTTGTTTTCTTTTTCTATTCTGTTTATCGACACCCAAATAAAACCATCTTCATAAAAAGCATTATCTTGTTTATCGTTTTGTATTTTATATGACAAACTGTAGGTATCTTTTTGATTGACTGTGCGACCCTCAATAACATATTTGGATGGTCTTTTAGACTTGTAAATCGCACAATTTCTATGGTAAACCTTATTGACACATGCTGCTAAACCGTATATCAACTTTCTACTCACGGAGGTTGCCTTATAGAATTTACCGTTAAAAGAGCCATCTCCAGACATATAACCATCTAGCACGTCTTTTAAAAATTCAACAGGTAATTGTAGAATTTCTTGATGTATAAACTTGTTGGATGCTCCGACACCATATCTTCGTAAAAAACAAAACAGTTCTTTATTACTAAAAATAAACTTATATACTGTTCGTTCCTCTGCTTTTGTATAATGTAGTCCCAACAATTTGAGATGCTTTTCTGTATCTTCGACTTTATGTTTACCGCAACAAAGTATAGCTTTATAAGTATTTTTGTCAGGGCAAACAATTTTTGTAGTCCATCCATCAGCAAGCCATCTGCCAATAAACCAATAAAAAGCATGATTATCAAGTGGTAGGTTATTCAATAGATATTCTTTGCCACGTCTTTCAAAAGTTATACCATCCCATTCTAGTGGCTTTTCAATCTGTTCAATAGGAATGCCAAAATAGTAATCTTTTGTTAAATCCTTAGCTTTAACCCATACAGGAGCATCAAATACTCTAGGATAGCTACGAGTCTTTATATCCCATACACGTCTTCGATGTCGTACCCAAAACGGATGCTCTGCCGTTGTTGTAAAACCCTCTGTACCACAAGCCTTTATATTGTAAACCTCGCTGACTTCTCTACGCATAGTTTGTATAACAGGCTTATATCTTAGTTCTTTAGTCAACACTAGGTCACCATTATTAATTTCTTCAATAGGTGTTAACCCTTGTGATGTTTTAACTAAAGTACCAGCCGTGAAACATGGGAAACCGAAGCACCACAGGTCTGCATACGGCATCTCTGTACCGTTTAATGCACGAACATCTGGAGAAAACCAAAGATTATCCGTTGGGTATAACGCACGGTATGATGCTTGTGCGTATTTGTCTTGTTCGCACCAACCGACACATTCCATACCAGCTTTGGTTAAGCCAGAGTGAAAACCGCCGATGCCAGCGAATAAATCTATAAATGTTACCATTCGTGTTTTTCACCTGTGTACCATTCTTGGTATTCGTCATTGTCATTTTCAATGTATACTCTAATGTTATCATTAAACAGATACGTAATCAAGTCTTTTTTAGATTTAAATAACGATGGTTTAACAATACCATAGCTTTCATGGTCAACATAGCCATCTTGGTCATTACATCGAATAATTTCACAACCGATGTCTTCAACCATTTCTTTTATGGTTTCATAATCAGTTGATTCATGTAGTTCTTCCGATGTGTCTGCAATTTGTGTCAGCAAATAAGAAAACTTTTCTTGTGGTGTGGTCAACACATCAAATCCCCAACCGTATTCACCAAGCCATTCATAGAATGTATATGACCTATAATTGTCTGGGACTGCATCAAGACGATACTTTGGATTACTGAAGTCGGTTTCATCAGGTGGCATACCCCAGCTAGCACCACAAATAACTTTAGATGTTCCATACGCAAGAGAATGTGCGGATGAACTATTGGTTTCAAACACACCGTTACGGATTAATTTCATACTTGTTTACCTCCAAGGAAACTTCCCAATCGTTTGCATTTTTGTCTTCGGTGGATGGCTCGTATAAAATCTTATCATTGCCATCTACCAATAGATAATCGACACTAATATACTGACCGTCTTCATCTTCGACAAGACCATAAATCAAATATAAGCCATCATGCCAAGATTTACGTCTTACGCATTTATCTTGGGAAGAACACCAGTACATTGCTTGTTGATACGTAATTGTATGCTCTGGTGCATCTACCCAATTTTGCATGGCATTGGAATTATCGTTTTCCGTGTGAATCACGATGTCGTCATTAAACAAGTATGTCAACAAATCTTCTTTTGTTTGAAACATGGATTTATCAATAACACCCCAAGATTGATGGTCAACAAATGCATCGACCGTACTAGAGTCACCGTACTCATCTGGTAGTTCAACCACAACACCAAGTTCGTTTAACCATTGTATTACTTGTTTAAAGAATGGGTCTTCTTTAATAACACCCCAAGTTTTATACTGGTAAACGGACGACATTAGGTAACTCAGCTTTTGTGCTGGAGAAGACAATACCTTAAACTCCCAACCGTATTCATCAAAGTATAACGGCATAAAGCTATATAGGCGATAATCGTATGGCTTTTCAATTAAGTGAAATCGCTTGTCAGAAAAATACGGAATACCATTTGTCTTACATCTGTAATCACGCAAGACCTCATTCTTGTATGCCAATGAATGTGCGGAACTGGAGTTTGTTTCAAAAACTCCATCTCTAATTAGAATCATGCGACACCTCCTGTGCTTCGCAAAATTGAAAATACGAACGCAAATCGGTTTCACCAAAGTGCTTGATGTGATTCCGTGTACGGCTAGATGGAGCAAAGTATTGTTCCACCGCATTGATATACATGGAATGTTCGCCTTGGTAAAACGATTTGTATTCCTCTGAAGTTATCTTACCACGGATTTCTAATTGTTGCAACCCCAAGTTATCAAAAGATATAATGTCAAAGATTTTTGTCAATTGCATTACACTGGATTTCCATTGTTTGTGTTGCAGTGTATTCAAGTCAACTTTACCACAATTGAATCCAAAGTCTTTTTCACCCAAGATTAATAACTTGCGGTACTTTACTGATAGCTCTTTTACATCATCAAAATCATCAATGCCATTAATCACATGGATAACCGTATGTGGATAATTGGCAATCCAATCTGGTAGCGATAAACAACCCTGTAAGGAGCGATAAGAAATGCCAAGACCAAACACATATGGCAATAATTGTTTTAACCGTGTATCGCCAAATTCTAAGATGTAACGCTCGTTCATTGTGATATTGACAACCAATCCCAGTTTCCACAAGTTCTTAACGAATTGTACTAAGTCTTCCGTTACCTGATTGACACCCAATGCAATTTCTGTTCCACGTGGTAATTTTGCGTCCATCAATACTCGCAATAGGCTGACATAATGACATTCCTGACCGTCAACCAATGCAGATTCGTGACAAAATGCACAAGTAGATTTCTGCGTTTCCACGTTATAACCATATGGACATTGTGTAGATACACGAATATCAATATTAAGTGGCGTATCAAGTGTTAAAGGTTCGTTGTCTGGGTATTCAATAATGCGTGTACCATCTTGTAAATCAAGCCACACACTGGCATTTCCGTTTCTGTATTTCATAATTTTTTCTCCGTATAAATACTATGGTTTAAAAAATGTATTTATCGTTGATTGTAAACGATTGTTTTAATTCGATGTCAACATTGAGTTGCAACAAGGCTGCAATACCAATGATAATCATAGCAGTCAATATTTTGGCAGCCCAGTATACACCAAAGATGAAAAATAAGAATGTTGGTATGTCGTTGATTTTATATACATTGTAAAAATCAAGTACACCCAATAACACAATATAGGTTGCAATCCAAACAAATCGTGTGAAAAAGATATAATGTTTTTCCAAGAAATCAATCATTATGTTTCTCCATTTCGTGTTTAACAAATGTTCCCCATTGAGATGCCATTGCTTTAGCGATACCATCGAATGTTTTAGACCGCAATTTTCTGCGTTCTGCATCGGTTTTTGCATTAGTCAATGCATCGCAATACCACTTTGGCATTTTTTTACCACTACGGAATACAATGGATTCGCCCTCGGAAACCACCTTAGTGGCTTCCAGTGGTGGTAAACCCTTAAGCCATAAACAAGTGGTCTTACGTGCTGCGTTACCAAACATATACGGTTGTATAATCTGGTCTGGCTTACGAAAGCGTGTTGACATGACACCAACAGGATTCTCAATGGCAATATACGGAACGTTTGTATTGTATAACGCCATAAAGAAATCAACGGCTGCATCTTAGTCTTGTTTCCGATGTGGAAACCGTGGATGCGGTCTACGTTGTTCAATCGGTAAATCTTTGTCGTCTGGGTGATAATACCATTTTGCACCACTGGATGATAAAAACGTACACGGTGGATGTGCAATCATTAAATCCCATTTGTCAACCAACTGTAGATTGCCACTTTGGGTAACACCGCCTTTGCGTTTGATTACGTCAAAGATGTCTACATTGAAATGCCACTCTGGATGCTCTCCAGAACATTCCACGATGTCGCAACTAAAGGCGTTAAACCCAAGTTGTCTAAACGCTTTACAGACGGTTTGTGACTCCTCACAAGCGATTAATACGTTCATTCAAACTCTACCTCCATAACGGCAAATTGTTCACATTTAGTTGACACATATTTATTATTACCAAACAAATGTTCATAAGATACCACTTTCATAATTTTCTACCTCACTTCGTTAAAAAACCGGGATTTAAAACCCAATAGGACGAACATTTTTTATTAATTGGGAATCTAGTCCCAAAATACGATGGATTTCAACGATGCCTTTTGGTCGGTACACACTACAGTATAACTGACCATCGACAATATCAATGTCTTCTACCTCGAACCCCTTAGGGAGTTCTACCATCGTCTTTACATTATTAAATGTATCATAGATTACGAGATGTGTCAAGGTTGTAAAAACAATATTATCTAAAAACACAAAAGCACCATTATTATTAATATCTTCGTTAACACAATCAAGTTCATACTCACGCACAAATTGTGGCTTGTTATCGTTTGCCACACATTTATATTCTTGAATTAAACGAATGTTCTTTTTGTATGGTCTAATGGATACAAACTTGTGTGTAAATGGGTCATACGCCACGTTAAAGACCTTGTATGGCATTTTTATTTCTTCTTTGATTTGTAGTCCTTTGGCATCCAAAGCCGTCAACAGAAAGCCATCTACGGTTGCATTTGTGGTATATATAACATCGGTATCACGCCGATAAGACAACGTATTCATGTGTCCAAGGCGTGGTCTATCGTTAAAACGATGGTTATCTATTGTAGACCCATCGAAACCAATACGGTAAATATCTTGGGTTTTATTATCACCAGATATAGTAGCCAAGATAAACTGCTTACGTTTTGTATCCCAGCAGAAACCTTGGCATTGATTGACTGGGTCACGTAACGTAACTAGGGTTATTAATTCTGTTTCAAGCATGACATATTCTCCAATTTTTCAGAACCAAAAGTATCAATCCATTTCATTGAACCATCGTCTAACCATTCGTACGCAGACATAAAGTAATGAGGGTTATCGTATTCGTTATCAAAAATATCGATTGAGTTTACGTATTCTTCTGCTTCGGCATACAATAGTAATTTTTCTTGCATTGTATCGTCAAACAACTCTAAGATTTCTGGAAAATCCTTGGGAGAGTCAATAAACTCAAAGAACGCAACAACAAAGGTTGTCCGTCTAACAGTTTCATTGTAAATACTCTCAATGTCTTCCTCATCCAATTTATCCAACGTATCATACCAATGTTGATTATCTTGTAATCGTTGGTCGATTTCAGATTGCATCTCCAGACATTTTTGTTTGGCATCCTCAAAGGATTCATACATAAAACTAATGTCTTCATAATAATCTTCCCATTGTCCACAACCGTATTTAACCATGTATAATGTTTTCATCTATACAACCCCCAAGATAAAATCATAAAATAACATAAAGTCTTTAAAATCGGTAGACGTATGTGTTGCCGTGTTATCTACTGTGATTTTATACCCAGCGTATACATAGATGTTATACAATGTATCGCCAATCGTTAATTCTGTTGGATTATTAATTGGTTCTACAAAATTAAACATCTGATTGATATGAAACAATGTATCTGACGTTATTTTATCCATTGTTTTCCTCCGTTTGTGTTGCCATGGCTACGTAATCATCGTGATGTGGTTTACGTTTCAAATATTCAATGTATTCATTGAACGCACCAATGTTACTGAATTGGTTGATACAGTTGGTTGGAACATCGTCAAGAAAACGAATGGCAATCCAACCATTGTCAAATTGAGTAATAAACCGATAACCGTTCACAGTATATTCTTTGTTAATCATTGAAGACACACAAGTGCCATCTAATAGTGCATATCCCATTGTTTATTCCTCGCTTTCGTTACCACTATTTGGGTATTTAACCACACGTACGTTTAATTCTGGTGCGTATTTATTAATATCTTCCCTCGTTTTCAACAATGCCTTACGACCAGTTGTATCACACTCTGGATTATCAACCGCCAATGCAAACGTGATGTCGCCATTGTATCTCTTTTGCAACTCCCATAGTAAACCAATCTGGTCTTTTGTCAATCGACCACCAAGATACCCAACACATGGAATCCCTTGTTGATGTGCGGACATAACATCAAGATAACCCTCGGCAACATGAAGTACACCATTCGGATGCAACATCTTGACCGCACGATGATAGTTAAACAACAGTTGCCGTTTGACAAACACATCATCTTCTTTTGTATTCTTATATTTTGGTTCGTTGGTTTCTTCCAATCTTCTCTTGGAAAACCCAACGATACGACCATAGGCATCTTGAATTGGAATCACGATACCAGACGATTGTACACCCAAGAAACCACCCTTGTCATAACCAATCAGAAAATCTTCCAATGTATCATCGTTAATACCACGTTTAACATTCATGTATTCACGAACGGCATCAACGGCTTTATGATACTTGATGGCAATTTTGGTATTCTGACCAACGATACTTTTTTGTTTTTGATACACAGGGTCGTCCGTTGACACCTCATACTTTTCCGCCAAGGCTTCAACCGCTTGATAGAACGGTAGACCCTCTACCTCTGCGTAGAAACCGATTGCATCACCAGATGAACCACATTTATGACAATAGTATCTGTCACCAAGAATACAAAACTCTGTTGGATTATCTCCGTGACATATTGGACAAGTACCCCTTGGAATTTTACCACCGTTTCGTGATAACGTTGTATATTCTTCGACTAACTCCTGTAGGTCAATCTTGTACTTTAAGGTTGAAATTGTATTCATCTGGGTATTCCTCCTGTAGAGTTTTTAACTGGTGCTGCAATTCATAGTCAATAGATGGGTCAATACAACATTTTAAATCATACAGTTGACTGACTGCCGTTCTTACCGAAATAATGTCTTTGTCTTGACACACTTGTTTGAATGGGATATATTTTGGTACATTCTCAATGTGTGTAACAAAGTGTTGTTCTCCGCTATTGTCAATTCTATAGATGGATGCATGGTCATACAAGAACAATGTATCCTTTTGATTGTATGGCTCTTGGTAGATATTCGCCAGCTTGATTAAAGCATCATACAAAGTGTATATCGCTTGGGATATATCTTCGTTGACTGTAAATATCTTGTCTAAGAACTCATATCTGTTTTGGTAAAAGTTTTCAACCGATATAATTCCATCTGGAAGAGCATCATTAATACCAATGAACGTATAATCAGTTGCCCTACGTGTCCATGCGTTTTTATCGTTTTCCAATACCAGCCAGCCATCTTCCGTTTTCTGAATTGAACTGATATGGTTTATCCGTATAAACTCCAACAGGTGTATTAGATTATGTCTGACAATCGTTGCCGTTGTCAGTTGTAGTCGAATAAATGAATCCATGCTGCGTTATCCTCCCCAATAATTTATATCGCTAGATTCCCATAGTTCTCGTTCTGTGGTAATCTTGCGTTTTTTGTGACCGAATACGAATGTACGATTCCGATTATGGTCAATGATAAACAAATACGTTGTTATGCAACGCTTATACCAACCGAATGTACAATTATCAGAATTTAACGTATGTGATTCCACACGTCCATTCAAGGTCAATCTAATAAGAGAACCAACGGCAAACGCATCAAAGATAACAACTGCTTTTGGTTCTTTCAATGAAGTCAGAATATCTTCTTCTTTCGTGCAATTCAAGGTATACCAAAATCTAAACAGTTTCTTTCGTCTGATTAGACCATTGACGGTCAATCGCTTAATATATCGTTTAGGTTTTGGTTGTTGTTTATTGACGACCAAGAATCCAAGTTGTTTGACTTTACGCATTATCATCAAACCATTTATTCAAGTCAAAGGCTTGTCGTTCACGAATGACCGTATTCGTATTCTTCTTGGCGAACTGTTGTGCATTGAGTTCGTTTGCTGCAATAAACACATCGGTAAGCGACATTTCTACGTGGTCTAATGTATCCATGTACTTGTACAGCTTTAACATCGAGTTTTCGTCAATCTGCATGAAGAACGAACGAACTTTAAAGAACTCGGAAGACGGTTTGCCATTATGGAACGCACCATTGGTTGTACATTTCTTAAAGTACATCATGGCAAGTGTCCATGCCTTTTTCTTAAAGTCCTTGTCGATAAAGTTTTGTGCCGTCATGATATGACCTCCTTTCAATTTCTTTCCGACTTGATACACATACATTGTACCATACGTAAATGGACAAGTCAACATAAATTATTATCTGACTTGTAACAACCGCCAAGGGCGGTTACGGCTTTGCCGTTTTCTCCAGTTTCGTGTTATCTTTTGTATTTCTGAACGTAAGTGAAGAATACAAAAGATAACCAAACAAGTATTCACTTATGTTTTAACCCTAGGAGCATACATTAGGTATGGACATAAGTTTTAAACCTAGGTGAAAAACATAAGAGAGAAAACCCTTGCATGAAACTTTTGTTTTCACATAGGAGGGTAAACTATAGTATTTTCTTATGTTTTAAACTTAGGTTTGATAGGGTATCACAAAAGTCTAATTTTGTCAAGGGATTTTCTTATGTATTTTTATGAATTTTTATCGTATGTTTTGCACAGAATATACAACTATTGATTGAACGCCAAAAGACCCAAGCCGTATTTGACTTGGGTTGATTTTGGTTATCAATATTCAGTTGTAGACCAAGGTGTTTACTTTTGTTAGAATGGGATGTCTTCGGATGTATCAAATGTGTCACTCATAGGAGAACCATAAGAGCCAACATCATCGGATGCAGAGCCACCGAAAGCACCACCAGCACCACCAGTAACAAGGTCGATGATTTGAATACCCTTTAGTTTGAGAGATACACCGTACATCATAGCCGTTTCGTATGGACGTACACCAATCCAAAGAGCAATCTTAGAACCGCTCCAGATAGCAGTCTTTTCGTCCATTGGTTTTTTATTACCGTCAATCAAACGAACCACATTCTCATGTGTGTTACCATCTTTGTCGGTGAACTCAACTTGCGTAGATGCCTTTAGTTGATAACCATAGTCTTTTTTCTTGGTCAATGTGAATGTTGGACGGTCTGTTTCTTTGCCGTTTTCTTCACGTTGTTTACAAGTATTGGAAGACTCCCAGATTTTAACCAACTTTTCTTTCAAGGCTTCTGCATCTGCATCATCCAAGTGCATCGTCACCGTGTACTTGCGACCACCAGCGAAGTCGTCAACAACTCCATTGATTTTCACAAATACAGATTCACCAACTGGTGTCATTACATCAGTAATTTTGTCAAGTGGTTTTTCTTTTGCCATATTCTTTTGTTCCTTTTCTGTGGAAAAATACTTTTGCGGTAAAACTTTCCGCACTTGTATTATCGCACAAGTTGTGGTATACTGTCAATAGTGGATTTAGAAATTTACAAAAGAATTTTGTAACAGGAGGAAATATGGCGGATAACTTTATTCATACGCATCTGCACTCACAGTTTTCAAACTATGGGATGAAAGATGCAATCAGTTCCGTAGATGGCATCATTAAGCGTGTACACGAATTGGGGCAACGTGGTTTTGCACTCACAGACCACAACGGTTGTTCTGGATTGATTGACACATATGTACATCTACAGAAATACAACAAGAAACATAACACGAATTTAAAACTGTTGATGGGGTCAGAGTTATACTATACGTATGATGTAACCATTAAAGATAAATCGTATTCACATATATTATTTCTTGCGAAGAACCAAGTTGGTCTTGAAAACTTATTCAAGTTGACAACGGAAGCACATAGACATTATTATTATAAATCAAGATGTGACCTTGATATGATACGCAAGTACTCCGAGGGTTTAATCTGCACATCGGCTTGCATGGGTGGATGGCTAAAAGGTGATAATCGTGAGTCTTTAATTCCCCAGTTCAAAGACATCTTCGGTGACGACTTGTATTTTGAAATCCATACGTATCAACATGAAGACCAAAAGCGTTTTAATTCAATGGTGGCAGAAATGGGTGCAAAATATGATGTGCCATTGATTGCCGCTTGTGATTCTCATTATGTCCATGAAGAAGACTATGCTTTACACAAAGCGTTCCGTGGTCGTTCACAAGATGATGATGAAGACCAGTATTATGGTTCAAACGACTTTTTTATCCAATCAGAAGCACAAGTGTTTGACCGTCTGTATCCACAATTCGGTACAGAAATGGTAGAAACAATGGTTGAGAACACCAATGTGATTTTCGACAAATGTAATACACAGATTGATTTCAATCTTGATGTATACCCTAAGTTTGTTAAAGATAGCGATGTCAAACCTGTGTTTTTAGATGCGTTAAGACAGGGGTATAAACAAAAGATTATCGGCAAAGTGACACCAGAGTTTAAAAAACGTGTTGACGAACGCTTGTTGCACGAGATTGACATTCTGGAAAAAGTTGGGTATATGGACTATCTGTTAATAACCAAAGATATTCTTGATGCTTGTCGCAAAAAGGATATTCCAATTGGTCATGGTCGTGGTTCAGTTGGTGGATGTGAGTGTGCATATTTACTCGATATTACCTCATTAGATGCTATTACGAATAACTTGTATTTTGAGCGGTTTGCAAACCCAAATCGTGTATCTAGTGCGGATGTCGATAACGATTGTTCCCAAGTACGCCGTGGAGAAGTCATTGAATATTTAAAAGAGAAATACAAATATGTATACCAATGTCGTACATTCTCTTACATGAAAGCATCTGGTGCACTCAAGGAAGCCGCACGATGTCTTGGGATTGACCATGAGATTGCCGATGCATACTCAAAGAAAATCAAGGATGTATCTTTTGATGATGATGAAGATTACCACGATAATGAACTTGAGTATGCCAAGTTAGACCATATAAACGATGGCAAACACAAAGAATTATTTGATTTGGCAAAACAATTGGTTGGTATTATGACTGGCTTTAGCAAACATGCATCGGCAATCATCGTGTCAAACCAAGATATTACCAAGTATTGTTCTTTAGAAATGCAAAAAGATTCTAAAACGAAAGAAGAAGTCTATGTAGCATCTACAAACTTTAAACATTTAGAATCAATGGGTTTCCTTAAAGAGGATATTCTTGGTCTTAGAACCTTGGATGTAATCAATGATTGTGTAACGATGGCTAGTGTTAAAGATACACTTGATTTGGCTAAATTGCCTTGGGATGATAAACCTACTTTGGATTTGTTATGCAAGGGTGATACGCTTGGCGTATTCCAGATGAAATCTTTCGGTATGGTCAAGACTCTTAAGAGTATTGCTCCAAAGAATTTTGTGGATTTAATTGCCGTTGTTGCATTGTACCGACCAGCGTGTATCTTAACAGGGATGCTTGATGAGTATATTGAACGCAGACAAGGCAAACCGTTCGAATACTTGGATGAACGCTTAAAAGAACCATTGGGTGAAACATATGGAATTATGGTCTTCCAAGAACAAATCATGCGTGCATGCCAATTGATTGCTGGGTACTCAATGGCGGAAGCAGATACCGTTCGTAGAGCCGTTGGTAAAAAAGACCACGATTTGATGCAAGAGATTACCGCAGAGTTTGTTGACCGTGCGGTTGCCAATGGGACAAATGAAGATGTCGCCAAACAAATTCTTGACCAGATTATTGCGGCAGCAAGTTATGGATTTAATAAGGCTCATTCTCAGTCATACGGTTACATGGCATACATTACGGCATATCTAAAGGCTCACTATCCGTTGGAATTTTATGTGGCAACCATCAATTCCGAAGATGGCAATCAAGAGAAAATCTTGCCATACATCCAAGAGATTAAACGCAAGGGCATCGAAATTTTACCACCAGATTTACGCCATAGTGAACGTGAGTGGACAGTACAAGGAAACGCCATTCGTGTAGGTCTTGCGTACATCAAGGGTATAAACAAGATTGAAAAACCACACGAATATACAATTGATGCCATCTTCAGTAAATACACCAAGCTACAACTAGAGGGTCTAGTCGGTAGTGGTGCATTAGATTTCTTGGGTGAAACAAACGAACTGATGGCGTTAATACCTAAGTATAAATCATTCGATAGTGACCGCAAGAACGCACAAAACAAGATTGACGAATGGAATCACAAATTGCATGACCACAAACAGTTAATGCAAACGGAATCATCAACGGCAACACCAAAGCAATTACAATCTATGGAAAAGAAATTAGAGAACATTCAAAAGAAAATCCAAGAATGGACATCTAAGTATGACTCCATAGTACTCATAGAATCGCCAGATTTGACCTCTAAGGTGCCTCTGGCTTCGCTACGGTATAAATACCTTGGATGTTCTTTTGAGAACCCATTAATGGAATATAACACAGAATTGGCAAACGGTCGTGATGTCAAGGCGATTATCGTTTCTGATTTCAAACAAAGAACAACTAAGACTGGCAAACCAATGGCATACGTGTTTGACCACTTAGGCAACAAGTATGTCATGTGGTCTAGTTATTTGATTGAGATGAAAGTCGGTGTTGGGTATTATATCCAATTACGTGGCGATTGTATCACCAAAATGAAACCGTTGGAATTAAAGAAATAACCGTATAAACGCAAAAAATGGGGATATACCTTAGTTGGTATATCCCCATTTTTTATATCAGAGAATTTGTATACATCCGCTACTGTATACTGTAGAGATAATTAGACCACCATCCAATCATTTAACCGCAAGATATACAACCGTTGCACCCAATAACACATTAATGAGTTTGGCTCGTTGTTGATTCCGTTGTGCTTTCTTGATTATCTCTTTTTGCTGCGTTAAGTATATCTCGGCTTTCTCTAATGAGATTCTTTGCGTTTGTAGCGTCTGTTCTTGCTGCTTTAACAAGTTCTGTGCTTCGGTCAATTGCTTCCGTTGTTCGATTATTAGAGTCGATGCTTCCATCAATTGTTTGTTCGATTCGCTCGTTGATAACTTGGCTGCGTTCAATTGTGTTTCCAATTCGCTGATTGTATTCAATTGACTGTCGATTGTATTCTCTAGCGTTGTCAAGTTCTCTTGTAGCGTTTCGTATTGGTGTTGTGTCAATGTGACTAGAGGAGCTTGTCCATAGGAATAACCCAATGGTAACAAGCACAACAACCCCAACAATAGCACAAATCGAATACTTTGGATTTGACCGAATATATGTTTTAATTTGTTCATTCATTGTTTCTCCGTTATGGCTTTGCTATTGTTCCACGTTCGTATTCAATGTTTTCCAATACGTTTACCTTGTTTTGCAACATTGAACGTTCATATCGTGTCACCTGTAGTTCCAATTGTGTTTTATGCAATTCAATTTCGGTTTGTCGCAATTGTTGTTCATGTGCGTGTATACCGCTAAACAATAGATATACACACACGAACAAGCCAATTAAACATATCGAAAACACAGTACCGACCGTTTTCCATAGGGGTGGTTTTTCAATCTTGTAATGCATCATATGTCAATCCCCCATTCGTTGTGTGCGATGTATCGTGCGTTACCACGAATGTTGTCGCCACCAGACCATTCTTGGTCATTCTCACGTAACACCCATAAATCCCATCGTTCGCACGTTGAATCTGGACCGTAAGTATTGTTCGGATATGGCGTTGGGTCATAATAACACAAGTCCATGCCATCTTTATTATCTGCGGCTTCCGCATGGGTCATTACGTGTTGAATATCTAATGGAATACCGATTTGAACACACAATAGTGCCACAAGCCAGCTAAGAGCATAGATTTGTTTTTCAGTCGGTGGTTCTGTACCCATGTTTGTCGGATTGATTGCATCAAAACAACCGTTTAGTGTTATACCAATGGCACGACTGTTTCTCATATATGTATGGTCACGATGTTCCGTGAAGTCGTCAACATCGGTATACATATTCCCATTGTTGTCGATGCAGATGTGGTATTTGTCGGTATGACTTTGGTTGTAATGACCAGCAGACCAATGTAAGTAAATATGGTCAATCATACCACGTGCATCGGTTGCCATTGTCATTAATTCATCTTTGGTTAATATTCTCATTTCGTATCTCCTGTTTGGTCAATAATAGTTTTAGATTGGGCGTGTGCTTTAATGTCTAATTCATCGGATTCTCCATTGCCATCTGAATCAATTAAAGCTACACCATACGCAAGTACGCCAGCAACAGTCTGTGTTGAGAAGATTACGGATACAAACAATCGTAATTCCGTTAATAGAGAAACAAGAATTGTTACGTTCATACCAACGTGCATTGCATAGATTGCATACAACCAAACACCCAAGTACATAAATATTGGTATGAATGATGTGGTGATAACAAACTTTACGAACCGTAGAGATTTAATGTTTATATGGGCGGTTTTTATTTTAGTGTAATAACCCTTGATTGAATCAATAATGTTGTTCATTGGTATCACCGCCCTTTCAAGGATTCCTCAATGGACTCCATGCGAGAATCCAAGTGTTTTACATCTGATTCAATAGATGTTAAACGTATGGCTTGATTGTATCGGTCAACTCGACTTGTTTCTATATCTTTCAATATGGTTTCGACCACCTTAGCAAGATTGTCGATTGACACCTTTAAGGGGTTAATGATTACAAACTTAAAGATAACCCCAATGATTGCCCCAACGGATGCCAAGATGCCACATATGAGAGATACCATTGTTAGTACTTCCATTGATGTCCTTTCTATAAAAACATTGAAAAGCATTAGGGGATACATTGGCTTGTATCCCCAAGAGTGATTATAAGTGGTCTACGGCTTCACCATCGTTTAAAAACTCGTTGCTGTCAGCATACCAGTTAATAGAGCTAGAACTAAATTGGACTGTTTTTGTGCCATGCTCTAATGTACCAATATTGATGCTGCCGTATCTATCGGTATTCATAATATGGAGATTTTCTGGTTGATTTACATAGACTGGAATGTTTTCTCCGTATACACCAGTGGAATCCTTAATGCATTCAGAGCCATTTACATAAAATTTTGCTGGGTTGTTGACTTTTAAAATAATAGAATCAATTTGAGAAACCTTAAATTTCCCAAGGAAAGATACTTTTTGTTTATTTGTTGTTCCAACACTAGATAAATTCACGGTAAGAACTCGACCTTTAAGAGAGTATTTTACATCTCCTTGTACATCTGTATCATCTGGAGTTCCATCTACGGATACACCTTGGATTGTTTTTGTGTCAAGGACTTCGTTTGTGAAGTTTAGATATAAAATCTTAATATTATCTTCACCAAAAGGTGTTGCTAAGGTAATAGAACCAGAACCATTGTCATTTAATTGTGTAACTGTTTCAGATGATTGTAGTTTAACTTTATAATGTGGTTCGCCAGTAACGGCAATAATTCGTTGACCTTGTGTAAGATTCACTGGAATAGTTAATGGTTTAAACTCTGTACGTGGCATTGGTTTACCCCAGTTGCCAATAATGGCAGTAAACACGGAATCAACGGTTTCATCTTCGCACCAGATATTATTTTTTAACAATTCTTGTCGTGCCGTAGGTGCAGATGCGGATTTGCCATCTTGACCCTTTAGGGTTAATAACCATTCTTTCTCTGTACCCAAGAAACCATTACGAACGGCAATACGGTACGCATCGTCACCATCTCGACCATCTACACCATCTCTACCGGGTTTTCCTTCAAAGTTTGGAATATTTACGTTGACTTGAATTGGGTCTACAATAGACATCTTTTGGATTGTTTCTTCGTTTGGCATAGTTGTATGCTCCTTTTGTTTAATAACAAGTTTAATGCATGGAAATATCGTGAATAATTTCGATTTCACCCATGACAAGTTTCCACGATTTAGAATCTTTTTGAATAAAAACATCGTATTTGCCCCTCTTGATTTGACGATTAAGTGTTAATGTATCTTCATATGGAAACCATACGACTACGCTATGTGGATACACAGTACACGTTGCCCGTAGTAAAACATTGTCTTTCAAATCACTGATTTTACACACGGCAGTTGCATCGGTTAAATCAATTGATTCATCAACAGAATATAACCGATTCCAGTCTGCTCCAACGTGCATAACTTCGTCTTCAACACGAATCCAATCTTTCATTGGCATACCTCCTTTCTATATCGCTTCAGATGGTTCTATAGATGTCACCACTAATGGTTGACCATTTGTGTCTTGGGGAACATTTGTTTTCTCATTGACTTTGACGGTCAACCAACCTGTGATGTGTTTAGCTGGGTCTGTTTCGTTGTTTGAAATATACACTTGATTCGTGTTTACAATACCGATTACAATATTGGCATCTCTATAGAATGGATACTGCGGAGGTGATATAATCATACCAATATTGGGAGAGTTAAATGTATCACCAGATACTTGAACGCTAATGATTTCATACACAAAATCACTTGGGTTTTTGCCATTCTCAATAGGAATAAACTCTCCATGTGCCACACGATAAATATTATCAGCAGATGTTGGAATCTCTTCCATCTGTTTATGCAATTTCTTAATCTTGTTGTTTAATGCAACGTATGGGTCAATGTTTGGTAAGTCTGGCACCACAGGAGTTGTATTCTCTTGTATAACCGTGTCGATTGCACTGGAGGTTGGTTGAACATTTGTTTGTTCTTTTGGTTTAGGTTCTCCGTCATTACCCTTGATGTATTGACCAGACATATACAATTGGTATACTTCATACGATACTGTTTCGTCTGTTTCCGTGGCAGAGATATAAAAATTCATGGGGTCTTGCCCCATGAACGATACGTTATAATACATTACAATTCCTCCGTAATAAATACTGCACCATCAAATGGTTTGGTATTGGTGATTCTAATAGAGCCACCATCGTCATTATACGGTCCAGCTGGGAAATGGATTTCTTTACCAACTGTTACATCTGGGCATGCACCAAGGGTTATCGTATAATTTGATACGCCAGATGGTACGTTGACATTATATGTGGCAACCTTGGATAGACCCATCTGCCATTCAATGTTCCACCACATATCACGTGCATAACCACCAGGATTGCCACCACCGCCACCAGAGAATATAAATGATGGGCAGCCAATGAGTTCACCGAAGACACCAAGATTTTTCGTATCATCATTCACATCGCCACGTCCTTGATAGTCCCCATCTGGGAAACGTAAGAACTCTGTTGGATTGTTTTGTAGATTGCGTCTATTTGTAAAGTTTGCATTAAAGAATGACACATTGTTGCCAGCCAAGACATAACAAGGCATTGTCAATCCATCTCCACCCCAAGTAGATACTGAATCTGTACCAACTTTAAAAGCATTAGCCATAAAATATAGACAACCTTTTTCGTTGTTTTTTGACGACTCATGTACAGAATGGAACGATTGTTTATACGGTTGTTGGTTATTCAATGACAGATTAGTTGCATAACCAGATGTTTTATAATCAATGCCATTACCAACGATTCTTGTTTCGGAAGACTCTGGGCGTTCGCCCCTAGATGCAACCGATGCACCAATCATAGTAATCTTGAATCGTTTGCCAGTCGGAGTAAACGTATATGTTCCTCGACCAGTAAATTTAGTTGTCTTATAGTTTGCGTGAGATGCCACAAAATAGTTTTCTTTTGGTACATTCACGGCAAACCATTGTACAGGCTCTGGGGAACGAATCCCAAAGTATGCTCCCTCTGGTAACGATGGTACATTCGCAATTATGAACCAAGGGTCGCTTGGTGTAATAGCAAACGATGGAATAGCACAAGACATTGCGTTTTGACCCTTACGCAAGCGAATTGCGATTGTTTTTCGTGGTATCTTTTCATAGTCAATCATCCATTGTTTAGTTTGTTGAAACTCATAATGACCACTATAAGTAGAACCACTACCGCTACCAGCCCATACGGTTTTACCTTTGCCAGAAGCCATCGGTGATAGCCATTTTTTGGAGTTTTCTGGAGGATTTTCCCATCCAACACCCTCAACATTAAAACCATCATACTGTTTACCAATGCTTGTCCAAACGTCAACACCAACTTCTGGTATCTCAATAGAAATATATGTTTCGGCTTCACTATAGATGTAAACTTGGTTTGTGAGTGTGCCTGTTGAGTATCTAGATGGTGCGAAGTTGTCAAGGCTTGTTCTTCCCCAAGGTTTGCCACTATAGTACATTGCACCGTTGCAATGCTGGGTGATTCGTGCATGAATGTCAAAACCCTTAGAGGATACATTGATTGCTTTGGTTTCCATTGTTCCTTGTAGATAATTCCCAGCTGCACTCATGTTTTGACCCAGGTCAATCTTCTGTGGAACAACGAATACCATCGGTTCTGAATCCCAATTCAAGTCGATATGGTCGCCATCGTTTGCAATACCATAGACCATTTGTTGGATGGCACTATAGGCAACACCTTTGGAGTCATACCACTTGATGCCATCTTTGGTTAATGCGGTGAATGAACCGTTTTCGTTACTCATGCGAATACCGCTAGAGTCAATCCGAACGCCACCACCCTTGATTTGCATACCAGACTCTTGTAGGTCAAGGATAGAACTCATAAGTTTATCGGTACTGATTGTACCAGCTTCGATGTTCTTCGCAACAACACCTTTATCGAATACAGAGTCAGATGTAACGTGTAACAATTTACCATCAATTTGAGTACCACCGCTTGATTGATTGATTCTACTTAGAATTTCATCGCCAGACAAAGACTTAATGGAAGATTCAATTGTACTTGCAAGTTGTGTTACTCGTGATTGTACCTGTGAATCAATATCTCTGATTTTTGCATCCAAAGCACTTGCCGTTTGTGTAATCGTGGATTCCATCTTGTGTTGTGCATCCGTGATTTGTTGTTTCATGGCTTCGGCTGCTTTGGTAATCTCTAGTTTTGCACCACCGATTGAATTTTGGATTTGTTCTGTAACCGCATTTTGAATCCGTGTGTTGATTGTATCAATGTTTGCTTGCATTTGTTCAACACTTTGGATAGCTGCGGTTGCACGGTTGATTAAATCTTGGTTAATATTTTGTTTAATCACCGCACCGATACCAGATGAAAACGCACCAGTACCAAAGTAGTCTTCATATGCGAATGACACATTGTAAACCGCTGGGTCGTCAACATATGTAAAAACATTAGTATCGGTTCTAAAGTCTTTATCATTGATACGGAACACAGTCTTTAATATCGGTGGATTTGTCTTTGGTGTATCCCTTAGAACAACTTGGAACGCACCAGATTGTGATTTGATGTAATTTAATTGTGGAACACTAAGTTGTGGATAATCGTATTCAACAAAATTGGCTGGACCAGCGACATTATCAATGTTTACACCACGGACATAAATCTTGCCAGTACGCATTGTTAATGTAATCGGTGCTTCATTGTCAACAGATACGACTACACCATTACCAAAGAATCCTGTCGTGGAGATTTCATAATGGTCTATATCGGTATTCTTGATTATATCCCATGTAACTCTTGCTTCATTTGTTACCTTTAGGCGTAAATTCTGTGGCATCTCTGGTGTGCCAAACTTTGAAATGACGGTATACGATGGAGCAAACATGGATTCTTCGTGTTCAATACCTTTGGAATCGTTTGGTATAATACGTGCGTTGATTGTGTCGCCACGTTTAAGACCCATAATAGTTGTAATGCCTTTGGATTCACCATAGTTTTTCCATTCACCAGCCACACCATTGCTTATAGCTTGAATATAAACCGATGCAGAACGGAACTCGATGTCGTCTGGTTCGTCAAAGGATAACACTAGGTCGTATGTTGGTAAGCCATCGACTTTCCCACGGTAGATTTGATTGAATTGAATGTTTTCAACAGGTTTAACAGTTGCTGGTGTTAATCGGATTGGGTTATTGTTACCAACTGTACCAAACACCTTTAGAGATGCACCAAATGTATCATCATAGATTGATGGATTATATTGACGTGCGGTAATTTCAAACGTACCATCTTCTTCTTTTATTTCGGTGATACGTGCTTGTTGGTTAGTAAACAACTCTTGTTTAACACCGTTTTCGTCAATATATGTTTTAGAGATTGTAACAATATCGCCAGCTTCCAAGTGAGAAGCCATAAGACCAGTCTTGAATGTAACCGTAATCGGACACAAACGAATAATATCTCGTGCAATCTTCCCAAGTCGCAAACATTGTGTTTGTCTTCGAACACCCTTGAAGTCAATATCTTGTTCCACAGGTCTACCAATACCAATTGGCGGAGGTAGTTGGTTTGTGGCGTCTTCAACGATTAATTTAACCGCAGTATAATCCAATGCTGGCTCTACATATGTTAAATTGAATTTGTTTGGACTTTGGTCAATAGATGCAGATTTATAACTAAGGGTTTCTTCCACGATGTTATCATCGTTGAACGCATACACAGGTGTTTCTAATCGTTCGCACCGTAGTTTAATTTTATTGTTTGAGAATATAATAAATCCAAGGAATGAATTGAGTATAGACTGAATGTTTTCTTGATGCGTTTTTGTTTCATTCAAACATATATCAAGTTGATACCTTGGCTCTGTTTTTGTAACGCCGTATGGGTCATTATACGTGATTTCTTCGTCACAATAGTTAGCCACATCGGTGAATGATTCCATATCAAGAATCTCTGGTGTAACATACCGACCAGCACCGTATGTTTTATTTGTCAAGTAATCATATAGACATACAACAGGATTCTTAGAGTATTTGTACTGTTTGTCACGCCAATCATATACAATCATACCTTGTACAATGGCAGTCACAGTTGGATTGCCAGCACCCATCTTTTCTGAATACCGCAAGTCAGCATGGACATATGCCATATTCGGATAACCGCCTGTTGTTAGATATTGGTCTGGTGCATCTTGGTCTTTGCCACCAAGGTGTGTATATACAGTAGAATTATTGCCGTCTTGTTTGCCGTCTGTCAAACAGTAGACATCTCGTTTATAACATGGTGATTCCCCAAAGGTTTCTAAACAAGATGGAGAATTTTGACATATCACAGGATTGACCAACTCCCAACCATCGGTTTGTAAGTCGGATAGATATGTGTCGCCCAAGATGATTTGATAGATTTTACCAAATGTATTACAAGCCAATGAATACTGTAGGTCAATCGTTGTATTGTCATCTGTCAAGAAGATATATACAGTTTTACCATTGGCAGACAACTTTAGTTTTTTAAACTTGTTAAATGAACCATAGTCTACATTGTCTTGGTAAATTGATTGTTGAGATGAACTTGTTGCATGACCAAGGAAACCACGCTTTTCAGCCTTACCAGTTTCGATTGATACTTTTGCATCTGGATATTTATTATTACGAATACCAAACACAGGTATCTTCGTTTGTTTTGTTTCATTCAAGCGTTGTACGCTTGTTAAGTAACCATTGGCAGTAACACCAAAGATGTCGTTGATTTTACCCTCGCAAAGAACAACGTCTTTGTCCAAGCGTTTGCCATCAACGTCCATTTTATGGAATGTTTGAAGACCGCCCACTTTTGTTTGACCATAAACAATTGGGATTGTACCCTCGGATGTTACCTGGTTATTCTTAGAGTCGAATGTAGATTCTGGTGTTGATTGCTTTGGTGATTTATCGAACAAACCACCAATGGACATACCAAGGGATAAACCGTACATAACACGACTAAATGCTGATACTCCCTTTAGAAAACCCCAAGCACCACCACCAAAACCAAAGGCAATACCAGCAGCAAGACCAATGAATTTACCAATTCGACCTTTACCGCCCTTGCCACCGCCTTTACCCATATATTAATACCTCGCTTCGCTTTGCTTCGCTAAAATAAAAATTAAGTACGTACCGTAAATTCGAATGGTACAGATAAAAACCCAGCATATCGCTTTTGATTGCCATGTCGTTTGCAGTCAGTTGGTGTTTTATCACAACCAGATTGGATTGTCGCTTGTTGACCAATCAAAACATCTGGTGATTGCAACAATGGATATTCCAGATAGATACCAGCACCAGCATCTTTAAAGTCAACAATCTTTCGTGCTTCGCCACTAACGATTAATACACCGTTTGTGAATGTCTTTTGGTCTGCTGGGTTGCGGATACCAACACGGAAACCGTGTTCATCTTGTGTGATTGAATCAACGGTTGTTTGTAATGTTTCTATTTGTGCTTGACATGATTCGTCACCAAATACAGATGTACAAGAATATTGTGTTCTACGACCGCCACGCACGTTTGGAACATCTGTTGTTACCGTTACTTTAAAGATGCCATCTGTTGTTAATTCTGGTGCATCAACACGACCCATAAACACAGGTTTAATCATGTTTGCGTTCGTAAGTGAATCTGGATATAAAATTCGGTAGATATACACTCGACTGCCTGTGAATGGAATACCCTTGAATAATAATTGAGTAAACTTATCGGTTGCATTAGAAATCTGCAACTCACAAGAGTCAATCGAATTATCTACCGTTTTATCAATCTCACCACGGCGTATCGGCAATGCCAAGTATGTATGACCGTTGAATTGAATGTTGACATCACAAGAACACAAATAAAGTGTTAAATTCGGTATGTGTACTTCGTATAACTCGATGTCGAATACCGAACCACTTTCTAGTGCTTCTCGAAACGCCACAGGTAAATTAATCATGTATACTCCCTATTGAGATACTTCCGTATCATAATAACTTCTCGATTTGTACATTCGCAGTAAACCCAACGGCGTTACCATGAGTACCATTCTCAATTGTAAAATCTCGTAGCACTTTCATGTTAAATTCGTTGGTTGCGAATCTGCATAATTGTTCCTTGCCATATTCATCGGTGAACAAAAATGGTCTTGTGTTACCACCAACAGATTCACAAAAATCTTCGAATATTTTTTGTTGTTCTGTTGTTCCTCGTAAAGAGATTGACCAAGTTCTCTTTGGTGTTACTGCAAGTTGTCGTACTTGTTTCTTTCCAGATTCAAATGTAACTTCTTGTGTGGCAAACTTTAGACCTTTTTCAACCTCGAATATATACGGCAATGGAAACTTTTGATATGTTGCCATTGTTAATTCCTTTCGTAATGCTATTGACGTTCTTGATGGAAACCACAATAAAACAATGGTTGCCAATAACTGCGTTTAAATACGGCAGATAGTGATACGTCTTCAATGCATGGAACTTGCATCGCAAGTATTTGTCCATTCTGTAGATATACGCCGGTATGTAAGTCGCCATCTACGTTGAATACAATCACGTCGCCATGTTGCAGTTTATCAATATCACGAACTTTAGTAAAATGTTTTAATAGATAACGTAACACCCTTAGTTGATGATTCTTGTGAAAATCTTCGCATGACGTTGGGTCTTTCTTCCCATCGTCAAAGCAATGTTTGTATCCGTGGTCTTTGTACCACATACGACAAACATCAACGCAATGATATTGATTCTTTTTATGATTAAAGCCGTATTTCAGACCCAAGTATTTCGTAATGTCTTCCATATGACCTCCAACAGTAATAATGTGAGGGGTTTATCACCCCTCACATATAGTGTCAAAAATTACACAAAAGTTGTGTTATTTCATCTTTCCAAGTGCTACCAACTTGTTGTATTTCGCCAAGAAGTCTTGGTCAGAAATCGTTTGTTTAACGAATACTGGTTGTGCAATGGATTCGTGTGTAGAACCATTGTTTGCCATATAGTTCATCCCCTTAGTCATAGCCGATGTATTAGCGACCATTTGATTCATTAATCTGTCTTGTCGCTTGGTTTGTTCCGATAATGCCCCTGTAGATGTATTCGGATTTTTCCAATTAGGTTCGATACCTTTGGTTTCTCCAACCCCAAGGTCACGTGCAGCTTGGTTTAGCAACTGAATACCACGCTTTTTATCTGCGGTTGGAATAATCCATTCTTTCTTATCGCCCTCACCAACACGCACTAATTGGTCTTTATTGACTACACCACCGCTGGCGAACTTCAATAGACCGAACTGGCGTGCAAAACCCATAACAGTACCAAGTGTACCCATCCATTTGTTATTGCCACCAGCAATTTTCATGCCAGCGTTAATATATTGAGATACATCGGCTTTATTGTCTTTGGAATCCTTGTTGCCCTCTGGCAAGTCAAAACCGTTTTTATCACCATTGACATTACCATAGATTACAGCATCGGTAAATGTCGCTTGATTCCATGCGGTGCCGTTTTGCGTATTAGCTAAGAATGTTTCAAAGTTTTTATCAAGATTTTGTGTCGCTTGTGTAGCAAGCATTTGTTGGTTTAATGTTTCATCAATACCACCAATGTTGCCTTTGCCATCTTTCCCAAGCAACCCTTTTAAAGGATTAATGCCTTTTTGATAACCTTTGTCTTTTCTACGCAATAAATTCTGTAACAGACCACCGTTGCCATCTTGGATTTTAAACAACATTTTCAATGTGTCTTCCGCAAGTTGTTTCCATAGGTCTTTCCAAACGTCTTTAAACTTTTTGCCCTCGAATATCATCGAATGGAATACATCATGCGTTTGTTGCTTGATGTTTTTGTTTAAGTCATTACCTGTCTTATTGATTTGTACTTGTAGCTTCTTAAGTTCGATACCAGCTTTACGAATATCTGCTTCGGTATATTCAGAATCGCCACGCTTAAAGGCTGCAACCATATCATTGTATTGTTTTACCTTGATGATATATAGTTCTACCAAGCGTTGTGCATTACGAATATCCTTTGTCCAGAAGTTTTCAGATGTACCAGCGATTTCCATGTCTAAGTCTTCATTCTCATGGCGGTCTTTTGCCATTTGAACGGCTTCGTCATAGTCTTTATCTCGGTATTTATCTTGCATACGATGTGTCATTACTGCATCGTATTTCTTCATGGTTTCTTGCAGTTTTTTAACATCTGCTTTTGGATTGAGTTTGATTAAATCGTCAATCTCTTTTTGGATGCCCTGTAGCTTTTCTTTTAAAGATTGGGACTCTTTCGCCAAGTCAGCTTGTTCTTTTGGCTTCATGGCGTTTTCCATTTCAGCTTCCGCCTTGGATAACTTCTTTACAAGTTCGTCAATCTTGTTTTGTTTCTCAACAAGTTTATTCGCACGTTCTGCATCCGTCTTAGTTTCATCGCCGTATTGAGAGTTAGCCAATTGACGTGCATACGCTTGTCTATTGGCAGTTTCAGCACCACCAGAGCGTTCAACGAACATATCAAAGTAATGGGCAAACTCCTCTGGCGTTCCATTGGTTGCGTGTTGTAGAACTTTTAACCAGTTGTCATGTTCCGTTGTTTGTAACTCATGAACAAGGAAAGCCATTTGTGTCGCACGACTTTCTGGGTCAGAGCCATTCGCATTAGCAAAAGCCACGAGTTGTTCCCATCGACCGCCGGGGTCTTTATCCCATTGTGCAAGACCACGGTGTGAACCATTATCTGCCAATGGATTCATGCTGGATTCTTGCATTAAATTACCAACAATGCCATAGGCTTGGTTTGCGGTAAAACCCTGTTTAATTAAGAAGTCAATTGCTTCACCCTCTGGAGTGCCACTATATGGATTTTTAGCTTTGGTTGTTTTGCCAGTTTTACCCTTTTTACCAGCATCTCCGCCACCGTCAGGCAGTTCGTTACGTGGATAATTACCAGTTGTGCCACCACCACCAGAATTGCCATATAACGCAGAATTAATGCTTTGTAGTTGTTCTGCTCCATCAGCTTGTACTTTAGCCGCAGTAGTCGCTAAAATTTGTTCTGCTTGTTGACCATAGCTGTTTGCATCCTCTTGTAAATGCGTTTGTTCATCCTTGATTTGTGATGCAGTATATTTTGCCATCGCAAGATTGCGTTCGGCTTGCTCGATTTGACGATTGTTTGCACCAGATGCTTTTAACGCATTTAATTCATTCTCTGCTTGACCGATTGCTCCATCAGCTTGTTGTAATCGTGCAGCCGCTCTATCGGCTCTCCATTGTTGGAAAGCGTGCATCAACGAATAATAAGCCAAACGGCATACGTCAAGTACTTTTGTGAATTGAATGATTACGGCAATGCGGTCTAACCAACCTTTTTTCTCGTGTTGTAAAGAATCAAGGTTGTCTTTTGTTTGTTGTCGAACGGCTTGTGCAGCTTGGAACAATTGTGCTTTTTCATGTTTGATTTGTTGTGCTAGTTCGTCTTGTCGCTTTTGTACCGCTTGCGTCATACGTTGGTTTGCTTCATCTGAATTATCTGCGGTCAACACAAAGTTTGTTTGTTCTTCGCCAAGAATCTGAATGATACCATCGTGTGCAATTTTGATTTCTTCCGCAGCTTGTTTCGCTTCTTCTGAACCCTCGGCATACTCTTTTTGTTTTTGATTCAAACTGTAATAGGCATTAATAAACTGTTCTAAGACACCAGTTGATTCTTTTAAACGTCCATATGTTTCTTCATAAGATTGCAACAATTGAGAATGAGAATTAATCTGTTGTTGGACTTCTTCATGATTGAAACGCCAAGACAACGCAAGTTGACCAGCGATGGCGATGGCAGATACGGCGATGCCGACCCAGCCACCCATGAATCCAGTAAGTGTACCGATTTCACTAGCAAGTCCACCAGCTGCACCTTTAAGTCCTTGTAGTTTACCTGTTAAGCCTGTTGTATTACCGCTTGCAATCCTGGATGCTCTTGCGTATTTTTCGGCTGCATGAGTCATTTTATTCCAACCAGAAACAACGCTCGTTTTCATAATATTGAAAACAGAACCCCATCTGCGGTGAATAACCAACAGTCCAAGCATAGCGAATGAAACCATAGCGATAGACGATGGTAAACGTTCTATCCATTTAAACAATGCGAGAACCCCATCCAGCATACCCTTGATAACAGTAGACATTGTACCATTACCAGCAGTAGTCATCATTCTTTCCCATTGTGCGGCAATCTGTTGTATTTTCTTTTGGATTGTATCCAGTTGCATACCAACTTGTGCATCAGTAAAACCCATAGATGTAGAAGACAATCGTAAGGCTTCCAGATATTCTTTTAAATCCAACATGGCATCGGCTTTATTCCATTGCCACTTACCACCAGAGATTGCCTTTAAAAGGTCTTCCATGGATTCTTTCGACCCTTGTGCCTTAATCATCAAGTCAAGTAACACATCGTCTACTTTACGGAATGAACGCTCTCCGTTTTCACCGACCTTGTACACTTCGATACCAAACTCTTGCAATGCTTTAATGGCTTTTTTAGAGTGAATAGAACCGAAGATAGATTTCAAGGCGTTACCAATTTCACCACCCTCTGCTTGTGTTTTACGTGCCATAACGGCAACAAGTGCTTGTGCAGAATGGAATGATACACCGACTTCGGCTGCGGATTGTGCCATACGTTTGTTAGCTTCGGATAATGTTTGTGCAGAAACCGTATAGTTATGTGCAAGAGCCGTCCAAGAGTCGATAATTCGGTTTGATACAGACATTGCATCGTTGGTGTTGTTAATTTGGAAACCCCATTGCATGATTGAAGATTCCAATGCCTTGTTTGCAGACACAATGTCGAACGCATCGGCAACCGCAAGTTTGGTTGCTGCATCTGTCAAAGCAAGAACTGTATTGTTATCTTTATACGCACGCCCCCAAAGTTTGGCAGACTCAATCATTTCATGGCTTGTTGTGCCGTATTGAACCGCAAGTCCTTGTAGCTTTCCTTGCATGCTCTCTAGTTCAGATTTAAAGATTTCTGCTTCCGTACCACCAAGTTGAAGACTGTTTTTTAAATTTGATGGGTCAACTTCTAATAAAGACTTGGCAAACGCATTAGTTGCCCCTGTACCGTGTTTCATAACTTGGGCGAAACCAGCCATATCTTGTTCAACTTTTGGGAAAGCGGATAAAGAATCCATGATTTTGTCGCCAACCCATAATGCCGCCCAACGTGTTGCAAAATACCCAAGTCGTGAACCAACTTTGTCGAGTTCAAAACCCCATCTTGTTAGCGTTGGGATATGCTCTTGTGTGATTTCGTTAATTCTTCGTTGTTGACCATATAATGTGTTTAATTTGCCTTGGATTGCAGTCATTTGTTGAAGATATTTATCTTTACCAACATTGTTTGCTTTCCACGCTTGGTATAATACATCGGCTTGATTCTTCAGTTGGTTAATTTGAGTGCCAACCGTCATAGCCTTATTGCCATCTCTTAGGGTATTATGATTCGTTGACTCTAACTTTTTAATAGCATTAGCAGAATCTTGTAAACCCTTGGCAAGTGCTTCGCCATCTTTTTTAAGCGATTGCATCTTCGCAGACATACCATCAAAAGACTTAGATGCAAGATTACCGCTTTGAGCCGTTCTTTCCAACGCATTAGCCAATGTAGCAGTTTTTGTTGTAATGCTATCGAGTTGTCGTGGAAGACCAGTGAATTTAATCTGAATGTCAGAGTTTCTTTTTAGTCGTTCTACGGCTTGTTGCAACTGTAGAATACTAGAGGTTACTCGATTGGTATTCTCGGTTGCTTGACTGTAGTCTATTTTTATGTCATATCCGAATTTTTTGTTTCCCATTAATTATTCTCCTATGATGCGTACCCAGAACTCAAAAGACCACGTACCGCATCTGCCCCTGTGACGGAATCAGAGTCAACAAAAGTATTATTATCGTCTGTATCTGTTTTATTATTTTCGTTTAACGCAACAGATAACCCCTCTAGTTCTGGTAAAGTATATCTCATTAGCGATTCTCTGGTTTCACTTGTGTGTTGTACTAAAGATGCTATAACTAGGTCAAGTCCTGTAGGTTTATCTTCGGTAGTTCCTGTGCCATTAGACCCATCATCTTTTTTTTTAATCCGCTAATGGATAAGTATTCATCTAACAGTTGTACACCATTGTCTAAATCGATTGCGTTAATCAATTCTTTTCGTGGTATACGCAACGCCATCTCGAACAGTTCACACATGGAGTTAAATGCCACATAGTCATATTTCACCTTGCCATTGGCATCTAACACTTCTTTGCCATCTTCGTCTAAAATTGGTGATGGTAAGTTCAAATATAAGTACTGGTCATTTATTTTAGACAATAGACGTTCAACCTTACTATAGTCCTTTAATAGCATCGGATAAATTTTATATTCCTTGCCGTTTAACATAATGTATTTTTCTTGTGGAATTAAAGTGTTTGACATCTAAAGTTCTCCATATAATAAAAAATAGGGGCATCCGAAGATGCCCCATAAAATTAGCCTTGGATTTCTTGTGTAATTTCCAAGATTTTGCCGTCTGTACGAGTTGTATCATACATAACTTCAAATTCAAGTTGTGGTGCAGATGCTTTTTGACGTTCATGGTCAATATCCATTTTGCCAGTCGCTCTAGCACGGAAGATATGAGTATGTAAGATAACTTTCTTACCATCGCCCATGTCAACAGGATTGGAAACGTGACGAATTTCAACGAATTGTGGTACGCTAGTTGCTTTCATTGTCGCCTTACGAGAAGTTGTATCAGTACGAAGTCCAGATACTTCAATGAATTTATTTGTTACAGATTGACCCAAAGTGATTACACCAGATGTATCAATTGTAAATTCACCAGCGGATGGAGTTGTACTTTTTGTATACTTCAATGTTTCACGTTCGTCTTCCATTTGATTGTCATTCGCAAGTACAACGATTGTATCTTCTGGAATAACATTGGATACGCTTGGAACAGTAAATGCAGTACCGCTTGCAATCAATGTAGGTTTTACAGAGAAGATTAAAGTACCGTTGTTGTCTACATCAGCACCAGCAGTTACACCCAAGTAATCAAGGTTGAAACGTGCTTCTGTGAAAGATGCTTGAACATTGGATTCTTTATTCAAGATATAGATTGGTGGTAATGCATCAGAACCATAGACTTTTTCATCAGAGGAACTGAAAGATAATTTCATTGTTTGGAGTGTGCCAAGTTTGTATGCTTCAACTTTGCCGTTTACGACACGTTTCGCCCATGCTTCGCCAACACCATTCAATACAAAGTTTTTGCCTGTTTGTTGTGCCATTAATTAATCTCCTATGATTATGACCATGTAAAAGGTCTAACACGAAACATATAACCGATTAAGCCAGCCGTACCAGTAGAGAATGAACCCTCGGTATAGATGGACATTTCTTGATAATGTTCCTTTAATAGTTTATTCAAATGTATGTATAAATCATTCACAAGTTTTCTGTTATTAGAACGACCAATGATTCTAAATTCCAACAGATTCTTATTGACCATCCAATTCTTGGTATTACCAACAGATGGAATGAATGACATAATTATGTAAATATCTTGTTTTTCGTCAACGAGTTCCGCACCAGCAAGACCACGCCTAATCTTAGAGTTCCACTCTTGGATTGATTGTGTATCTTTTATGCGTAATAACGAAGCCATTTCTTCGTCTTGTCGCAAGATATTCCACAGTTCATCCAATAGTTGTACCGTATACTTCATGCGATTACTCCTTTAAAAGCATTATCTAGTTGGGTTTCGATATAATCTGTTACTGCATCGTCAATAGCTTCATCCAGTTCTTTTAACCAATGAACGATTTCTGTTTCAACAACAAACATTGGTTCTTTTGGTTCTAAAGGTTTTAGCTTGGATTTCTTCATAGGTTCTTCTAAGTTGATACCCTTGAAATGACCTTTGGATTTGTAATCTGGCACACCTATTGTTGGTGAATGTACAGTTTCTCCCTTGTCACGACCCATGATTGCGTTGCCGTGCGATGAACGATTATCGTTATACCAAGATGATGCCATATATTCTGGTAAGTCTGGGTTGCCAAACTCCCCAAGTTCCGCACTTGTATTCGTTACCATGAACGAACCAGAGCCATACTCCAGGATGAACGCCCCAAGACCTGTGATGTCCAAGCCAAGTCTAACCATGTTGACGCTTGGTGTGAATCTTCTAAGGATTATCTGGTGGTCAGTATAGATGTCCTCGTCTGTAACCGCCCATATTTGTTTGATACGGTCAGTCAGTACATCTAAATGGTCTTCTAATACCTTAGCGATTACATCTTGCATTGTCTTCATGTTAGCCACGCTCGTCTGGTGAACATTGCACATACAGGAATGGTGCAAAATCGAACCTGTTAATTACATCTATTTGCAAAAACTGTCCATTGATTTCGATTCTATCCAATAGTGCAACATCCGTATCCTTTGGTAGAATAAATCGCTTTGTAGTAGTTGGTAGCAAACCATAATCGAACAAGTGCATCTTAGCGGACACATCTTCGTATACACACTTTAAGTCTTTCACTTTTAGCGTTGTCGATGTACCACTGGTGTTACCATACTCGTCTGTTGTGGTTTCGATACCATAGATATTTACGATTGTATTAGTTGTGTAAAACTCACCCTTATCACCATTAAATGAGTTTGTTTTTGCGACCAAGAATAACGTATCACCGTTTCTACGTTCGCATATATCGCCAGTTTCCAACGAGGAATCTGACATAAGGTTTCCCCAACGAACATTATTTACGAGAAACCGTTTTGTACCACGACCAATTCGTGTGAATAACACAAACTCTGGTTTTTTACCATCGCATTTAATGGTTTCACGCCATGATGCGAACATTCGTGTACAGTCAAACTTTGGTGTATATTTTTCTCGCATATATACCCCCTAGAATCTGTATCGTGATAACAATGATTTGATTTCATTTGTGAATAAGTTTGGGTCAGTTAATGAAAATCGAGCATCCAAAGTTGTCATGGAATTTAAGGCGGTGAATGTAGAAACCTGTGATATATTCATCGCAAGCATCGCACAAGCCGTTTTTACTTCTCGTGGAATTTCAGCGAATCCATAGTTATAACGGACTTTATAAAATCTTGCGTTATGCGAGAATATTTGAGAATATGTCATGGCGGACGTGTTATCCATTAGATATACATACTTGCTACCATCAAAGTCATACAAGTACGGTTCAATCTTAACTCCGTCTTCGTTTATATCTCGTGTATGAATTGCTTGGATTGACAAAATATTAATCACAGGGTCATTCTTTAGAATCAACACGCCTTTGCGATTCGGCTTGACAATCTCGGTAATTTCGTTGGATGTAAATTTTGATTTTCCATTGTTTGTTCCAACGTAGGCATCAATCATAGTCGATGCAAACTGAACGTGACTTTCATCAACTGGAATCATTTGACAATACTCGTCAATTTCTGCTGCATCTAAATATACCATGATTTCTCCTAGGATTCCTCAACGGAATCTTCTGTGTCGTCTACAACAGATTTTGTTTTTGGTTTGATAACCTTGCCAGCTTTTTTATCCACAGGCTCTAATACTGCTTCATTCAAAGCGTATTCTTCCTCGGACACCTCAAAGCGACCGTTATCAGACTCGATAATGCGACCACACAGATAAATGCGTGTTGCATTACTATCTTTTAATGTTACTAACATGAGTAAATCTCCATTCGGTTAAAACATTGGGGTGTCAAAAGACACCCCTGTGATTAATCGTTTGAATCAAGCGTTGGATTACGCTTCCGTAATGTTAATTACGCTTCAGTAAATTCAACCTTGAAGTGGGCACCAGCAGATGCACCTTTTGCAACAACTGCATCAAACATTACTGCAACGTATTCGTCCAATAGACCTTTTGTAAGACCCATTTTGAAGATGCGTGGTTCTGCATTAGTCAAGTAATGACGTTCAATCAATTTTTCATTGACAACATACAATGTATGTTTTTTGTTGGATGGGTCAAATGGAATATAGTTATCTGGAATTAATGGTAAATAACCAGCTTGTGTGCGGATTGTATTTACCACGAAACCATTACCCAAGTCCATTTTATCAGCAGATTGGTTGACTGCGAATCCTGGGCGTTTTAATTCCGCACGGCTTAAGTAGTCGATTGTTAATGGGTTTGCGTAGATTGCAGTAGGCATACCGATGTATTTTGTGGATGCCAAGTTGGATGCCATTTTTGTACGGATTGTATCTGTTACAAACTCGCCTGTACCAGTTGCAAAACTGTAAGGGTTAGCCACAGTTACTGCATCAATAATTTGTGTTGCCAAACCACAGTATTCAACGGAAGTGGAATCATCGGCTGCGGTTGCAGTACCAGTCCAAATACCTTTGTTGGAAGTTTGAAGTAAATCAACAATCATGTCTTCCATGTCTTTGTTCAATAAAGATTTTGCCAAGGCATCACCTTGTTGTGCTACAACTTCTGTATCAAACAAAGAGTATTTAATACCAGATGTAATAGCCTTTAAATATACTGCCTTTTCTACACGACCGTAATCTTCATCGTAAGTGTCAACACCGTATTTACCAGCATCACCTGTGCGTGGATTTACAAATTTCGCATTGTGTGCGATTTTTGTTTGTTCCCAATAACGAGATGGGTAGCCAGTCGCCATAACAGGTGTGATACGATTACGGATTGTTACATTACGGTTTAACAAGTCAACCATCAAGTTTTGGAATTTAGGCAACTCAATATAATGAGATTGGTTATAATCAGCAACGGCAGCTGCTGTAATAAATTTGGATTTTGTTACTGCCACAGTTATTTCTCCTATAATATAAAATCAAATCAACAAAATATATTATGCGTAATTATTTACACATAGCTTCGATGCCATCGGCAAAGTTATCATATTCTTTGTCAGATTTACCAGCTTCTAGTTTTGCCTTAGTTTCCAAGTTTTTAACATCGGAAATTACAGTTTGTTTTTCTGCTTCGGCTTTACCAGCTTCGATTTCTGCATCTTTTGTTTCAACAGATTTTTCAAGTTCTGCGATTTTTGCATCTTTTTCAGCAATCAATACATCCTTAGCGGAACATTCGGCAGTCAAGCGTTCAACTTCGGCTTTTGCATCTTTTAGTGCTTTAGCTTCTTCCGCTTGTGCTTTAGCTTGTGCTTGTGCTTCAATAGATGCCTTAACGGCTTCATCAACCAAGGCTTTAATTTCTTGTTCGTTCATTAGTTGTTTTCCTTTCGCCTTTGCGGCAATTTCTGCAATATACGTATTTTGGTATGCGGCTGCGTTTTTAAACAACATAGCAACACCAGTAAATTCAACATCCGCCATTTCAATATGGTCTTCAAACTCGTGGATATTGAAAATGGCTTCCACAGAGAATCCTAGAGAGTCTACTGTTTTCTTTATGAAGTCAGCAATATCTGGAAAGTCATTCTTGTAGATAATACCAGTGAACTTAAGTTCATTACCGTCAACCCAACATTTTTCAACCACACCAATTTTATTTCTACGGTCATGTGCCATCATGACTTCATCTGGAAATAACCAAGGGTCATAATCACAATTGATACCCATAAGGTTCATCGTAGATGCACACGCTTCGGCAACTTCGGATGATAACATCACAGGTTTATTAACACCACCGGGAATATAATCAGACGGCTCGTTCAGGAACATACACGTACCAGTAAAACGCATGGAGTTCGTATGTTGGTTATCTAGTATAACCTTAATTGCACTCGCACTAAGTTGTACTTTTTGTTTTTCCATCGGCTTCTCCTTTCTCTGTAGATTTCTTCGGTTCATCGGTCGTGTCAGTTATAGATTCATCGTCTTGTACACGCTTTTGAATCAAAGATGATTTATATTCTTCCAGCAACGAATCGCCAGACGGAATATCTTTCAGTTCGATACCAAGGACACCATTTAACTCTTGACGTGCTTCGTTTAATGTGATAATATTACCATCAACGAGTTTACGAACACGTTCAACGGCATCTGCCTGTTGTGCCTTGGTTGGAGTAAATACGAATTGGAATTTAATACTGTCGGAATAACCTAAACGTGCAATCACGTATTTATTAAACGCTCGTTCAAAAATCTTCGCCCAAGGTTTAATTGTGTATTCCAACATTTCATTATCTTTTTCAGATGAGGTAGAACGGTCATTTGAAATCGCTACACCTAGGCGTTCTGGAGGGATATTGAAACAAGTCGCAATAATTTGTAACAACATTTTCTGCCAATTCAAAGATGCAGCTTCATCACCAATCGGTGAAATCTGTTTGGCATCCAATTGTGCAGACCCAACGATTGCAACCGCAGATTGACCTTGAATTTCATTCGCAATGTATAACCGAATTTTTTCGATTTCTTCTTCACTTGCGGATGCACCCATATTGACTAAGTACTTTGGCATCGCATTAGAGGAAATATCGTTTGCATACTCTTGTACTTCTGCTAAGTACTTGATATGCCGATATGCTTGCTCTAATGGTGATAAACCAAACTCGTCATATGTCAGTTTCGTGCGTTGCAACATGGCGATTTTATCAACCTTGTACCACTCTTGATGTCCATTCACGGATTGCAAAAAGCGTGGTTGATTCAAGTCACCGCTCCAGTTGGTTGCTACCTCGATTGTTTCCGTATCAATTGGGAATAAATACAAAGGTCTATATCCTTTAACCACCTTTTGTTCAAAGAACGCAAGGTCTAATACAATCAAGTCTTCAAATAGCTTACCAATGAAGTCGTTGTAATCATCAACAGGATTCGGATTTTGAATAATCTGTGTGACCTGTTTGATTTGTTTCTTGTTTGCGTTGCCGTCAATGGAAACAACTTCCCAAGGCAATGCAAGAATACCCTCTCGGATTTGATTGATTGCAGAACGTACAATCGGTGTTCTTGATAGATTCCGTAGTTCTTCTACACTAAGTTTTGTTTCGGTTGCTCGATTGTTAAATCTAAAAGAAGACAACCAAGTATTCTTTAGATTGGCAACCGTATCCCTTAATATAGTTTTACTCATCCATGATAAGATTCTCTGTTTAAGATTCATCGTTTCCAACCTTTCATGAATGATAAAATGTTTTTACGTTTGTTCTGACTGCCAATAGAACCGACTGCAATAGTCGCAGAGTTTTCTAAGAACTTCGCAATACATCGTTCTAAGCAATCTGGTGCATCATCGTGGTCTTTAGGAAAGTTCTTTAGTTGACTTTCCAAGATACGATGGTTTTTATTAAACTTGATATACCCTTGTTTAATCTTCGGAGCAAGCGAACGGATGCGTGTGCCTTTGTTGTCACTTGCAGTAGACCGAACGGATACCCAGTTGACATATAAACCCATGTCAAGTGCGGTTTGTTGCAATGTTTTAGAAAAGAACTCTTGGAATACGTTTTCTTCGACAATAAAACCGTCCAATCTTCCGTTGTATTTATCGAGATACAAGAGAATATCATTAATGATTGCATCTGGTGGTCTACGTTCGACATCTGCTTCTAGGACATAGAAGTAATTATCAACGCCACGACCAACAATAAGGATTGCCGAATAGTCAGATGTTCGTGATTTACCCATTGATACATCGACCGCCGCATAGATTTGTTTCATGTGCGGTAGATTTGTTTCATCATAGTAATTGGATTTAATCCACGATTCTTTAAATATTCGACTAGCTTCGGTCATTGGATTGTTTTGATACTCGGAATTAAATGCTTCATCATCTTGCATTTTGAGAATCATTAATTCTTGATACCAGTTATCCCTAGATAGTTTCATCTTCTCGTCAAACGAGCAATCTAAATGTTCAAATAGACCGAAGTTTCGACCCTCCCACATGACTTCCACACCATCCATCATTTCTTCTTTATGTTCATTGAAGTAATCGGCTGCGTGTTGTGCGGCATCTGGGTCTGACAAGTCGTTAAACAATTCTTCCCATACAGTCCATCGTGGACTTTTTGAAAAAGAATACACGGCTTTATATATGGCACGATTCCAGTTGTTAAACTTAGAGTCGGTCAGTACTTTATACAATAGTGCTTCGTAATGCAAAACCGAACCGACATACAAAAATACGGTTCTTGGGTTGCCGATTGGCATTAATACTTTCATGAACCAATCGTATAATTTCTTGCGTTGATTTTCAGTTTCCACCGCTTCGTCATTTTCCAAATCATCCAAGATTACGACTTCTGGACGAATGTTATTATATGAAGAACCACGCAAGGATTGACCACTTGATTTTGCAAACACTTGTATTTTATTTTTAGTAACAATCTTATCGCTCGCCCATGTTTTATCACCCTTTAACAGACCAAAGTCTGCTTTTAAGCGTTCATTATCTTCTAGTTCGTCTTTTATTGTTTGAATGAACTCTTTGGCTTGTTCAAAGGTATCTGAAATAATCAGTATGTTCTTGCGATAACCATACACAATTAGCCATATCGGAAACACAACGGATATAATACGGCTTTTGCCGTGACCTCGTGGTGCTGCACGAACGAATTTATTGTGTAGATTGTCAAAGTGCAATATCATGTTCTCCGCATCACGGAACATTGAGTGATGAAATTCACAGAATGGTGTTGAGAAGATATGCGGAAAATATGTCTTGGCAAAATATTCCAAGTTTGTTGCACCAATATCTTTATCAGATGGAGTGTCACTTGACGGCTCTGTGTTCGCCACGGACACACCCAATAGCGAGTCCAAAATGTTTTCAGCCACGGACACACCTCCTAAGTGGTAATTGTTCTCACTTATAGTGAAAAAATCCAGTAAAAAGTTAAGGTTTTTCGATAATATTTAGATAAATATTCTTAATTTTGTTGGATTTTTGCATAATTCGACAATAATATTTGATTTGTTTTCATTTCTTTAGTGATTTGTTCCGCCAACTTAGGGTCTTTTTCCGTGATAATACGCATGATTTCAACAATAATGGAGTTCATTGCTTGGAACGTAAAGATTTTCTCCATCGTTGCTTGCATATCTTTTAAAATCGCTTGTTTACGACCAAAGTACTTCTCTTGGTCACTCATTAGGTCTTTCATACGTTTATACAAGATGTCTGGTGACATTGTTCCCTCGGCTTGTTGACATTGCAAATCATCAATGAACACTTGAATCATTTCGATTTGTGTTTCAACCATCTCCAACAAATTCTTTTGTTCGTTATATGTATTGACAACCTCGTATTCTTTGCTAGATGGCTTTTCTTCCACAAGGTTTGACCGACACCAGTCACCAACCATCTTAGGCGTAATGACAATCCCTTGTAGATGTTGTTGGTTATCCTTGTTTAACGCTCGTGCGATGGCAACATAAGACTTGCCAGCGTTTCTCTGTTCGGTCACAGAGTCTTGCAATCCGAAGAAATCAATCCGATTCTCGAACGACTTCTTTCGTTTCAATTGTAGTTCTTCCATAAAGAACCTCCAAAATATTTTTAAAAATTACAAAATAAAGTGTTGACACATTCCTATACATGGTGTATTCTATATGTAGAAACAAAAGGATTATACGGAGGAAATAAATTATGTCAACAGTAACAGAACCAATCAGAGATTTAGCCAAAGTAAATGAAATGCGTGAAGCCTTAACGAACGACCGTGACAAAATGCTATTCACATTGGGTATCAACTCTGGTCTACGCATTAGCGACCTAGTTGGGTTGACCGTAGATGATGTCAAACCAATGATGGAATTATACGAACAAAAAACAGGCAAGTTCAAACGATTTGCACTATCTAAAGCGGTATATGAAATGTTGCGTGAGTATGCATCTCGTTGTAAACATTGGTTATTCCCAAGTCGTTCTGGCGATGGTCATATCACGACCACCCAAGCATGGAGAAAAATTAAGGCAGCATCCATTAAGTGCGGTCTTGAAAACATCGGTACACATTCCATGCGTAAAACATTTGGGTACCACGCATATCGTAAGGGTGTGCCAATCGCATACCTAATGCAAGTATTTAATCATTCCTCGGAAGCTATCACAATGCGTTACTTGGGTATTACAACCGAGGAACTAAATAGTAAAGTATACGCCATCATGGCTTTATAATGGAGGTAACATATGTTTATTTTTGCAATGGTCGGTTTGACATTAATCATTGGATATTTTACATCGGCACATTTTGTCGGTATGTTGTTTAAGTGGATTGGTAGTGCATCCTTTGGTCTGGGTATCGCCAGTGCCATTCATGACGAATATTCCGTATTCTTTGGTTTCTTTGTCTTAGCAATTATTCTTTGGAGCATCGGTGGTAAGATTACAGATGCATATCCCAAACGTGGTTCCGAAGAAGAATTATTAAAATAGAATACAAACGAAAAACAAAGGGCATACATAAGTGTCAACATATGAGTGATATATGTTTAATACTTATGTATGCCCTTTGTTGCATATGGTTTGTTATACGGTTTGTGTCTTAAAGCATAAGCGACAAACATAATCAATACGAAGTATTATTTCTCGATAGAGAAATCTTATATGTTTTAAAACTTATGTTTTTTATTCTGTATGTTTCAAACTTGTTTTTCATGACTTCGTCATAAGCCTTACGGCTTAAGTATTTTTCAAAGTCGGTTAAACAGTTTGGACTATAAGCGTTTGTTATGTTTTTCTTGTTGTTGTTTTTGGGTTTCAAACTTAAGTACCCAATTTGGGAACCCCTCATATATAGTGTCAAAAAGTTATGGTAAGTTATGATATTTTTCAATTATCGGAAGTAATAATGATTATCCATTACGTCATAAACCCAGTATCTACCTAGGTTGAACGCCATAAAAAATTTTTTAGTATATATGCGTAAGTTTTTACCCATCAGTGTAATTATTGGAAATTACATTGGGTTGCCCCATAGTCATTCTTGATGCCGCCAGCGGTGTCAACGATGGCTTATTTTTATGTTCACACGAGTTTATTACGCTGCGACAACGATGGATGCCATTCGGCTTGTCTTATGGGATTGACGGTGGTATGCAGCGATTGTCAATTAGCGATTGTATATACCGCCAAGCCAGCCATAAGTACGCCCCTATAGTGTTCCGCATAGGACGGTAAACGGTTTGTGTTTTGTATTTTTTCATCTTATGTAACCGACTATCAAGAACATAGTAAATCATCTCCATAGAGAGATGATTGCCATTTGTTAAAATGGCTAGTTAAGTATATCACAAACATATTATCTCATACTTCTATTAAACTGATTGAAACTAACGATTGTTAAAACAGAATAGTATATGTATGTCCATATAGACTTAAACATTTGTAATCTCAAATGCATCTTACTAGAGGAGATAATATACGTTTTATCTTATATGTCTAATACATATGTTTACCATAAAAATTTTATACATAAGTTTTAAGCAATCGTTTAAAACGATTGTATGGTCGATTGGATACTCAATTGTTTTCAAACATATAACGGATTATGTATGTAACATATGTATCTCAATTGCAATCAACGATTGTAGATAACAATTGTATATTCAATTGCACAATACATATGTATTGATATGTATGGTTTGAAAACATATAGATGATACATGGGTTTATGGGTGTTATGTATGGAACAAAAGTGTATGACATTAGTATAGACCATTGTTTGTATTGGGGTATGCAGTATGGGTATGTCTTGGGTATTTACATATGGTGGTCTTGGGTTTGTTATGATAGAAAGTATGCAACTTTTGTATAGCTTAGGTTTAGTATGATATAACCGCCCCCAGTTGATAATGGTTATCCCTTTTGGATATTGAAAATTTTCGATGTACCATAGGGTGTCCCATTGGTTCACATGAGCATATTGACATATGTCAATATACTAGGGTAGTCAAGCATATAGAATGCTATCAATGTAATAGAATACCTATAGTAATACATTCATTCTCAACCATTCTCATTTGCAATGGTCTGTATCGTGGCTATATGGATGAATGTATGTTCATATGTTTATATATTGTATTATTCAATTGTGTTGCCGTGGCTACGTACCAGGAATTTTCGATATAATGATAACTTGCGTTTAAGTCATGTTTGTTATGCGTTTTTGTAATTGGCTTGGTCTTGCGTTGGTCGGTCTTATGTTCGTACTTTAGTAGACTAAAGTTTTATGACCTGGTCATAATACTTGGTCTTAAAATTCTGTAGTACTCACCACATACCGCAACACATACCAACGCAACCAACACAAGACCATACGCAAGATGTAACATAATATCATACATCAATACATACACAAACACATACAAACAATTGTTAATAACTATTGTTATTTAATCATGTATAAATCTTGTGTATTTCTGATGTGTACAAAACAGTATTATATGTTTTCAAACAATGGATACATAACGATTGTACAAACGATTGATATATAACGATTGTTATATAACGCCGTATTTTCGCCTATGAGAGCGTTTGTATTAGCCACATATAAACCCATTAGAAAACCGCCAATTGTATTATAGAACGCAAATAAACGAATTTCTACTTGATAATAATTCTCATTTATCTATGGTTTACGCTGGCGTTATCATTTAGATTATACAATTGAGAATACCAGCGTTATATGAATGAGTGTTCATACGTTCATATGTCATATAGAAAATAACGGCGGTTTTTATACCGCCGTTTGTGTTTGTCAAATGCTACCTTTATACCACATATCATATAAATCAATAGCATATGTATTTATATAGTTGTTTTGTTCGTCAATATCCATAATAGGTATTTCTGAAATGTCGTTTATTTCTGTATGTTCCGTAAAATATAAAATATATTGATTGTTGCCGTCATGATGTGAAACGTCAATTATTAATGATTTACCATTAATAGTTATCTTTTGCACTTCGTCATGAATACACATATCAATGTGTTTACAATCTTGTAAACCGCCTAAACGTGTACCGCTCCAAGTTTGTTGCGTAGGTATACACCATATATAATATTGATTATTTAGGCGTGTTAAAATATCCTCGTAAATAAATTCAAAGTCTTGATATTGTGAATTATACATGTCTTGCGTTGCTTGTTCCGTACACCACTTAATAGACCCTAATTTATTCAAAACATATGCACAATATTCGCAAACATTTTCATAACATTGATCGGTTACGAATTTTTCAACGTCCCAATAATATTCGCTATTTCTATTGTACAATTCAATTGTTTTATTTTTTGTATTCATTTTCAATTCCTTTCGTTTAATCCTAAGCAGTACAATCTATCCGCTTTTCTATTATCATTATATCAAATACACGAAAAAATGCAAGTATTAATTTTGAAATTTACCAAAATATTTCACATGAGAATACATATCAATTAAACCAATGACAAACGCAAGAAATACCGATGTACACCACCAATAGACATACTGTGGATGATGTCTATTGTATGAATACCGCCAACGATACGCAAGATGTAACAATAGCCTTAAAATTGATTTATTTGCGTTGTACGGCGTTTTTATTTTTTCAGGTATAATCATAAGGGGAACATCTCAAAACGTCCACACAGGCGAAAATACGCAACTTTTATTTGAGAATTATTCTCATCTACCCAGCTGGGTGCAGTAATTCTCAATATGTAAACCTAAATGAGAATATGAGTGCATACGAAAGGCGGTATACGTTAAGCATACCGCCAAAGGTTTAATAATAAACCTCTATAAAAGGTCTATCCCAATCTGTATATACTAGGTTACTTTCAATACGAATATTTTCAAATGTTCCTTTATAGTCAATATCAACCCAATAAGGTATATCTTTAATACCGCTATTCTCAAAGTATTCTGATACGTATTCATAAATGTCAGAATAATAAGTATAATCACCATTGCGAATTATCTCTATAGATTGCTTTATAGTGTAGTCTTCTTTAAGCATTTCAAAGATATTAAACTCATAATTATCTAAACTAAGTATATTCTCTAATATATCACGAACACCATAATAAGAATTTTCTTCTTCCTTATAAATTCTTGCATAGTCTAATAATTCCACAAATTCCATTGTTTAACCTCCTAGATTAACACTCATAACCATAACCGAACAACATTCTATATAAACCCTTTAAGGCTTGCAAGTTGTTCCCTTCTAACATATCATATATATCACTTTTATCAGATAACGTATTTTGACAAACTCTATAGTCTAATTCTATCTTGATAATTTCTTTAATATCTTATAATTATTCTTGCCTAGTCATTTTGTATAAATTCCTTTCGTATCATCTAAAGTTATTTCAATAAATTATTTTGTTCGTTTTTTTGCCGTTTGATAAAGCAAACGGTTAACGCCAATAGTACAATAGCCAACGTAAGCACCTCTTAAATATCACCATAAACACGTAACAAACGATATTTGACAAAGTTTTGAAACTGTTTATAATCGTTTGTATCATAATAATTGCCCTTATAATCTATAAATCTGTAACGGTTATCAACAATCAAAATACTAAATTCATAATCACCATATAGGAACGTATAGACTTTGTGTAATTGTACAAAGTTATATATCATTGTTTTTTCACAACAGATATAACCGCCGTACATTCTTTTATATTGTTCGATTAATTTATTTAGATTTATAACTTTATGGATATTATCTTTTGTTTTCATTATTCAACCTCTTTTATATAATTCCCTTGATAGTCGTATAATTCGTTTTCACATTGACAAATAATATTATTCTGTTTGTATAATATCTCTATTGCTAATTCACGCATTAACCCTTGATGGTAAATATCTAATAATTTACCCTTGACTATTTCAATTTGTACCGCTTGCGGTAATTCGTTAAATTTATACATTTTAAACCCTTTCAATAATACGATGTAATTCTTCGTTTTCTACTTGAATAATTGCAAGCGGTGAAAATTCATTATTGAATAAATTTCTATACTTGCTTGTAGTCGTAGAATAAAAATCTTTATCTGTATACATTGTATCATTTTTTACATCGTATACACTTATTAGAGTTTCATACGATTGAAACGCCACATAATTATTATAATATAGCTTGAATTGGTTAGCGACTTTGTTTCCCTTTGTGTTTGTCATGTTTTTAATTTGCATTTTTTCTTTTATTCCTTTCGTTTAATTCTTTAGACGATTTACAACTTTTTCAAACTTATAGCACATATACCAAAACCAACAGGCGAATATACAAGCACCGATATTTTTTAATAATTCCATATATTCCATATTATACCTCTTTTACAATTGCCAATGCTTTAACTTGACATATAACGGCGGTATCAAATGCAGTTTTTTGTGTATATGTCAAACGCTTATTAAAGTGTTTTAAAAACACGTTTAACACTTCATGCATAAACTCAATAATATTATATTTTTTGCAATCAAAATCATAAAAAACATTATCAAATTTTTGAGATAGTAATAATACATTGTTCCATATATCTTTATTTCTTGCGTTGCGTTTAATTGCAAGAATACCGCTTTGAAAAATTTGTTTTAAGTCGTTTTCATTCATAATCATTTTTTATACTCCTTTTATAAATAACCTATAGGGAATATGTTTCATTGTTCCCTATGACTACATTATAACATATATACAATATAATGCAAGTATTTTTTTAGAAATTTTCAAAAATATTTTTTCTATAATACTTAACGCTATTTAATGAATATATATAAATACCACAGATTTATACATATGTCAACAAAAATTTTTAAAAACATGAAAAACGCTGGGTAAATGAGAATGTTTCTCAATAAAACGTTCATTTATTTAGCCTATGAGGTAGTTCCAAAGTGTTCCCCTTATGATTGTATGCAAAAGACCAAAAACGCCGTAGAACGCAAATAAATCAATTCTAGAGGTATTGTCTAAATGAGAATACGGCTGATGTCTTTTGTATATGTACACTAGCTGGTTTTTTGTGTTTTTGTGGTGGATACCGTTGTATATCGAATGTTTTTGATGTGTTTTTGACAAATGGTATCATTATTGATTGACATCTAAAATTTTCGATATGGTTTTTGCTGGCGGTGGTCGCACAATATGGTTGCATGCAATCGAATTTCATGCAATAGTTTTTTCATATGAATATATGTTCATATGTTCATACATCGGATAAATGAATGTATGTTCATATGTTCATACGTTATGCATTACTAAAATGCATGCATGAATGGTTATTCATATGAGCATACGCTCATGTATACACCTATGCATTTTACTCATGATTAACATATGTACACATTAGCACTTATTCATATATCATAAACGGTTGTATACAATTTAATTGTGGTGTTCCGCCTGGTTTTGTCATATTGAGAATGTTTCTCAATTAAGCTGCGGTATATGATGATGTCTATTGAGTGCGTACAAATTACATATGATTGTACATAAGAACAAACAAACGCCAAAAATCGACAAAATCCATATGATTTAGAATTGCGTATTTTCGCTTGTATGACGTTTTATATGCTTAACGTATAAACCATAGGGGAACATCTGAAAACTGCCGTATACGTCAAATAACGCAACTTTTATTTGAGAACAATTATCAAATACGCTGGCTTTTCTCATTTGTTGGTGCTAATTGAGAATACAACGGCAAAACAAAAGCGGTACTTACGTACCGCCTTTGTTTTATAGTCCTATAATCCTAAGTCGTTTAATTCCTCTTGAAAGTCTTCTGCTTGATACTCTTCTACATTCTCAAGCATTGACTTTATATAATCGTTTGTATTCTCTTCAATATCTAGAATACATTCGTAAGGGTCTACATTTTCGCCTATGTTCCTATCAAGTACATCAACAATAATCTCTTCAAGTTGGTATTCTTGAGATAATTCTAGGATATTTTGACTTTTGTCCTCCGCATATCCTAAAAGGTATGTAACTAAATCCATAGCGTTAAATTCTTGAGCAACTACAAAATACATCATTGTTGTTATTCCTTTCATTTCTAATAATGTGGCGGTAGTGATCACTACCGCCGATATTTTCCTATTGGTTAAAATCAAATTCACTACCGCATAAATCATACCATAGCGAGCATTTTTGCTTTAGCGTTCCGCCGTTCGCTACGATTGAATAATTTTTGTAGTCAAAGGGTGAAATTTCACCCTCATCATACCACGTATCTAACAAGTAAACTAAACTTTCTGTAATTTATTTACCTTTTGACATGTCGCACCTCTTAAAATTCTAATTCAAGATTATAATTCTTTTTAAAAAAGCGTTTTACAGTAGACTTTTTAAGACTGTTACAGCAATATAGACCGTTATAGCCAAAGGTGAAAAATCCTCCATTTTTTACGCTTTTCTTTGCCCTTGCTTTTTCGCTATGTGTTAGTACCTCACATAAGACATAAGCTATAGAGTCAATGTCATTGTAAATAGTATCTGACTGCTCAAGATGATTATTATAAAAATAATCTTCAATCTGTTTATATGTATATTCCATACAAACACTCCTTTCAATATAAAATTATAAAAGAACCAACGGAAGATATTTATCATCTTTCGTTACACTCATTATACACCTAGATGGACAATCTGTATAATAGAAAAAATCTATAGACAGTCATAACTTTAAGCTATGGTGGTAAACCGCTATACGCTGGGTCTACTCATACAATTCTATTGTGTACAACTGAATTTTACGCCGTCATATGAATATATGTTCATATGTTCATGCCTTTAGATGATTGCATACAATCGAATTGCATATGGCCATATCGAATGTTTTAATCCTTTAGTCATCTAAAGTTTTCAAACTAATTGAATTTCTTCGATTGATGAAAATGCATAACAAATATGACAAAATGTAATACTATGTTGGGGCGGTCGTGCAGCGTTTGACAACCAATTGAGAACAAATTGAGAATGACTTGGGCGGTCAACAGTAAACACCGATGAAAAAACAAACACATATATCGGAAAATATAAATACGTATATAGATATATAAAAATAGGTGGACATATGT